>Ga0209083_1004377_pt1 | contig 10882 bp, 8 predicted proteins | sample AM7aDNAmetaG_FD_184132 | JGI IMG/M metagenome (GOLD analysis project Ga0209083, IMG submission 184132) | Freshwater microbial communities from Finland to study Microbial Dark Matter (Phase II) - AM7a DNA metaG (SPAdes) (version 3) | ecosystem: Environmental > Aquatic > Freshwater > Lake ...
GTCTATGAATTTCAAATCCGATTCTTTCCAGACATTCGGATAGGCAGTTTGCCGCTGGCTCACCAGCCCGGCCTGCTCCGAACTCTATCTCCCCAATATGGATTAATCCGTGTAGAAATGTACCAGTTGTTACTATAACTGCTTTGCTTAAGAATTGTGTTTGTGTCTTAGTTGTCACACCTATTACCGCGTCTGTGGCGATGTTAACTTTCTCAACTGTGCCTTGTTTAACTGTAAGATTTTGCTGATATTCAACCACCCGCTTCATCTGAAGTTGATATGCTTTCTTATCACACTGGGCACGCGGCGCCCAAACTGATGGTCCTTTCTTGATGTTCAACATTCTAAACTGAATACCCGTTTGATCTGCGGTCAATCCCATCTCTCCACCAACAGCATCTATTTCACGGACTAGATGTCCTTTCGCCATCCCGCCAATGGCCGGGTTGCACGACATCTTGGCGATAGTATCTAAATTGGATGTCAATAACAATGTTTGACACCCAAGCCTAGATGATGCCAGCGAGGCCTCCACCCCAGCATGGCCGGCTCCAACAATGATGACATCATAATTCTTTTGATATGTGTACACGTTACGCTATTTTCCGATACAGAAAGTGTTGAAGATGCGATCTAAGATATCCTCATCGACTGTCTTTCCAGTAACTCGAGCAATTGCGTCTAAACCAAGTCGAAGATGTTGGGAAACAAGCGCCAAGTCTTTACCAATAGATTGACCTTCCTCCGCATTTATTAGTAGAACCAATGCCTGAGATAATTCGTAAGCATGACGCTCATTAATCGCAACATCTAAGTCAGTAAATCCGACAGCGCCCGAACTGATTATCTTCCTGATTAGAGTTCGAAGTGACTCTAGGCCGATTCCGGACAAGGCAGAAACATAAACCCGATGTATATCATTTAAAGCAGTTTGAGGCTTCAATTTGCCGGGTAGATCTGTTTTGTTGTAAACGTGTATGATTTCCTTTGACCCGCACAAACGCGTCAACTCAAGATCCAAAGGAGATAGTAGTCGAGATGTATCAAGGACATGTAGAACCACATCAGCTTGCGCAAGTACATTAAACATGCGCTTAATGCCCTCAGATTCTACCGCTCCACGCGCCTTCCGATAACCAGCTGTATCTGTCAAGCGTATTGGAAATCCATTAATAGTAACCGTATCTTCGACGGAATCGCGCGTTGTACCCGGAACCGGTGTTACGATGGAGCGATCACGTCCTAAAAGGGCGTTCATAAGGCTGGACTTGCCAACATTAGGGCGCCCTACAATCGCCACAGGTATTCCATCGCGCAAAATTCGTCCCTCGCGAGCCGTGCTGAGTAGCTCCCGCAATAAGGAAACACTTTCCCCAAGATCTGTACCAAGTTTCTGGCGCGTAGCCGGTTGAATATCTTCTTCAGGAAAATCAATGTAAGCTTCGATATGCGCAAGGATGTTGGCCACTTTTTCGCGAAGTGCCTCAACACGCCGGAATAAGTGTCCTTCCAGTGCGTGAGCAGCAAAAACCTGAGCGCGCTGTGTCCGAGCCGATATCAAATCCATAACCGCCTCGGCTTGCGTAAGATCAATTCTTCCGTTTAGAAATGCGCGCTTAGTAAATTCGCCCGGTTCAGCCAAACGTGCACCATATTGCAGACAGCAGGAAAGAATGCGCTGTGCAGTCAACGCGCCGCCATGACAATTGATTTCGACTGTATCTTCCGTCGTGTAGCTATGTGGGGCGCGAAATACAGCAAGCATCACCTGATCTAGGATCTCGCCATTCTGTGCGATCCTGCCGTAACGGATGCTATGCGTTGGAAACTGAGACGGCTTTCCGTGACAGGAACAGAACGCAGCATCCGCAACGTTCAACGCGTTTGGCCCAGATACACGGACAATAGCGATCCCCCCCGCGCCAAGAGAGGTTGAAATGGCAGCAATAGTGTCTTCCATGTTTGTTTTATCCAGATGTAAATGCAGTATAGCAGAGGGCCGCATTCGTTCAATCTGATCACTAGCTCAAGAGGATTTGACGCGGCGACAAAGCTTCGCTATAAACTCGCTCCATCATGAGCACAACGACACATTTCACGCTGACACAAAAAGACATCCCAAGCCACTGGTATAACATTTTAGCGGATTTTTCGAGACCGTTACCACCTCCGCTGCATCCGGGAACGAAACAGCCAATCTCGATGGATATGATGACGGCAATTTTCCCAGAAAATCTGGTCATGCAGGAAATGTCGACGGAGCGGTGGATTGAAATTCCAGCACCGGTGCGGGAAATTTATACGTTGTGGCGACCCACGCCGCTGTTGCGTGCGGTGCGGTTCGAGAAGGCGCTGCAAACACCGGCGCACATTTATTACAAGTACGAGGGCGTCAGTCCTGCGGGTAGTCACAAACCAAATACAGCGGTCGCACAAGCATATTACAACAAGCTCGCCGGTACCAAGCGGCTTGCGACAGAGACGGGAGCGGGACAGTGGGGATCTTCGCTGGCACTGGCGTGCCGGCTGTTTGGTTTGGAATGCACGGTGTACATGGTCAAGGTCAGTTTCGAACAGAAGCCGTATCGCAAGCTCATGATGCAGGCGTGGGGCGCGGAAGTGTTCGCCAGCCCGAGTAATCGGACTGAGTACGGTCGCAAGTTACAGAAGGAAGATCCGAATTGTCCGGGCAGTCTCGGCATCGCCATCAGCGAAGCCATCGAAGACACGATGAAGACTCCGAACACGAAGTACTCGCTCGGCAGCGTGCTCAATCACGTTTGCATGCACCAGACTGTCATCGGTCAGGAAACCATCAAGCAAATGGAACTTGCCGGCGAGGAGCCTGATGTGGTCATCGGTTGCGTCGGCGGCGGGAGTAATTTTGCCGGGATCTCATTCCCGTTTATTCGCAAGAAAATCGTCGAAGGTAAGAAATATCGGATCGTTGCGGTGGAGCCAAGTTCATGCGCTTCGATGACGAAAGGCGAATTGCGCTACGATTTTGGCGACACGGCGCAGACGACACCGCTGTTGTGGATGCACACCCTCGGCCATGATTTCATTCCGCCGAAGATTCACGCGGGTGGGCTTCGTTACCATGGCATGGCGCCGACGGTCAGTCACGCGCACGATCTTGGTTTGGTCGAGGCGGTGGCATACCCGCAGTCGAAAGTATTCGAAGCGGCAATGTTGTTCGCCCGCAACGAAGGCATCATACCTGCACCGGAGGCGGCACATGCGGTGTGCGCTGTGGTCAACGAGGCGTTGCAGGCGCGCGAAGAAGGACGTAAGCGTGTCATTGTCTTCAACCTCTCCGGCCACGGGTTGCTGGACCTGCCATCGTACGATGCATATCTCACTGGCCAATTGCGTGACGAATAAACAAACAACTTGAAAGGAACTGCCATGAAACGTTTCCTCCAAATCGTTACACTCACTCTGATCGCGCTATACTCAGCGCACGCCTACGACCTGCCGTTTCTCAATCTCGGTTTTACCGGTTTCCTCGACGGCGCCCCGCCGGCAGGACCGGGATTTTACTTCCAAGATTACTTCATGTATTACCATGCTGAGAAATTCGCCGATGCCAACGGCAACAGCTTGCCGACATCGCCGAAGGTGGACATTGTCGCCAACCTATTTCAGGGGCTGTACGTCTCGAACCAGAAAGTGTTTTTCGGCGGCAAATGGGGCGTAGACGTGATTGTGCCAGTGGCGAATTTCAGTCTCGATCCGGGAATGACGGGACTCTCAGCAAACGAATTTGGTATCGGCGACATCTTGATCGGTCCATTTCTCCAGTGGGATCCGATCATGGGCAAGAACGGCCCGATTTTCATGCACCGATTCGAATTCCAGATGTTGCTGCCGACCGGCCGTTACAACCGAAACGAAAACCTCAACCAAGGCAGTAATGTCTTCTCGATTGATCCTTACTGGGCCGCGACTGTGTTCCTCACGCCGAAGTGGACGATTTCCTGGCGCCTGCACTATCTGTGGAACGACGAGAATACCGACGTCGCCGGCGCCAGCACGGCGCAAGCTGGACAAGCTATTCACATCAACTTTGCCACCGAGTACGAGGTCATTGACAGGCACTTGCGCCTCGGCATCAACGGCTACTACCTCAAGCAGATCACCGACATGAAAGCCAACGGCGCCAACATCCCTAACACCCGCGAAGAAGTCCTCGGCATCGGACCGGGCGTGCTCTACAGCTTCTCCCAGAACGATCACATCTTCTTCAACTTCTATCAGGAACTCGGCGCCGTGAACCGGACCGAAGGCCAGCGTTTTATTCTCCGCTGGACTCATCACTTCTAGAGTGAGCGACACTCCACAACGACAGAGCTTGGACGTGGACATTGTCTGCGTCGGCTTCGGCCCCGCTGCCGGCGGGTTCCTGACGACGTTGGCGCGTCAGTTGCCGCTTCCTGACGGCACGATGCCACAAGTCATTTGTTACGAACGCGCCGACGACATCGGTTTTGGTGTTTCCGGTGTAGTCACGTGTGCGCGCGCCATCCGTGAATCGTTTCCGCAATTCGATTCGTCTCAGATTCCGACCTGCGCGCCGGTCAAACAGGAGAAAGTTATTTACCTACTCGATCCTGTCGGCGCGAGCCGGCGCTCCACGACGGTGCGTGTGACCGACAAAATGTTACGGTTTTGTTTCGGTAAGAATTTTGCCATCGAGTTCCCCTACATTCCGCCGTACTTGCAGAAACACGGCGGCTTTGTCACTTCCATCGGTCAGTTCAATCAATGGGTTGGTTCACAATTGATGAGCACCGGCGCCGTGCAAATCTGGCCCGGCACACCGGCGGCGGAACCGCTCATCGTAGACGACAAGGTGAACGGCGTGCGGCTGGTGGATCAAGGCGAGATGCCGGGCATGGACATCCGTGCGGCGCTCACAGTCGTCGCGGATGGTCCGGTCGGTCCTATCGGACGACAGCTCGACCAGAAGTTCGGCATGCCGGAGCATCATCACACGCGCGACTGGGCCATCGGGATGAAGTTCGTCGTCAATCTACCGGAGAATTGCACGCTCGAACCCGGCACGGTGATTCACACGCTTGGTTATCCTGAGTCGGAAATTTTCGGGTTCCTCTACGTTTATCCGGATCGCGTCGCGTCGCTTGGGATTTTCGTGCCGTCGTGGTTCGACTCGCCGGTGCGCACCGCGTACCGGTATTTGCAGCATTGGATGTTGCATCCGTATCTCTGGCAGCATCTCAACGGCGGCACGCTCCGCTCGTGGGGCGCGAAGACGCTCGGCGAATCCGGCCGCCGCGGCGAACCGCATCTCGCCGGCAACGGTTACGCACGCATTGGCGAAGGTTCCGGAAGCACGAACGTTCTCACCGGCTCCGGCGTGGACGAAGCGTGGGCGACTGGCACCATGCTCGGCGAAGCCGTGGTCGAACTGCTCAAAGAAAAGAGACCTTTTAGCAAAGAGAATCTCGAAGCGACTTACGTGCGCCGACGTCGAGCCAGTTGGGTCGAGGAAGAAGCGTGCGCTGCCGAACGCGCGCGCGATGGGTTCCACAAGGGTTTTGTGACCGGTTTGCTCGGTATGGCGTTGGCCGGCGCGACGAAGGGCAAGCTACATGCACCTGTCGAGCCGCGTTCGCCGGCGGAGCACACGCCGAGTCTTGCCGCGTATTACCAGAACCGGATTTCGCTCTCCGAGATCGAGAAGATCCGGCAGGAATGCATAGCCAATGGCATCAGCGCGCATAACGCGTTGATGGACTGCGCCGGCTGGCCGGCGATTCCGTACGACGGCAAACTGCTCGTGTCACATCAGGACGCACTGTTGATGGGCGGCAAGGTTCAGGCACCGGCAGGGTATGCCGATCACGTTGTATTTTTGTATCCGAATCTTTGCGAGCAATGCGGCACGAAGATTTGCATCGAGGCCTGTTCTGGTCAAGCCATCACGCCGGGTGAGAAGGGCGTGCCGGTGTTCGACCGCGAGAAATGCATTCACTGCGGCGTCTGCATGTGGAACTGTCCCGTGCCACGCCCCGATGATCCGGAGTGCAGCGTGCTGGAGTTCCGCGCCGCGCCCGGCGGACTGCACTCCGCGGAGAACTAGATTTTTTCCTTGGCCCGCGGGCCGCGCACGCGGCGGGCGAGGCGCTCGGTTTTGCGTTTGCGGAGTCGTCGCTCGATTTTGGAGGTGACGACATCGAGCGCGCTCAACACGTCGGCGCCGCTCTCCTCGGCGCTGAGGTCTGCGCCGGGAATCTCACAAAGTATGCGCACGCTGTACTGGCGCCCGGAGGGGTGGGCGCTGACTTTGCGAACACGGACCCGCGTTCGCACGGTGCGAGGCGCGAGTTGTTCGACGTGCGAGATCTTCTCTTCTATGGTTGCTTTGAGGTCATCGGTGAGCGTAACCCCATTCGCTTGGATCAGGATATCCATGCTCTCCTCCTGTTTGGTTGACGAGTCGTTCAATAGCCGAACTTATCCACCTGGACTTTACCACGAAACACCCGGTAAATCACGCACGTGTAAATCAACACCAGCGGCATACCGATCAGGGCGATGACGGCCATGATCGCCAATGTCTTCGCGGTCGAGGCGGCATTATAGATGTCGAGACTCCAGGCGGAGTTTAACGATGAATGCACCAGCTCGGGGAACAACGCCGCCCCGAACAATCCCACCAGACTGAGAATAACAAGGCTCGACGAGAGAAAAGCCTGCCCCCAACAGTCCGCGCGCAGGGTACGGACGATGTTGAGCAGGGCCAGAACATTCACGGCGACCAGAACCCACAGCCACGGATGACGCGAGAAATTCCGCGTGGCCAGCGGCACCGCCAACACCGAGTACGCCGTGACCGCCAGATACAACACCGCCACCGCCGCGAGCGCCTTCCACGCCCAGCGGCGGACCTGCTGCTGCAACTCGCCTTCCGTCTTCATGCCGAGATAGAGCGCGCCGTGCATGGCAAACAGCGCCACCGTGAACAGCCCGGTCAGCAGCGCATACGGCTTCAACAGGCGCAACAGCCGGCCGTGATATTCCATGTCGGGTCCGATGGGCAGGCCGAGCAACGCGTTGCCGACCGCCACGCCGAACAGCAACGTCGCCGTCGCGCTGCTGACACAGAAGCCCGTGTCCCACAACCGCCGCCAGGCGGGCGACTCGCGTTTGCTCCGAAACTCCATCGAGACGGCGCGGAAAATCAGCGCGAACAACAGCAGCATGAACGCCGTGTAGAACCCGGAAAACACCGTCGCATACGCGTTCGGGAACGCCGCGAACAGCGCCCCGCCAAACGTCAGCAGCCACACCTCATTGCCGTCCCAGACCGGCCCGATCGCATTCATCAGGACGCGGCGGTGTTCGTCCTTGCGCGCCGCCAAGTGCAGGATGCCGGTGCCGAGATCGAATCCATCGAGGATGGCGTAGCCAGCCAGCAACACCCCCAGCAACAGGAACCATAGCTCGTTCAAGTTCATTGCGCGCCTCCTGTCACCGGTTCAGGGCCTTGTTGGATCTTCTCTAGGAGGACGTACAGCCACAGCGCAAACAGCGCGAGGTAAATGACGCCGAACATCACCAGCGAGTACAGCACTTGGTTGGCGGCCACGACCTTGGAAAGCGCGTCGCCGGTGCGCAACAAGCCGTACACCACCCACGGCTGCCGGCCTACCTCCGCGGCGATCCATCCGAGCTGGTTGGCGATGTACGGCAGCGGCACCGCCAGCACAAACACCCACAACAGCCACCGTTTCTCAAACAGAGTCCCGCGCCAGCGGAAAAACGCCCCAATTGCCGTCAATGCGACAAACAGGAATCCCATTCCCACCATCAGGCGAAACGACGTAAACGTCAGCGCCACCGGCGGCCAGTCTGACCGCGGCACCTTGTCCAATCCCGGCACCGGCGTCTTGAAATCGTGGTGCACCAAGAAGCTCACGCCGCCGGGAATCGCCAGTCCCATTTGAACCTTGCGCGCTTCCGCGTCGGGAATCCCGAACACATACAGCGGCGTCGGTTCGTTCCGAGTTTCAAAGATCGCCTCCATCGCGGCCAGTTTCACCGGCTGCGTGCGCGCCACCTGGCGGCCGTGTACGTCGCCCGACCACGCCGCGGCCAATGAAGCGAGCAGGCCCACCACCGCCGCGATGGTAAAGCAGCGCCTCGCGAATTCCACATGCCGCCTGCGGAGAAGGTACCAGGCCGACACGCCCATCACAAAAAACGCCGCCAGCACATAAGCTCCGATCACCGTGTGCGTCAGGCGGATCACGCTCGACGGATTAAACACCATTGCCCAGAAATCCGTAATCTCCGCGCGCGCCTTCAACCCCTCACCCACAATGTGGAACCCGGCGGGAGTCTGTTGCCAGGAGTTGGCGACCACGATCCACGCGGCCGAGAGCGTCGCACCCAGCGCCACCATGCAAGTGGCGAAGAAATGCATCCGTGGCGAAACCCGGTTCCAGCCGAACACCAGCACCGCCAGGAAACTCGATTCGAGGAAGAACGCAAACACGCCCTCCGCCGCCAGCGGCGAGCCAAACACATCACCGACGAAACGCGAGTAGGTCGCCCAATTCGTGCCAAATTGGAACTCCATCACGATACCGGTGGCGACGCCGAGCGCGAAGTTCAAGGCGAACACCTTCGTCCAAAACTTCGCCATCGCCTCATATTCTGGATTGCGGGTCTTGAGATAGAGCATCTCCATGATGACCAGAATCCCACCCAGCCCAATGGTCAACGGCGGAAACAAATAATGGAACATCACCGTCAGCGCGAACTGCGCCCGCGCCAGCAACTCAACGTTCATGCACGAAGCCTCCCTTCTGTGAGGAAAGTAGTTAGCCCACAACACCCGAAAAGGCAACCCGCTAATGCTGCAACACAGTTCATTTGGAGGGCCACGCTCCGTCGTGGCCGCATCCCGGCAACAGCCTTGTCTGTCCGTTGTTGTCACCCTGAGTGAGCCACCGTCCTGAGTGAAACGAAGGATTGCCGAAGGGGGGCGGCGGAGGTGCCGGCGGCGGCACCACGAACATTCTGGTGGTGGGTTCTACAGCCGTCACCAACGACACGCAGACCCTCGCGGTTTCCGGGCTGATCTCCATTACCCTGACAACCAATACCAGCGGCGCACTCGTCTCGTTCTCTCTGTCCTCCGACATTCTCACCAACCACGACGCCAGGCTCGGCTCAATGGCCTGGAGCGAGACGAACAGTTTAGCCACCTCCGCACAGGGCAGCCATGCCGATACAGCGTTCGGGTGGGGCAACCACGCAAGCGCTGGGTATTTGACTTTCGTTGATTGGCCCGCCAATCCCTCCAATTCCGTGCTGACTGCCTTGATCGACGCAAAGGTCAACACGAACGATCTCGGCACGGCGGCTTATTCCAACACCAACCAATTCCTCGGCGCCACAGCCCAGGCCGCCGACTCCGCGAAGCTCGGCGGCGTATCGGTCTCTGGCCTGGTGCAAACATCGCGCACGGTCACGGTGATCCTGAATGGCGCATCAAACACCGTTAACATGGCCGCAAACGGCGTCATTGACCTCGGCACAGTCGCCACGGTCACCGGCAGCGTGGCCAACGCCAGTAACGCGGGATCATTGAACAACGTCCCCGGCTCGGCCTACCTTACAAACCAACAGCCGAACGTGGTATTCGGCCCCGGTAGTACCATTCCCTACGCGGCAGGCTCCGGAACATCGGCGGCATCGAGCAACCTCATCGTTGCGACCGCCGGTATCGCGCTGAACTTTGCGGATTTCCAGAACATTACCACAAACGATTTTCTCGGCGGAATCATTCGAGGCAACGACTCGCTGACAAGTCGCAGCGGCAACAGCAATCTTGTCTTCTGCACGGTGGCGAACTCCTCAACGCTGGCATTCAACGGTCTGGCGACGGCTACATTCATCTGGCCGATTGTCGGAGACGCCGCGACGTTGACCCTCTCATTCCGCAAAACCATCACCACCAACACCGATTTCGTCATCACACTGGGCAAGTTGAACGGCACAACCAGTAAGACCTTGACTGCCGTGGCTGCCGCGGCGGACACCACGTACACGACGAACTTCGCCATTGGCGGCTCCATCTTCACCAACGCAGTTCAAGGCGACTGGTACTATGTCAACTGGTGGCCGACATTCTCATCCACCAACAACGCGGCCAACCCGGCGTACATGGGCATCTGCCCGAATGCCTATCTTCTGAAATGAAAACCCCCGCCACAATCCTCCTGCTTTTCCTGCTGACTCTGACGGCGCCGGGTTCCGACATCGGCGAGATACACCGAATCGGCAACGGGTTGATCGGCTGGTATCTGCTGCCCGGCCACTTCACCGCTTCCAAAGCGTTCGATGCGAGTCAAAAAGCCAATCATTCCAGCGGTTGCGGCGGGACGGTTTCTCACACTGGAACCCGCGATGTGCTGAACATGAACGGCACGTCCGCACAGTACATCACCATCCCAAACCAGACTTACCTTGTTTTCTCCAACAAAGCTTTTTCAATCTGTCACACCCTGAATTGCACCACCAACAACAACCGCACATTCTTCTCCAAAGAGACCACTACAACAACCGGCGGCTGGACTTATTGGATGAATACCGGCTCGCAGATGGTATCAGAGGATAACCAAGGCAACTATGCCTTTGACGGCACGCAGTTCGCCATGGGCGTGACGGCCACCTCTTGTTTTGAGTACGAACCAAACACGGCACAGCGCTGGATTGACGGGCCATACGCCGGGACAGCCGCGCTGGGCGTGAGATTGTTTTACGGGAGTGAACCCTTACGAATCGGCGCCACAAACGGGAAGTATTATTTCCAGGGATGGATGTCGAACTTCATGATTTTCGACCA
>Ga0209083_1004378_pt1 | contig 10878 bp, 12 predicted proteins | sample AM7aDNAmetaG_FD_184132 | JGI IMG/M metagenome (GOLD analysis project Ga0209083, IMG submission 184132) | Freshwater microbial communities from Finland to study Microbial Dark Matter (Phase II) - AM7a DNA metaG (SPAdes) (version 3) | ecosystem: Environmental > Aquatic > Freshwater > Lake ...
TCAACCGGCTGAAACACAATATCCGCCTGCAGGCCGATCCGACAGTCCAATACGCCCTTGGAGGAACCGCCCGCCGGCTTTTCTTCAAAGATCTGGCAATAGACTCTCCGTACAACACCTATCGCCACAACGGGCTCCCTCCAGGACCGATCTGCAACCCCGGTTCAGCATCGATCCTTGCAGTACTGAACCCTGCAGACACAAAATACCTTTACTTTGTCGCCACCGGAAAAGGAGGGCACAATTTTGCCGAATCAATAGCTGAGCATACCGAAAACATCAAAAGGTTTCGTATTGCCCGTCAGGGCAGTTTGCACTGAAGAGAGGCGATAGATAGCCTCTCTCCCTCTGGGGTAAACTGATTATATTGTAGATTATAGAGAGTATTGGATGAATGGATTTTTTTAAAAATCAATCGGAAGAGCAATGCAGAAAAAAACTCTGTCGGACATTTCAGTCAAAGGCAAACGTGTAGTGATGCGTGTTGATTTCAATGTTCCCCTCGACGACAACAAAATAATTACCGACGACAAACGAATCGTCGAATCCCTGCCATCCATCAATAAAGTCATTAACGATGGTGGACGCCTGATTCTGATGTCCCATCTCGGACGCCCGAAAGGAAAAGTAAACCCTGAATTTTCCCTCGCCCCGGTTGCAAAAAGACTTGCTGAACTTCTCGGCTCCCCGGTCATAATGGCCAAAGATTGCGTTGGCCCCGAGGTCATGCAGCAGGTACTTTCTCTCAAGGACGGAGAGGTTATCCTGCTTGAAAATCTGAGATTCCACCCAGAGGAGGAGGCAAATGACCCTGAATTTTCAAAAGCCCTGGCTGAACTCGGTGAAGTCTACGTCAACGATGCTTTCGGGACAGCACACAGGGCTCATGCATCAACCGAAGGCATTACGCACTTTATAAAAACGGCTGTCGCCGGATTCCTTATCGGAAGAGAGCTGCTTTATCTGGGCAAAGCTCTTCAGGAGCCTGAGCGTCCTTTTGTTGCAATTCTCGGCGGCTCAAAAATATCAGGCAAAATAGATGTCCTTGAAAACCTTTTCAAAAAGGTTGATACTGTCCTTATTGGCGGAGCGATGGTCTTCACCTTTTTCAAGGCGCAAGGCTACCAGACAGGAAAATCTCTGGTCGAAGACAGCAAAGTAGAACTCGCCCTTAAAATTCTTGACGAAGCAAAAAAGAAGGGGATTAAACTGCTCCTGCCGACAGATGTCATTGTTACCGCCGAAATTTCCGCCGATTCCGCAAGCCATGCGGCAAGCATTGCCAGTATCCCGGAGAACATGATCGGCGTCGATATCGGACCAGTCACGGCCGAAACTTATCGCAATGAAATTCTTTCAGCACGCACCGTACTCTGGAACGGGCCTATGGGTGTGTTTGAAATAGACAATTTTGCGGCAGGCACAATGGCTGTTGCAAAAGCCTTGACCGAAGCAACCGCAAAAGGAGCCACAACAATTGTCGGCGGTGGCGACTCTGCTGCAGCTATAGCAAAAGCAGGGCTCTCGAAAGAGATTACCCATATATCAACCGGCGGAGGCGCAAGCCTCGAATTCCTTGAAGGTAAGGAGCTCCCCGGCATCGCAGCCCTGAACGATTAACCCGTTCCGTACATTAGATAAACTTTTGACGGCACTTAAATTTCGAGACGCCTGTTCCCGCTGATCAGCAGCGGGAATGAGCAGAACTAATGCAATTGATGAACTATTCCAACCAGCCATACAGTCCCGGGGGCTTTCAGGTTATACCTCCGGCTATTAAAACAATTATTCTGATTAACGTGGCGGTCTTTGCGCTGCAGTTATCCCCGTTTGGCGAAGCCATTCTCACCTTCGGCTCACTCTGGCCGATCGGATCCGGCAAGTTCCAGATCTGGCAGCCGGTCACCTACATGTTTATCCACGGGGGAGGCACACACCTCTTCTTCAATATGTTTGCTCTCTGGATGTTCGGGGCTGAAATTGAAAATTACTGGGGCACCCGGCACTTCAACACCTATTATTTTGTCTGCGGTATAGGAGCGGCCATAATCAACCTGCTTGCCACCATTGGCGATACCAATCCAACCGTTGGAGCTTCAGGAGCGATTTATGGCGTACTGCTCGCGTTCGGCATGATGTTCCCGAACCGCTATATTTTTCTCTATTTCCTCTTCCCCGTCAAGGCAAAATATTTTATTGCGGGCTATGCGCTCATCGAATTCTTCTCCGGTTTCGGCAGCCGCACTATGGGCAGCGGCAGCAACATTGCCCATTTTGCGCACCTCGGGGGGATGCTTATCGGCTTCATCTACATTTCCATCAAACGGGCAGAGTGGTCATTTTCCGGAATGACTGATAAAATCCGCTCTCTGGGAAAACAAAATAGCGGGCCCCGCCTTCACCGGACAAAGAGTATAGAGACTCCAGTCTCTGAAGAGGAAGTCAACGCCATCCTCGACAAAATTTCCGCACGGGGATATGCTTCATTAACAGCTGAAGAACGCCGCAAACTCCTCAAAGCCGGCGGCAAATAACGTTTCAGAAGGGGCTCGTCCTCTCAAAGCATGCAACGCTTTCAATATGGCTGGTATGGGGGAACATGTCAACCGGCTGCACCGAGAGAAGGGTGTAGCCGTGTGCGCAAATCTCCTTACCGTCGCGCGCAAGACTTGCAGGGTTGCAGCTGACATAGACTATTCTTCGCGGCCTGAGTCTGATCATCGTGGCAAGTGCCTTCGGCTGCATCCCGGCCCGTGGAGGATCGGTAATAATCACCCCGGGATTATCATAGTTTTCAAGCGTCCCTAAGAGCGCCTGAAAATCCTTGAGATCAACCTTGTAAAACTCTGCATTGGTTATGCCGTTCAGCACCGCATTGGAGCGGGCATCGTTGATGGAGCTTTCAACCACTTCAAGCCCGATAATCTGCCGACAGTGGTTTGCCAGATAGAGCGTTATGGTTCCTGTTCCGCAATAGAGGTCATAGACGGTATCCTCCGCCTTGAGGTCTCCTACCTCGAGAATGGCGTTGTAGAGCCCCTCTGCCTGTGAGGAGTTGGTCTGAAAAAAAGAGTTGGCAGATATCCTGAAATCATGGTTGCCAAGCCGCTCGGTAATATATCCGTCGCCGCTCAGAACAAACTCCTCGTCGCCTGTTGCAACGGTGTTCAGGCGCGACGTCACATTATTCAGCACTGTCATTTTGACTCCATCCATCCCCGACTCCAGGTGCGCCCTGTATCGCTGCATGATATCCTCGTCATACCACGAGGTGACAAGGTTAACCATAACCTCTTCACGGTTCTCGCTGAATCGCACCACAAGATTGCGCAAATACCCGGTATGTGCTCTTGCCGAATAGGGCACAAGGGCATTGGCAAGCACAAACTCCCTGGTCAGCTTAAGCACTCTGTTCATCGACTCTTTGGCCAGATAACAGTAGTCTATGTCAATCACCTTTTCAAAGTTGCCGGGCGTATGAAAGCCAAGCGCAAAATCTTTAGGACGGTCAAGCTTCTCCATCGAAAGCTCTTCTGCCAGCAGATAGCGCATGTTTGAAAAGGAGAACTCAATCTTGTTCCGGTAGTGGAATGGATCGGAACAGGGAACCGCAGGGGTAACCGGTGGAGCAACAAAGTCTCCTAAATGCTCAAGGGCATCTTTTACTTTTTTCTGCTTGTAATGCAGCTGGGCCTCATAGCGGATATGCATCAGCTTGCATCCGCCGCAAACCCCGAAATAGCTGCACAATGGTTCAGTCCTGTCAGGCGATGGCTCAAGCACCTCGACTACAAAAGCCTCTATATAGCGCTGCCGTAACTTTTTGATTTTAGCCGATACCAGGTCGCCGACCGCAAGCATCCCGCTGACCATTACCCCCATGCCATTGTCAAGCCGTCCGAAACACTGATCTTTCTCCGCCTGATCAGTTATTCTCAACTCTATAATATCGTCTCTCTTTAATTTCGGTTGTTCCGTGATATCCATAATACGTTGTATTTATATGCCTTAACCAGCTTATTGCCCCACCGGGGTTAACAAATCCGCATTCCATTCTATTCCGACAGGTGCTAAAGTAATAAAATACCTTCAGACAAGCACTCTAACCTCAGCTCACCTAATCAAGTTGCATTTATTTGAGTCATTCATAACAGACTTATATTTAAAAATTAAAGGCGGATAAGTATCTAATAACGGTGCTTGAGGCGAAAACAAATGGATGAGTATGATCCTGAAGGCAGGAAAAACATGCGCTGTCAAAAGCATTGTATTTGAGAGGGATATTATCACTATGGATAGGGAGATATATAATCTTCCTGAATTGGAATTATTTTATTTATAAAGTTGATTTACACATTAGAAATATTAGCATACAATATCAATATTTTAGGCAAATTAATTAAACCTTATTTGGAGATTTAGTTTTAATAAAACCCTTCCATTTTCAACATACAAGTCGCCAAATTTATAGCGACTTGTGCTTGCTTGTTCAAGCTGAGTGTTGCAAAGCAAATAATTCTGAAACTCATTCCGATTGTAAATATGATAGCAAACTAATTCACCATTTTCTTTGACAATAATAATTCCACCTGTCGCATCATACTGACCAGTCCATATAGTTGCTGGCGTCATGCCTAACGCACTATCCGTTAAAAAGTTTTTTATTTTGTACTCATAAAAAGGGTGCCCTTGTGAAACATCAAAACGTAAGGGATTATTAAGTGTCAACTGTTCAATTGTTGACTTAAGCAAAGCAAGGCCTGGTGTTGAATATTTTATAATTAATAGCTCTGCTAAAATTTCAGGAAGATCACTATCGATAAGCTGCAAATTTAATTGCAATGTAGAGGATTGAATATTTAAAAATTTAAGGCCAAACCCTCTTGATTTAATTTCAGAAATTCTATTCGCAATCTTTGGTTTTTCATTAATAGCGTTTATCTCCTCAATATCTAATTCACCATCGCCAATTATTTCATAAATAAAGTTTGTAGTATTTCCAGGGTTAAACAATGTTGAATTACCACCTACCATTGACTTAATACTGAAACCAAGTTTAGGCTTCATCCCTGTATTTAAATCATGCACAACGACCTTTATATCAGCTTTATCTGTTTTTAATGCCGTCAAAGAGTTAATATCAATACTATTCAAAAAAACCTCAATATCTTCAAAGCCAAAACTTCTACCTTCCGCCCTTCTTAAGTCTCTGAAAAGCTGTTGTGAGCGATCCAGAAATTCTGAAATTGGCAACTGAAACAACTCGTTGTTATCGCCATCATAAATCTTAATATCACCGTTAACCCTATACTCTCTTTTTACTATATTTTCCTGCCGTAAAATTTTTATTATCGGGTAATAAATATCAGGTATCGCAATCAGATTAGCATCTGCAGCATTTAATCTTCCCTCCCCAAGCAGCTTGAGAAAGACATATATTTCACTCCATTCCCCTTTGTTCCCACTTAGCATTATTTATACCCCAATTAGTTCCAAAATTTTTTTTGCAGTTGCCTGTATCGCAGGCACCGCTACAGAGTTTCCGAATTGCTTATATGCTGAGGCATCAGCTACAGGAATAATATAATTATCAGGAAAACCCTGGAGCCGAGCCCATTCTCTAGGAGTCATTTTCCGAATTCCCTCTCTATTTACAACACCCTTAATATGAGTTGTTGGAGTAAAGTCTGTAATTCGATTATCTATTACCAGATTCCTCTCTCTTCCCATTCCTCCGACAACAATTGAGTTTGCAATTCCATCGTCTGGGATAATTGCAAAACCAAAACCATTTCCCTTATTTTCATGTCTCTCTTTATGATTAATCAATGTCTGGATATACTGTGTAGATAAAAAGTATTTTGTTCCTGGAACTTCTTTTTCTTTAATATCTCTAAATTTAACGACCCTATTTATAGGTTTTGGATATTCAAATTTATCAATACAAAGGTCTTTTTTAAAGCCAACAATGTATATTCTTTCCCGCTGTTGAGCGACTCCAAAATCTTTTGCATTTATTATTTGTGGCTCAGGCACATAGTAGTTTAAGTCATCACGTAAAACATTCAAAATTGTTTCGAGTGTTCTTCCCCCATTATGGTTTCTTAAACCTTTAACATTTTCAAGGAAAATTGCTTTCGGCTTTTTTTGTTTTATTATCTCAGCAACATCAAAAAACAAAGTGCCTCTGGTATCTTCAAAGCCTCCTCGTTTACCGGCTATTGAAAAGGCCTGACAAGGAAATCCTGCACATAAAACATCAAAATCATCTGGGATATATTTCTTAATATTCTCTTTTGTAATATCACCAAATGGTACTTCGCCAAAATTTACTTTGTATGTTTTTTGCGCTTCTTTATCCCATTCGGAAGTGAAAACACATTTGCCCCCTAAGTTTTGCATTGCAAGTCTGAATCCGCCTATACCAGCAAAGAGATCAATAAATTTAAATTTATAATTTTTGGGAGTTGGAAATGGAACATTTTCAACTTCAAAAAGTAATTGCTGTAATGCATTTTCAGCAACTAATAATATTTTATTCTCTTCTGCTTGATATTCAACATATTCTTTTATGTATTCCAAAGCATCTTGTTTAAAATACTCTGAAGCCCCATTATCCTGGTTGTGCAAATAATGAGTTATCACAGCCTTTTTTTCATTAGTCGGGAATGCCTCAACTAATCTTATTTTAAAACGCTTACCGTCAAATTCGTCAATGCTTATTTTCTCTTGAAGTGTCATTTGTTGTTAACTCTCTTATCAATTTATCTACATTTTTTACTTCACACTCCCATACTATTAGTACTCGCCAGCCTTGGGCCTCTAATACTCTTCGTTTCACAAAATCATTAAAAACATTTTTATCAAACTTTTCTATCCACCACTCCTTCCTTGTTTTTGGGGTAGTTGCTTTTTTACATCCCTCGTGCCTGTGCCAATAACATCCATGAACAAATATAACTGTTTTCCATTTTGGCAAAACTATATCTGGCTTACCTGGCAGGCCCTTTACATGCAATCTGAATCGGAAGCCCGCAGCATGCAGCATCTTTCTCACGGCGATCTCCGGTTTCGTGTCCTTGCCCCGAATCCTGCTCATATTCCAGGAGCGCCTTTCTTTACTAAGATGGTCAGTCACCAATAACCACGTTAATGCATTTATTTTAAATCGCTTAGCGATTTATAGTATGGAAATCCGCACATCATTAGGGGTAATATATTGATACTCTATTAAAAAGATGTCATTGCTTGAGAACTGTTTCATAATTATCAGTTCAATGCTAGTCAGAAACCCTTATCGGGTAGAATGTGGCAACTAAAAATATACAGCACACTGCTCCGAATAGGTACATCCAGAACCGCTTGCTCTCGATATGCGCTGAAAACACCGGCACTGTCTACGAGAAGATGGGGGAAGGGGAGGGATTCTGAGTTAGATGTTAAACAGATGCGGTTCTATGGCCCGCAGGGCTTTTTTTGAATCAAGCTATTTTATCTGCCAGACGCCGCCACCAGGAGTGCAGACATCAGGATCAGGAATAAAATGAGGGTTCCGTTCAGTGCTGGATTTTCTTGCAGAGTGTTTCCAGAGCTATGTCAGCCCCATTCGGCCATGAAATTGTTCCCCCGTCTATAGACGCCTGCAAAAAAAAGCTTTTATCCTTTAACGGCTCAAAAATTGGCCCTTTTGAGGGATATTCAGAAAAATCAACATCTCCTCTTGCCCCGTCATCAAAGATGATATAGAGTGCATATCCCTCTTTGTACACTTCACCATTACAGGCTTTCTATAACTGCATTACTTGCAGGGTTACATGCTGGGTTACTTGCTGGGATCATCTCTGTTTTAAAGAGCGCTTCTTGGTTAGAAGTCATTCGGTACCTACCATTTTTTTTATCTGAGCTTCCATGTTATGTGCCGGCTCTTTTTTTATTTTTGACCGCTCACAAAGCAGTATCAAGGGAGATTCTCAAGAATTTCCCTGCCTTGTGCTGTCAGTCGGTATTTCTGCCGTCGACTGCTTGGTTTGTCAGGGATAGTTCGCTCCAAAAAACCGGCATCAATCAGTGGTTTTAAATAATTCTTCTGGAATGTTTTCCAGTGTTTCAACCCAAGTTCTGACATAATTTCTCTTGCTGCACGTGGTTCATCGCAGTAGCTCCCGACTTGTGCGGTGACTTGTGCGGTGACTTTTTTATCAATGAGCTCTACCTGTTCTGCTTCCTTAAATCGTGACCGGATCAATTCTGTTAAGATACAGGTAGCACAACTTCGCTTAATAAGAAATTAACCGCCCCGCCGACCCCGTCTTTTATACGCCCTATAAGTCCCATAAGTCCTATAGGTCCTATTCTTCTCTCTATCTTAACCACTTTAGTCTTCCAAGCATGAAAGAAAAGTCGATAAGCGAAAGAATACTTGATGAGGTGTACTTATATGGTATATTTAAGAATGAACAAAAACAATATTGGTAGCAGTTTCGATGATTTTCTTCGAGAAGAAGCTCTTCTTGATGAAGTTACTGCGGTAGCCGAAGAGAGAGTTATTGTCTGGCAAATCGCAGAGGACATGAACGCACTGAATCCCACCCAAAACAGCTGATGCTTATCAGGGTGATGTCCGACATCCACAATGAGTTTTGCCACGAGCAGAGCGGTAGTGACTATCTTGTTCCTGAACTTGATGATGATAAGGATTCGATCCTCATTCTTGCCGGAGATATCGGGCTCCTCAACCGGCAGCAAACCTGGCTCAGTTTTCTTTCAAAATGCTCCAGCCAGTTCAAATACGTCTTTGTGGTTGAGGGAAATCATGAATGGTATAAAGGTAACATTGAGAAACACTCTTACCAGAACAGCATTGTTGAGCACGGATTTAATAACATGCTTGCCGGTCAGCTTATTATTGAAGAGGAAAAAATTGCAATAATCGGCACAACTCTCTGGACGGACTTTTATGGAGGCAATCCTCTGGTAATGTTTGACGTTAGTCATGGGCTTAGCGACTATAGTCTGATAAAAGTCGGCGCTGAATACCGCCGGTTAAGGCCAGAATACATTCTAACCTTGCACCATAAGCAAAAAAAGAAGCTTTTTCTCGCTGTTGATCACTATGCTGCGCTGGGATACACGATTGTCGTGGTAACGCATCACCATCCTTCACTCCAGGGAATTCTGCCCGATTACCGGGGGGATGCACTGAATGCAGCTTACGTTTCTGACCTTGAAAAAGAAGTTCTGACCCACAAGATAGCCTACTGGATCTGTGGCCACTGCCATACCGCCATGGAATATTCAATTGGAAATACAAAGGTGATATGCAACCCCAAAGGATACCCGCACGAACAAGGCAATGGATTCAATCCACTCAAAACGCTGAGCATAAATTAAATTCTCCGCAACCCCGTCTTTTATAAGTCCTATTCTTCTATCCATCTTAACCACGTTGCTCTTCTAAGTTTGAACAGCCTGAGGGCCATCAGATCGCTTCTCTCAATATGTATTGCCATTTCAAAAGACTATAGATATATTTTGAAAAGGAAGAATTACTATGAGTATCACAAGATTAATGACGGATAAAGACCTCATCGAAAAGGTTACTGAGCTGCTCTTTAAAGAACTCGGCTATACTGACGCTGTCAGATTTTTGTCTCTACCGAAGGAACAGCGACTGGAGAGCGTAAAGCGACATCGCCACTGGCAGGACTCTCTTGATAAAGAGAAATTTTATAATGACGTTTTTCCATCCAGCACTACCAAAAAACAATAAGCCAGTTTTTGTTTGGCTTCTGAGCCAATTTTGACCATGTCGAGGAAGTCCTCGAAATGGTCTTTTGGGGATGGCTGTCCGATTTTGAGTCTTTGCAACTGCCTCGAATTCGACACGATGACCTCCTCGAAACCCCCGTCTTTTATAAGCCCTATAAGTCCCATAGGACCTATAAGACCTATTCTTCTCTTTTCCCTGTCAGCAAAGCAGCACCGAACACCCCGGCGCTATCGCCAAGAAGTGGCCGCAGTAGCGGAATCCTAAGCTCACTGTTAAACAGATGCCGCTCAATAGCCTGCATAGCTTCTTTCGAATAAAGCTGCTCAACCTGCCCGACACCGCCGCCAAGAATGCAGACATCAGGATCAAGGATATTGAGCACCTGAGCCAGCGCTTTGCCGAAATAAAAGAGCAGGCGCTCAATCGTTTCTGCGGCAGCAGCCTCAGTTCCTGCATCTGCCGAGATTTGCTCCAATGGAAGGAAGCGTCCGGTGAGTTTCTGATAAAACCGTTCAAGCGCAGGGCCCGAAATAACCGTCTCCACACAGCCCCGTCTGCCGCAATAGCAGGGCTCGCCGTCCGCGATAAGCTCATTATGCCCCCATTCACCGGCAATGCCATGGGCTCCGTGCCGCACACTCCTGTGGCATACAATCCCTCCGCCGACACCGGTGCCGAGAATAATGCCGAAAGCAGTCCTGGAGGGGTCGCGCATGATTGGCGCGGCTGCGCCGAGCCGGGATTCGGCTAGGGCAAAACAGTTGGCGTCGTTTTCTATGATCACGCGTCTCTGGAGCACCGCTTCAAGATCGCCTTTGAGATCGCGACCATTCAGGCATACCGTATTGGAATTTTTCATGACGCTGAGGGCCTTGTCATAACGACCGGGGGTGCCGACGCCGATCACTTCCGGAGGTGCAATGCCTGATTCCTCTGAGATCATCTCAACCAGGTGCATTATGCGATCAAGGATATGGCGATAGCCTTGGGTTGCCTCCGTCATAATCCGGCGGCGAATGAGCGGCTGCATGGAGCGGTCAATCACCACCGCCTCGATTTTGGTGCCGCCAAGGTCTATTCCCCAGAAGGTGTCAGCCATCGCTGCAGCT
>Ga0209083_1004387_pt1 | contig 10859 bp, 9 predicted proteins | sample AM7aDNAmetaG_FD_184132 | JGI IMG/M metagenome (GOLD analysis project Ga0209083, IMG submission 184132) | Freshwater microbial communities from Finland to study Microbial Dark Matter (Phase II) - AM7a DNA metaG (SPAdes) (version 3) | ecosystem: Environmental > Aquatic > Freshwater > Lake ...
TGATGCATTTGTAAACTGCAAAACGCCACCGTTGTTGGTTAACGAACAGTGACCAGTATAATAATTCAACGCTATGGTGCCGGATTCCAGCAGAGCGTTGGGACCGCTAAGAAAAACATTTCCGTACGCGCCATAACCAAGTTGTACCCCGACGCCACCCGCGTAAACCTGCCCATTTGCCAAGATGTTAAGGTTTCCTATGACTGGCGCTGGACCGGGATATCCATTATTTCCGAGTAAGATGCCACCCAGCGCATTGATCGTTCCATTCGTAACCGTGAGATTGCATGTAAAGCCGTCACCGTAATTACCGACGACGACCTCGTTGGTGACGGTCAGCGTGCTAGCGTTAACCAGCACATTCCCTGTACCTGGGCTGTCGGCACCATCCGTCCAGCCCAGTGCAAAATTTTGCAGTGTAACCTCGCTGTTATACAAGTTCCATGTAGCTATGCCGACCCCACTATTACAGGCGACATCGAATGCCGCAGCATTCAACGTCACATTCGAAAAAATCAACGTGGCAATGGTGTTAGAGCTTACGAGATATCCAGCACCAATTGCCGTTGAGGCATTATTCGGCATCAAAATCGTGCCGTTGCTGATCGTGACGGTGTTGGTTTGCGGATTATACCGACTCGTGGATTGCGCAAACGAGCTGCCAGCACTGACCAGCACCAACGTGTTGCTGTTGAGGTTCAGGTTGACAGTTTCAATATGGCCATCGATATCCAAGGCATTATTGGTAATCACATTCGCCGTTAACGCCACCGCATAGGATGCGTCTAGATTAAAAGAAGCAACGTCGTTGGAGCCGGGAACCGTACCTCCCCAGTTGGCGGCATTAGTGTAGTCACCGCCCGCAGCATTGTTCCAAGTGGGGACTGCCTGCGCGAGGCCGGATAGCAGGATCAGGGATATGGAGAGTAGCTTTCTCATGGCATTAACCTGCAAATCACAATGACTGCGAGGACGACACACCGCAATTCCAATGAGGCTGTTAATCGTGCTGTCTTCGATTTCTTTGACGTTCTCTATCATAGGACTCCTTAAGGCATAACCAGATTACCAAGCAGGATGTTCGGGCTGTAGGGCGATTTAGTAAGCAGCAGCAAGTTGGTCGCACCCGTCGTGTAGGCAGTAAAACCAGCGTTAGTTTTGATGTATGACGGCAGGATGATTCCGGTTGGCCCGTAGAGCGACACCGCCACGTTGATCTGACAGTTTGAGTAAGTATTAGTCCATGCGGGGCAGACAGCCAGGTTGACTACACCTGTGGCCGTGTAGCACTGATATACCGACGAAGGTGATGCAAGTGAGATGCACACGGTCAGGTTGTTGGTCGTGTCGGTCGTCAGTACGAGCGGCGCAGCGATGCCAGATGCGGTCAGAACATAATTGGATAAAGAATTAACTACTGCATTGGTCGAACTAATGATTTGATTATTTAGAGCATTACTATAATTATTTAATTGTCCTTGATAATTTGTCATAGCAATATTAATTCCAGATTGTAATGCGTTAGAAGTTCCAGTTACAAGGTTAGTAGTAGAAACCCAAATATTATTAGTTGCACTTATTAATGGACCTTGATAATTTGTCAATGCGATAGTACCAATTGGTTCATTTGTCAATACTACATTACCTCCACTATATAATAAACCATTTTGTGCAACTAATAGTCCTCCATTGCTGATGATCGTACTATTGATCGATCCTGGCGAACTCAACACCCCATTAATACGGGTTACAGTCGAACCGGGAGATGTATCACCCATCGGATTGCCTCCACCCATCTCGATACCACCGTCATCGAACCAACGCTGACGGGTGGACTGAGAGACACCTGTCTGGGGACCCGTCAATATACTTACCAGATATCCTTGGTTGGTGTCATTCCAGCTGGCCCCGTTGTACGACTGTACATTCATGAAGGCCCGTCCATAATACCCACCATTGGATCGGCTGGTTGCCCCATACCCTTGAATGGCAAGGTTAGCCAGAAGACTGAAGGAGGTAGTCGTTGTGGGGTTAGCGGCCGTCCCTCCAGCACTACGGAACATCAGCTTAGGATACCCACTGCCGTAGGAATCCAGAGTCATTTGCGCGAGTTGATTATCCGCCCCGACGAAGTTAAAGGGATACTGATAAGCCCCCGCAGAGACTGCAAAGTCCTTGGGGGCGACCGCATTTGCGTTGACCAACAGACGTATGGCCGGATCGTTAGTCAGCGGGGCTGGTCCGATGTACTCGTCACCCTTCGTATCAACACGGAACTGAGACACCCCATTACTGCGCAGATTCAACAGGTCTCCAGCAAACCCAGAGGCCGAGTTTACTCCTAGTCCAGTGCCGTTTGTGCTCCAGCCGGTAGAGGTGGCTCCAAAAGCTTCCACAAGCACACTGGGCAGATTCGTACCCCAGCCAGCTACTGGAGAGTACGCCTTCAGCCCTCCGCCTTGGTCAGAGTAGTCTGAGGTTCCGAGCTTCACTGTACCGTCAGGGGTGATGGCCATCCGGATTCCGGCCCCACCATTCGTGTCAGTGGTAAACCATTTCAAGATGTATGGTTTGATTGTATCCGTCCAAGTACCTACGGCAGCACCCTCAAAGAACCTGCTTGCAGAATTGTTATAACTCGTAGATCCGAAGGACTGAACGCCCATACTAAATATACCATTACCTGCAGTTACAGCAGACGGATTAGCTGCAGTTCCTCCACTGACTCTGAATGATATCAGTGGAGTGGCTCCTGGACCATTAGCATCTATGATCAGTCGTGTATTCTCACCATCTGCGCCTAAAATATATGCATCCTTTGAAGTCGTCCAATTATTCATATTACTAGGAGGGACTGTGTTATTATTGACTAAAAATCTTACTCCAGAAGTGGGACTTATAGGTACTCCTATAGATAAATTACTTATGGAAGCTGAGGTTATAGTTATATTAGTTCCTAAAGATATATTAGATTCTCCATTTACTAATATTGGGAATAATACTATATTAGTAGCGTAATTAGTAACTACTTGCCAGCCTAATTGTAATGATCCATTGACTAGTCCTGACCATGCACCTAAAGTAGTTGGAAGTGTAAAAGGAGTTCCATTATTATTCAAAAACATAGTGGATGGAGCTGATGGAGGTGCTACATCAGTAAGTTGCCAGAATTGAGATCCATTATTATACGTTAAATATTTGAGTGAGGTATTACCAGGTAATCCAGTCCAAGTCCACCAATTATTTGCTGGATCATATATGGGACTGGAATATGTGGTTCCCGAGGGAGGTCCTACATATGGAACTCCCGAAGTTCCAGTAATTACGACATTACTATTAAGACTGGTACCAATAACACTAATAATAGATGCAGAAATATAACCTACTCCATTACTGACAAATAAGGTAGTATTGATAATTGGATCTCTAGAAATTAACCTATATGAATCACCCACTGAAGTTGGAATATTGGTAACTACTGGATTTCCTCCACTATATAATAAACCATTTTGTGCAACTAATAGTCCTCCATTACTGATAATAGTGCTATTGAGTGAACCAGAAGATAATAAAATACCATTAATCCTAGTTACAGTAGGTCCTGGCGAAGACCCTCCCATGGGATTACCACCACCCATCTCAATACCTCCATCATCGAACCATCTTTGTCTCGTAATTTGACTAGGAGATGCATTATACTGAGGTCCTGTCAATATACTTACCATATATCCTTGATTAGTATCAGTCCATGAGGCACCACTATATGATTGAACATTCATGAATGCTCGACCATTATATGCACCATTAGAACGACTAGTAGCACCATAGCCTTGAATAGCTAAATTAGCTAGTAAGCTGAATGATGGAGTAGCTGATGGTGATCCACAAGTACCATTTGCTGAACTAAATAATAATTTAGGATATCCTGAACCATAAGAATTCAAAGATAACTGACATATATGGTTATCTGCACCAATAAAATTAAATGGATAATTAAGAGCTGAATTAAATATACCAAAATCATTTGGAGCTGCTGTATTAGCATTAAATAATGATACTATATTAGTGTCAGCTGGATAGGTAGGAGTTCCATTATATAGAGAGCTATTTATCCAAGTCACATTCGGACCTGGAGATACTGAGGACATCGAAGAAGCTCCACCCATCTCAATTCCTCCATCAGGAAACCATCTCTGACGAGTGACTGTTGAGTTTGGTGTATTTGTCGTAGATGTTAGAATCGAGACTCTAGCTGGTTGAGAAGAATCTGTCCAAGTCGTATCTGCATCCACTAGTAAGAAAGCTTTAGTATTAGCAGTACGACCTGTAGTCCCATATCCTTGGTAACTTAGGTTAGCTAAATTATACCCAGCGACAGATGCTGAAGGATTAGCTGCAGTACCATTAGCAGATCTAAATGTAAGTATTGGAGCTGCTACTGAGTTACCATTAGCGTAGCAATCAATCATTACTCTAGAACGGACTCCATTACTTCCTACAAAAATAAATGGATGATCAGTCATTCCAGATAGGTCAGTGGGAGGTGAAATATTAGCACTAAGTAGCATTTTAATAGTTGGGTCATTGATTAAAGGACTAGGACCACTATAAAAATTTCCAGCATAATCAATGAAAGTTTTTGATATTCCATTATTTTTAAGATCAAGTAAATTACCAATAAATCCACTTTGAGAGTTAATGCCTAATCCAGTGCCGTTTGTGCTCCAGCCAGTAGAAGTTGATCCAAATCCCTCAACTAGAGTACTAGGTAGATTGGTATCCCAACCACTTACTGGAGAATATATCTTTATACCTCCACCTTTGTCTGAGTAATCTGACGTTCCTAACTTAACAGTGCCATCAGGAGTGATTGCCATCCGTATTCCACCACCACCATTAGTATCGGAGGTAAACCATTTCAAGATGTATGGTTTGATCGTATCCGTCCAAGTACCTACCGCAGCACCCTCAAAGAACCTGCTTGCAGAATTGTTATAACTCGTAGATCCGAAGGACTGAACGCCCATACTAAATATATTATTACCTGCAGTTACAGCAGACGGATTAGCTGCAGTTCCTCCACTGACTCTGAATGATATTAGTGGAGCGGCTACTGGACCATTAGCATCTATGATCAGTCGTGTATTCTCACCATCTGCACCTAAAATATATGCATCCTTTGAAGTCGTCCAATTTTTCATATTACTAGGAGGGACTGTGTTATTATTGACTAAAAATCTTACTCCATAAACATTAGTACCAATACCAATAACAAGACTATTACTAACTTGTGCATTGTTGTTGGCAATGAAGTTATCACCCAATACAACATTAGGTTGATAATTTGTAATGGCCAGAGGATATTGTGCCTGAGACCATACTTGTGTACTTACAAGACCAACAGTAGAAACCCAAATATTATTAGTTGCACTTATTAATGGACCTTGATAATTTGTTGCTGCTATATTAATTCCAGATTGCAATGCATTAGAAGTTCCAGTTACAAGACCAACAGTAGAAACCCAAATATTATTAGATGTATTGTTTACTAAATTAACAGTGTTAGTCCACAGTCCATTTGTTGCAATTATAAAATCACTATATTGTACAGCCTGTGCGATTAAGTTACTTTGTGGACCAATTAAAGTATAAGCATTATGAGCATTATTTATGAATCCTGTTGATAGGACACTGTTGAAATAGTAAACAATAAATTCTTCATTAGATTGATAGATAGAAGGTAATGCACCATAAACAGTTGCAGAAGCAATTGCTATCGATTGAAATCTATTTACATAATTACTCGGATTACTATTGGGATAAGAAGTATCATTCAAATGAATAATTTGTGTTTGAAGTGTATTAGATACAGATGATACTAAGGTAATAGTATGACCCCATAAATCATTTGTTGCTGCTGACACTGTATTAGATACGAACGTTGTAGTTGCAGAATTACTAAGAACAGCAGATGAAAGATAATCTTGACTAACAACCCAATTAGATAATCCAACACTATATACTGCAGTTGCAACAATTACATTACTCTGTGGCCCTATTACCGTGTATGCAGTGGCTGCCTGTTGAATGGGAACATTATTCATTACAGTTAAAACGCCCTGAGTAAATCCATTGATTTGACTTACTAAAATTTGCTGTGCTGCAAACATTGGACACACAAGAAACATTAAATACAACCCGATTAAAATTTTCTTAATATTCATTAAGGTAATTCCTTATCTAAATTAATGACTTTTAACTAATAGCCAACGATCCGTCCTAAAAGTGTTTTTCATACGAAAAAGTTTATAGTTTCCGTTTAAAACTTTTCCATGAAACTCTAATTCAAAATATTTAGTTGATGAAATTTTAATAGTTACCATACCATGATCAATTTCTTCAAGTCTATAACTTTTAAGTGTCAACCATCTAGGATTGTGATCTCTTGTCTTTACTACTAAAGTTTTTTTATCAACAGTATCTAAAAAATTACTAGGTGCAGCAAAAGAATGAAGTAATTTTGGATTTCTATTATCTAAAAATCTAAGATCAAAATGAATACTTCCACTACGAGGATCATGTTTATGAACTACAAATGGAACCTCTTTTGGTCCAAAAGATTCATTCAACATATCAAATTGTGTTTCCATAACTTACATCCCTTTATATTAGTTTGTTCATAAGTTCAGGAAAAAAAAGAACAGAATTTTTACTTCTGTTCTTTTTAATAGTATCAATGTAAATTCCTCTGTTCCAATTCTTTGATCACTTCTTGTAAGCAATCATCAACTGAAATTCCAGGATGACATTCATCTGTTGGGTTGTGGTTAGTTAACTCATTATGAAAAATTGCTAGTTTTTTATCATCGAGGCGGTGGATTCTATCAAACATCTTTTGATATTCTGAAGTCTTGACTCGGGTAGGTTCGATACCTTTATCATTTCTAAACTTCACTACTTCTTCAATAGTGAGTTCTCGGGTTGAACCATTCTCTCGAACAAAGACTCCAGTACCAGTTTCTTCTGGTTTATCAGTTCCTTTGAATGACCACCACATCTTTTGAAATTCCATCCATTTGGCTCTGCAATCTTTACAAACTCGAAGAGTATGAAATCCATGAGGAATTAATTCGCCAGAACATTTTACTGTTCCTGCCATCAAATTAAGTTTTTTACCATTACCAAGATCAGCAGATACAGCTTCTTTTAATGGAGTTAAATCTTTGATATCAGCATGAAAAAGAATCTTCGTTTCAAATGGCATGTTCAATTCAGTCATATCATAAAAACACGCCACCCAGATTGTTCGACGGTCTTCTCCATCTTCTCCGCAACGTTGACATTTCTCATCCATAATAATTTCCTTTTTGAGTTTCAAAAAAACCACAGCTATGCCCACTTTGTGGGTCGAACTGATGGTCCTATGGTAAATTAATATATATAACTTAAAAGTTCTATTTAAACCACCAAGAATTCTTTAAAATCATTAATTATTTTTTCTGGATTATCTTTCCATTGTTTTTCAGAAACTCTAAAAACCACATATCCCAATGATGCTAGTTGCAATGTACAATCTATATCATCTTGTTTATAGATAATCATATCAGAATCTATGAAATGAATTCGTTCATCAAATTGAATAAAAAGTTTTAGTTCTGGAATATGCCCATCTGGAAATCTTCCAACGATATATCTAAAAGAAGAATCGTTTCGAATGATATTGTGGTTTGTATATTTTTGTAATTCATTTAAAAATAATCGTTCTTGAATCCCAATTCTTGGTGATAATGGTTCTCCATTTAATTTTTGATTCTCAATTGTTCTTATAAAATTAATTCTAGAACCTTCTCTTCCTTGTGGTGTTTTCATCCAACTGTCTTCATTATATTTTTCTTGACATGTTTGTTTTATTTTTTCTTTAATTTCTTTTGATTGCATTGGATATTCAACACCATAATGTTCTAAAGATAATTGTTTAATTTGATTTTGAATTTCTTCTGATTGAAATGGATTTTCAACACCATAATTTTTTAAACATGTTTGTTGTGCTTTTTCTTGAACTTCTTTTGATTGCATTGGATGTTCAACGCCAAAATGTTCTAAACATGTTTGTTTAATCTTTTCTTTAATTTCTGTTAATTTCATTGGGTGTTCAACGCCATATTTTTCTAAACATGCGTATTTAATCTTTTCTTTAATTTCATCTGATTTAAATGAATTATCAACACCTAATTTTTTTAAACATGTTTTTCTATATTTTTCTTTAACTTTTTCTGATTGCATTGGATTTTCAAACCCACAATGTTCTAGATTTGTTTGTTTCGTTTTTTCTTTAACTTCTTTAGAATATATTGGCGCTGGTCCGCCATATCGTTCTTTGTTGGTTTGTATTCTTTTATCTTGAAATTCTTTTAATTGCATTGGAGCTTCAACACCATATTTTTCTTTAAAATTTCTTGCTCGTTTTAAATATAAATCTTTTCTTCCCCGATTACTGTGTCCAAATATAAAACTATTCTTTTCATTAGTTATTTCTTTACCGCACCCACAGTTACACAGTTTCATTTTTCATAGCTCCACATTCTAACTCATTAGCAAAGTCGTGGGCATCTTCATATGAATACGCTTTAGTGCTCATTAAATATCTTTCAGAAAGTTCATGAAGTAAAATGGTTTTTAACATATTTATATCATATTTAGCATCCAGCCACACTTCATTTTTAGGAATATAAACTTTGACAGCGTCGTTTCCCCCCTCAACAAAATCCATATCATATTTTTGTTTTACTTCTTGTCCATTTACTAAAAACACATTAATATTATCAACGGAACCAATACATCTTTTCGCAAGTCGATCTGAAGATCTGCTCTGACAGTTTTCGGTTTCTTTTTTAATATCTTCTGGAATGGTTAATCGTTTGATTTGTTGCCATAGATTTTTGAAATATTTATCTGTTTCTGGATAGTAACTATTTTCAGTTAATCTAACATGAAAAAGTGGAATGGTCCCTTTATTAGTAATCAAAACAATTTGATTATTTTTATCTTTCTTAAACTTTTTAATTATAGCTCTTCTATTTTTCCACTTACCAAATAAAACTTCATCACCAATTTTCGGAAGTGTCACAGTCAACTCATTTAATATTTTACATATTGTATGGTATGAGTTCATTTACTAAATCCTTAAATCTTTTTATAGTTTGTTCTTTATTTTCGATCCATTGTTTTTCTGAAACTCGAAAAATGAAAAATGCTTGAATTTCTTTTGATTGAAGTGCATATTTAACACCATTATTTTTTAAACATGATTGAACACATTTTTCTTGAACTTCTTTTGATTGCATTGGATTTTCAGCACCATATTTTTTAAGACATGTTTGCTTCTTTTTTAAAATACTAGATATTGATGGTTTTATTCCTCTGCTGTTATGTCCGCGAATAAATCTATTTTTTTCATTAATAATTTCTTTACCACAACCGCATTCACATAATTTCATTTAAAAGCAACTCCTTTTATTTTATTCTTGAAATCTGAATAAATTAATAAGGAGATTATATGAGCACAAATCCGACTTTTGATAAAGAAGAATTAGAATTTATGTTACTCACTGTTCTCAAAACACGAAACATGTTATTTGATTGTATTAAAGTTTCTTTAGATAGACGAACCTTCAAACGAAAAGTAAATTATAATCCTACGTGGGAGGGTGACAGAGGAACTATACCGGGATTAGAAGATATCAATAAGTTATTAACTTTACTAAGAATGCATATTAATTCAGAAGAGACAATTTCATTATATGAAGCAACCGGTGAATTTGATAGACCATGTAAGAAAAGAATTCCTAAAGTCAAATCTGAATAAAAGAAACGGTACTATTCGAACAGTCGTATTTTGTATATAATTTAATTGAATCAATTAAAAAATTAATCGACGTGAAAAGAAGATAGTTACATAACTAAAACAACTATTAATTTCGTTACTAGTTGTTTTAAAAACATAACTATCTAATTAATTTTTTTACTGGCGAAGAGTCTGATTACCGCGATTCAATTGGGCACGAGCCTTCAATGCAGCTGCAGTACCAACACCAAGAAGAGCAGCGCCACCAGCAATTTTTCCTACTGGTGCTTTACTTAATGTTCCAGCAATTTTTGCTCCTGTGGGACTAGCCATAATCTTAGGATTATTCAAAGCAGATTTACCGGCGCTCTTAGCGATACCAGCACCAATACCAGCACCAATACCTGCTAATGCACCAGTCTTAACCATACTGGGTGCTTTTTGTGTATCACCAGCATAAGAAGATGCAGGTGCAATAACTTCTTGTACAATTTTATAACCATTCAACTTCATTGTATATCTCCTTCTAAGGTATCATTATATCATCCAAGACAATTTTAATTTATTCATCTAAAAATACCAGTAAGATAAAACATCAAATATACAGAACAAATCAAAAAGGAGAATACCATGAATCAACAATTTCACAACACAAGTCATATTATATCTGAATTTTTATCTCATCATGTTAAACATAAGTTGTTAAAAATGTCTGTTAAATTAGCATTGAAGGGAACTAAGAAAGCTGTTAAAAAAGGAAATAAAAAATATGAAGAACATAAATTGAATAAAAAACAAAAAGAAAAAGCAAAAAAAATATATAATGATTTGAAAAAAGATTTAGAAGATTAACGAAAAAAAAGGAGAGAGTTACCTCTCCTTTTAAATGTATCATGCTGGAAATATCCACCAAGATTTACATCGGTAGAAAAAATGATTTCCTACTTGTTCCATCCGAACTAAACCTGATCTCCAGTTTGGTCGGACGGATTTTTCATGATACGCAATCGCTCCA
>Ga0209083_1004388_pt1 | contig 10854 bp, 11 predicted proteins | sample AM7aDNAmetaG_FD_184132 | JGI IMG/M metagenome (GOLD analysis project Ga0209083, IMG submission 184132) | Freshwater microbial communities from Finland to study Microbial Dark Matter (Phase II) - AM7a DNA metaG (SPAdes) (version 3) | ecosystem: Environmental > Aquatic > Freshwater > Lake ...
ACTGAAATCAAATCCGGTCTGGCGAAAGATTTTCCCGGTCCGCCGCGCGCGCTGGACACGTCGCTGAATATTTCCAAAGTTCAAAAAGTTTTGTCGGTGCCGCTGCCCGGTCTGGGCGCATGGCTGGCGGCAAATCCGGGCGAACGTTTTTGAAAATGGGTGGGGCGAGCATCCTCGCGAGCCGGCTCGTCGGGAGTCTCGCCCCGCCGAAATCACTTCGCCTGCAATTCCAAAATGGTGATGGAGCAGGGCGGGAAGGTGCGCGTGAAGCTTCTGCCGAGGCCATGCACGGTTTCCGTTACCGGCACGACTTTCTTTGGATCATCCAGCGTGTTGGTGGCGTCGCGGTTGTCCGCCTTGAGCACGGTGGCCGTGCCTTCGTCGGCGATGGCGATGTCACCGGTGATTTCAATTTTCATTGGCTGCGGCGCGTCGGCGCGGTTCACGATTTTCACGATGATCTTGCCGGACGCAGTGTCGCGCGTGGCGGAGTAGAAGATGGATTTCACTTCGCGGGTGGAGGCGGGAACATCTTTTCCGTCGCGTTTGCGGGCGGGGATGTTCCAGGGGTAAGTCGGAAGGTTCTGCGCCCCGGTGGCGAGCACTTCATCGCCGCCATGCGTGCCAAACATCTGTTGCGCGTAATAGGACGGCGAACCGTAGCTGTTCAACGCGTCGTAGCCGATGAGGTCGGATTTCCACTGCATCGAACGGCCCGCGCCAAGGTCGCTGACGTTCACGAAAAGCGGGGCATAGCAGTGCATGAGCACGATGTCGGCGTTGCGTTCCAGACAGCACATCCATGCAGCGTCGCCGAGCGCGCCCGCCATGTTCGGCGTGGGCGAGCCGACGCGCGTGGCCCATTCGCCGACGAAAATCTTGGTCGGATTGCTGCGGTCGCGCGAGTCATACACGAACGACTGCGACTCCATTTCTTCCTCGGAGCGGTAGTAATGTTCGTCCACCAGATCAGGCGTGCGGCTGTGAACCTGCTGGGAGCCGGCGTGTTCGTAGCCGACGGTGGAAATCAGTTTGAGCTGCGGATACTTGGCCTTGATGGCGTCGTAGAATTGGGCGAAACGCCCGTCGTAACTGCCCGAACGGTCGAACCAGTCTTCGTTGCCGATCTCGACGTAGCGCAGCGTGAAGGGATTCGGGTAACCATCCTTGATGCGTTGCGCGCCCCACTTGGTCGAGGCATCGCCAGTGATATATTCAATCTCCTCCAGCGCTTCCTCGACGTAAGGCTCGAGCTTCGGCCCGGCAGGGATGTAATCGTGTTTCAATGTGTAACCGGCAAACACGGCGAGCACCGGTTCCATGTTCAAGTCCTGACACCAGCCGAGAAATTCGGGCAAACCAAAACCATCTGTGGACCAGTAGCCCCAGCAGCTCCGATGGCCCGGACGCTGTTCGAGCGGGCCGATGGTCTGCTTCCAGTTGAAATGTTCGTTGAAATAATCGCCCTCGACGTAGTTGCCACCGGGGAAGCGGAGAAATTTCGGGTGCGCATCGTCCAACAGTTGCGAGAGGTCGGTGCGGTTGCCGTTCGCACGATCTTTGTAAGTCGGCGGCATCAGCGAAACTTGCTGGAACCAAATCGTGGCGGGTCGGCCAAAAAGCTTTGCCCAAAACGACCTCGGCTGGGTCGTCGAAATTTCCAGCCGGTTGTTCTTCGACGGTTCGATGTTGCCGGTCGTGAGCGTCACTTCATATTTTTGCCAATCGCCCGAAATTTTCGGGACGGCAGCGCTGGCGAACGGGAACGTCATTTCCCCCAGATACCAATCAAATGTCTCCAATTTTTTGGGGCTGTTTGTGGCACTTACGCCGGACAAACCCTTTCCACCATTCGTAAATCCACCCAGATACCAGTCAAACCCCACCGCTTTTTCAGACTTATCCCTGATGGCGTGGATGGTAATGTTGTTTGTGTTCAAAACGTGAACGAGGCTGACCGTCAGGTCGCCATTGAAATCTTTTGCCTTCGCATAAAACGACGCGTGGTAAGTTGTGTTTGGCTGCAAGGCAATTCCCCAATAACCGCCGTTGGCAACACCCGCCGGGGAGTTTTTCGACGCACCGCTCACATCGAGCTTGAGGCTGACGTTCAGCGCATCGTTCAACACGGTGTTCGTATCGAGCGAGATTTTGGCGCTGCCGACCGCGTTCCAGAATTTGGGCGGGTTCGTCACCGCAATCTGCACCGGATAATATTTCGCCGGGTCGTAGTTTTCCGGCTTGATGGGCTGCTGGATGGCGTCAGCCTTGAACGTGCGGTTGCGGATGAGTTCGCCGTAAAGCCCGCCTTCGTAGGAATAATTGATCTCCTCCGTCATCAATCCGTAAAACGTCGGCGGCATCTTGGCCACGACCTGGTCGGCCCTGATTTGCAGGACGGGAATGGTCGCGTCCGTCGCGGGCTCGGCAAAGGAAGTCGCGGCGCTGAAGGCGGCCAGTAATACCGCAAGCTGGGAGGCCAGTTTTTTCCGGGGTGAATTTTTGAGGTGCATGGCGCAAAGTTAAATTTTGATCGGCGAAAGTCCACACCCATTTCGGGTGATAATCAAAAGAAGCTTTGAGCCTGGGCGGCCTGGTGGTTATTTTTCCGCCGTGAATCAAATTTACCGCGGCCGCCTCGCGCCCTCGCCGACGGGTTACCTGCATCTCGGCCACGCCCGGACGTTCTGGGCGGCGCAGGAACGCGCCCGCGCGAACGGCGGTGTGTTGGTTTTGCGGAACGAGGATCTGGACTCGACGCGTTTCCAGATGCAATTCGTGGATGCGATGCTCGAAGACCTGCGCTGGTTCGGGTTCGAATGGAGCGAAGGCCCGGACTGCGGCGGGCCGTTTGGATCTTACAATCAAAGCGAGCGGTATTCATTTTATCGGGCGGCATTGGAGGAACTCCGCGCCGGCAACTTCATTTATCCCTGCACCTGTTCGCGCAAAGACATCCAGGCGGCCGTCACCGCGCCGCACGCAGAAAACGATGCGGAACCCATTTACCCCGGAACCTGCCGGAACAATTCAGAATTCAAAATTCAGAATTCAAAATTTGCCTGGCGCTTCCGCGTTACGGACGGAGAGACGGTTTCCTTCCTGGATAAAAATTGTGGCGAACAGAAATTCGTCGCCGGCAGAGATTTTGGCGATTTCATCGTGTGGCGCGGCGACGGCGTGCCCGCGTATCAACTGGCCTGCGTGGTGGACGACGCGGCGATGCGGATCACCGAAGTGGTGCGCGGGGCGGATCTGCTGGTCAGCACGGCGCGGCAGATTTTACTCTATCGCGCCCTCGGCTTGACGGTGCCGTCGTTTTTTCACTGTGCCCTCATGCTCGATGCCAGCGGCGAACGGCTGGCCAAGCGGCATGATTCGCTGAGTTTGCGGCAACTGCGAGCGCAGGGCGCCACGCCGGAATCCTTGCGGCAATCCTCCTTTGTTGTGGTTTCCTCAAAATAAGGCCGGCTCAATCAAAAAAAATTAAAATGTGCTTGTGAAATATTTCACGATTCGGCATTTTCCCACGACTTAACGTTGTGATATTTGTGCGGTTTTGTGTCGGGTAAAATCTTTGTGAGCCGTTTTTATAAAATCATTTTAATTCTGTTACTGGCGGCCGCTGGCTTTGGAGTTGGGCTTCAGGCTGGAACGGCGGCGACTCCGGTCACGGCGGTGGAGCAGGTGGTATCGGAGGCGGCTCATGATGTGGACGCGGATGCCAGAAAGCTGGCGGAGGCGGCCGACAAGCCACTGGTATCTTCGTATGCTCCAACGCTGCTGTTTTTAGGCCCGGTTCCGCCGGACGCGTTGCCGGAGGAACGGCAAGTGCCCACGCTTTTCGCCAGCGTCTGGCCAAAGCAGTTTCCTTCGCTGCCGATCACCAATTCCATTTTTTACACCTGGGTGGTGGCGCTCGTCATCATTGTTGTGGTGCGGCTCGGCACCCGGCGGATGACGGAGGTGCCCTCCGGTGTGCAGAATTTTGTGGAGGCGCTGGTGGGCGGTTTGCGCGGCATGTGCGAGGGGATGCTGGAGCCAAAAGTGGCGCGCTGGGTGTTTCCGCTGGCGGCAACCTATTTCATTTTCATCGCGGTTTCCAACCTGATGGGTCTGCTGCCCGGCGTCGGCAGCATCGGCTGGGGGGTGGCGGATCATGCGAGCAAGCTGCCGTTTGCCATTCATCATGCGGAAGCGCCGCTGTTTCGCCCACCGACGGCCGATGCCAACATGACCGTGGCCATGTCCGCCATCTTCTTCATCATGAATCTCTGGTGGGCGTTAAAATACAACGGGCCGTTTGGATTGGTGAAGCATATCTTCGGCGTGCAGGGCGGTTTCAAGGGGCTGGTGGTGATCCCGTTGTCCGTGATCTTCCTGTTTGTCGGCTGCATTGAAGTCATTTCCATCTGCGTGCGGCCGGTGGCGCTCTCAATGCGTCTGTATGGCAATATTTTTGGCGGCGAAAGCGTGCTGGCCATCATGCTCACCAATTCGCCGCTGGGCATCGCCGCGCTGCCGTTTTATTTTCTGGAAATCCTGGTCGCGCTGGTCCAGGCCCTGGTCTTCACGATGCTGACCATTGCTTTCACGAGCATGTTCTGTTCGCACCCGGAAGAGGACGCGGGGAAAACCGCCCATTGATGGAAGAATGATTTAATGATTTTGCAGCCGGGAGACCTTTCGGCGAACGGCCGCATGTAACTGAAACTGAAACCAAACCAATAAACATATGATGCTAGCAGAAGCAATTTCACAAACCTTGACCTTGCACGGCAATATCGGCGTGGGCCTCGTCGGCTGTGGCGCCGCCATTGGCATCGGTCTGGCCGGACTCGGCGGCGCACTGGCCACGGGCCGCAACCCCGGAGCGTTCGGCAAAATCTTCACCACGGCGCTGCTGGCGATGGCGCTGGCGGAAGGTCTCGCGATGCTGGTGTTCTTCCTGCTCGCCAACAAGTAATTGACCTATGGAGCTGCTCCAAACTCTGGGCATCCAGTGGACCAAGCTGATTCCGCAGTTTTTCAACTTCGGCATCGTGCTCTTGGTTCTCTGGAAATTTGCCTACAAGCCGGTGTTCACCATGCTGGACGCCCGCCGGGAAAAGATCGCCGAGAGCGTCGCCAACGCCGACAAAATCCGGGAACAACTGGCCAGCACCGAGGCGGAGCGCAAACGCATCCTCACCGAGGCGGGCGATGAAGCCAACCGGCTGATCGAGCAGGCGCGCGAAGCGGCCGGCCGGGTGCGGGAAACCGAGACCCAGAAAGCCATCGCCGCCGCCGAGCAGATCATCGCCAAGGCGCGGGAAGCGTCCTTGCAGGATCACGCCCGGATGCTCGCCGAGCTCAAGCGCGAAGTCGGCCGTCTCGTCGTGCAGACCACCACGACCGTCACCGGCAAAATCCTCACCCCCGAAGACCAGCGCCGGCTGGCGGTGGAAACCGAGAAGCAGCTGGCGGCCTGAGGCCGTTCAGTTTCACGTCTGAAAATTCAGATTCAATAAATCGGAATGAAAATTTCCAAATTGGCCCTCCGCGAAGCCCGGCAGTTGTTCCGCACCTGTCAGGTCAACGGCTTGCTGGACGAAGGCCGCGTCCGGCAGGCGGTCTCGCTGCTGTTGGCGCAGAAGCCGCGCGGTTACGTGGCGATTTTGTCGCGGCTGCAACGGCTGGTGAAGCTGGATGTGGAACTGCACGCCGCGCAGGTGGAAAGTGCCACGCCGCTGGCGGCGGATTTGCGCGCGGAAGTGACTGGGCAGATCAACCGGATCTATGGTGCGGGAGTGAATATTTCATTCACTGAAAACCCGGCCCTGCTGGGCGGCTTGCGGATCCAGGTCGGCAGCGACCTTTATGACGGCAGTGTGAAGACGCGTTTGGACAAGTTGGAACAAAGTTTTTAATCGGAATATATGAGTAATTTGTTACAGGAAATTGAAGCCCAGATCGCCGGTGCCAAGACCGCGACGGCCAAACAGAACGTCGGCACCGTCCGCGAAATCGGCGACGGCGTGGCGAAGATCGAGGGCCTGACCGACACCATGCTCAACGAGATGCTGGATTTCGGCAATGGCATCACCGGCCTCGCGCTCAACCTCGAGGAGACGGAAGTCGGCGCGATCATTCTCGGCGATTACACCAAGGTCAAGGAAGGCTCCGAAGTCCGCACGACCGGCAAGCTGCTCCAGGTGCCCGTCGGCAAGGGCATGCTCGGCCGCGTGGTCAACACGCTTGGCGAGCCGATTGACGGCAAGGGGCCGATCAAGGAATCCGCGTTTTATCCCGTAGAAAAAATCGCCCCCGGCATCATCCGTCGCCGGCCCGTCAGCCAGCCGGTGCAGACCGGCATCATGGCGATCGACGCGATGGTTCCGATTGGTCGCGGTCAGCGCGAATTGATCATCGGCGACCGCGGCACGGGCAAGACCACGATCGGCGTGGACGCGATGATCAATCAGGCGCGGATCAACAAAGCTGCCGAAGCCGCCGGCGACAAGGATTTCCGTCCGATTTACAGCATCTACGTCGCGATCGGCCAGAAGCAGTCGAACATCGCCCGCGTCGTCGCGGTGCTCGAAGAAGCCGGGGCATTGCCTTACACGGTCATCGTGGCGGCGTCCGCTTCGGACTCGGCCTCCAACCAGTATCTCGCTCCGTTCGCCGGGGCCTCCATTGGCGAATGGTTCATGGACAATGGCATGGACGCCCTCATCATTTACGATGATCTGTCCAAGCACGCCGTGGCGTATCGACAGGTCTCGCTCATTTTGAAACGTCCGTCCGGCCGCGAAGCGTATCCCGGTGACGTGTTTTATCTCCACAGCCGCCTGCTCGAACGCAGCGCGCGTGTTGGCGAAAAATACGGCAACGGCTCGCTCACCGCACTGCCGATCATCGAGACGCAGGCCGGCGACGTGTCGGCCTACATTCCGACCAACGTGATCTCGATCACGGACGGCCAGATTTATCTCGAAACCGACTTGTTCTATCAAGGCGTGCGCCCGGCGGTCTCCGTCGGTCTCTCCGTCTCGCGCGTCGGTTCCGCCGCGCAGGTCAAGGCGATGAAGCAGGTGGCGGGTCGCATCAAGGGCGATCTCGCCCAGTTCCGCGAGCTCGCGGCCTTCGCGCAGTTCGGTTCCGACCTGGATGCGAAGACGCAGGCGTTGCTGGAACGCGGCAAACGCATCATTGAAATTTTCAAGCAGAACCAATACAACCCGCTGGCGGTGGAAGTCCAGGTGCTGGTCCTGTGGGCCGTTCAGAATAATTTCTTTGATGAGGTGCCGGTGGACAAGGTGAAGGATTTCCAGGGCAAGCTCGTGGATTTCGTCTCGACGCGCAAGGCGGATTTGCTGGCCAGGATCAGCAAGGAAAAAGCCATCAGCGACGCCCTGGCGGCCGACCTGAAGACGGCGGTGGGCGAATTCAAACAGACTTACCGCTGATAAATTTTCATGCCCAGCACGCGCGACATACGCCGGCGAATCAAGTCGGTCAAGAGCACCTCGCAGATCACCAAGGCGATGCAGATGGTGGCCGCTGCCAAGATGCGCCGGGCCCAGCAGGCGGCCCTGGTCGGACGCCCCTATGCGCAGTTGTTGAATGAGATCATGGCGGAAGCGGCGGCGAACATGTGCGGGTTCACTCATCCCCTGATGGAGGCGCGGCCGGTCGTCAAGCGCGCGGTGATTCTGGTCAGCACGGATCGCGGCTTGTGCGGCGGTCTGAACAGCAACCTCTTCCGCGAGGCGGCCAAGCTGGACAAGGATACCACGGTGTTTGTCACCGCCGGACGCAAGGCGTCGCAATTCGTCGCGCGCACCAAGCGGGAGCTCAAGGCGGAATTTTCTTTCAAGGACACGCCGCTGTTTTCGGAAGCCCGGGCCATTTCCAGATTTGCCCAGGAACTGTTTTTGACGGGCCAGGCGGATGCCGTGGACATCCTTTATCCGCGTTTCATCAACACGCTGACGCAGCAGCCGCAGACGGTGCCGTTTCTGCCGATCGGAGAAATTGCCGCCACGACGGCGGGCGTCAACGCTCCCAAGGAGGAGCTGTCCGAGGGCAGCGCCACCGAAGTGTTCGAGTTCGAGCCGGATGAGGAAACCGTGCTGGGCGAATTATTGCCGCACAGCCTGAATTTTCAGATGCACCAGATCCTGCTGGAAACGAAAGCCAGCGAGCAGAGCGCGCGCATGGTGGCGATGAAAAATGCGACGGACAACGCGAAGCAGATCATCAAGGATCTGACGCTGGAATATAATAAATTGCGGCAGGCGAACATCACGAAAGAGTTGCTCGAAATCACCACCGCGCAGATGGCGGTGGGTTGAAAATAAATTTAATTTTTAAGAACATGAACAAAGGCAAAATAGTTCAAATCATCGGACCGGTGGTGGACGTGGCGTTCACCGGCGAGCTTCCCGCCATTTATAACGCACTGACCCTGGAATTCACCCCGCCGGGCTTCGGCAAGACCAAGCTGACGCTCGAAGTCCAGCAGCACCTCGGCGACGGCTGGGTGCGCGCCGTGGCCATGAGCAACACCGAAGGTCTCAAGCGCGGCTACGAAGTCACCGACTCCGGCGGTCCGATCTCCATGCCCGTCGGCGAAGCCGTCATGGGCCGCATCTTTAACGTGACGGGCGAACCTGTGGACGAGCAGGGGCCGGTGAAAGCCGACAAGTATAATCCCATTCATCGCGCCGCGCCCGCGCTCGTGGATCAATCCACCAGCCCGCAGGTGTTGACCACCGGCATCAAGGTCATTGATTTGATCTGCCCGTTCTTGAAGGGCGGCAAAGTCGGCGCCTTCGGCGGTGCCGGCGTCGGCAAGACGGTCGTCATTATGGAACTCATCAACAACATCGCCAAGTTGCATGGTGGTGTTTCGATGTTCGCCGGCGTCGGTGAACGCACGCGCGAAGGCAACGATCTTTACAACGAAATGATCGAAGCCGGCGTCATCAAGGTGAAGAAAGACGCCAAAGGTCATCCGGCTCTCGGCGAAAATGGTTTGCCCATCATCGAGGAAGGTTCCAAGATCGGTCTCGTGTATGGTCAGATGAACGAGCCCCCCGGCGCGCGTTTGCGCGTGGCGCTCTCCGCGCTCGCGGTGACCGAATATTTCCGCGACGAGAAGAACCAGGACGTGCTCCTGTTCGTGGACAACATTTTCCGTTTCTCACAGGCCGGCTCCGAAGTCTCCGCGCTCCTCGGCCGCACGCCGAGCGCCGTCGGTTACCAGCCGACGCTCGCCGCCGAAATGGGCGACTTGCAGGAACGCATCACCTCGACCAAGAAAGGTTCGATCACGTCTTTCCAGGCTGTTTACGTGCCTGCCGATGACTTGACCGATCCCGCACCCGCGACGACGTTCGCGCACTTGGACGCGACCATCGTGCTGGAACGCTCCATTGCCGAGTTGGGAATTTTCCCCGCCGTGGATCCGCTAGCCTCCAGCTCCCGCGCGCTCGCGCCGGAATTTGTCGGCCAGGAACATTATGACGTGGCCCGCGGCGTGCAGAAGGTTCTGCAACGCTACAAGGATTTGCAGGATATCATCGCCATTCTCGGCATGGACGAACTTTCCGCCGAGGACAAAACCGCCGTGTTCCGCGCCCGCAAGATCCAGCGGTTCCTGAGCCAGCCCTTCACCGTCGCGCAGGTCTTCACCGGTCGCGAAGGCAAGCAGGTGCCGGTCGCCGAAACCGTCCGCGCGTTCAAGGAAATTCTCGAAGGCAAGCACGACGACGTGGCCGAGCAGAATTTCTACATGAAGGGCGGCATTGACGAAATCAAAGAAGCGTAATCGGGTAGGGCGCGTCACTCCGTGCGCGCCGAAAGTCAACTATGGCCACACTTAAACTCGAAATCATCACGCCGGCGGCAAAGGTGTTCTCCGACGACGTGGAGATGGTCACGCTTCCCGGCATCGACGGCGAGATGGGCGTTTACCCCACGCACATGCCGCTGATGACGCAGCTGGTTGCCGGTGAAGTCACCGCGCGCAAGGACGGCCAGAATATTTTTCTCGCGGTCGGCGACGGATTTGTGCAAATCACCGGCACTCGCGTGGCTGTGCTGACGGACATGGCGGTCCGCGCCGAGGACATTGACAAGGTTGCTGCCGAGCAGGCCCTGCAACAGGCCCAGGCGCGGCTGGCGCATAAACTGAGCGACGAGGAGGCCGCCACCCTCCAGGCTTCCATCGCCCATGCTTCCGTGCAGATCAAGGTGAAGCAGCGGCACCAAAAGTAATCCGACGATCTTCAAGCAAAACGGCGCGATGTTTTCATCGCGCCGTTTTATTGTTTCCCCACAAATGATTAACCGGCGATCACGCCGATCTCCACCGGCTCCACGTTCACACCCTGTTTTTCCAGCCACTTGATGGCGGCTTTCACCTCGTCGCGCGGGCCGTCCAGTTCCAGGCAGACGATGCCGATCTCATCCGTCACGCTGCACTGGCGGATGTTGGTGACGACCTTGAATTTCTGGCCGATTTCCCAGATGAACGGCTTCTTGATGAGTTTGGGCGGATACATCAGCCACAGGCGCTGTTGCGTGGGTGTGTTTGACGTGGTGGCGGAAACTTTCGTTTTTTTGGTGGCCATAGGATTCAAATTAAAAATTAAAAATTGAAAATGCAAAATAAACTTCAGCCGTCGAATGCTCCGGTTGGCTGGTTTTAAATCTTACATTTTTCATTTTGAATGGGTTCTAGCCTCCCGCGATCGCCGGGATGATGCTGATTTCGTCGCCGTCTTTGAGCGGCGTCTCGCGGTTTTTGAGGAAGCGGATGTCCTCCTCGTTGACGTAGATGTTGACGAAGCGGCGCACCTCGCC
>Ga0209083_1004394_pt1 | contig 10847 bp, 10 predicted proteins | sample AM7aDNAmetaG_FD_184132 | JGI IMG/M metagenome (GOLD analysis project Ga0209083, IMG submission 184132) | Freshwater microbial communities from Finland to study Microbial Dark Matter (Phase II) - AM7a DNA metaG (SPAdes) (version 3) | ecosystem: Environmental > Aquatic > Freshwater > Lake ...
TGTCTTCTTTCGTTGGTTTCGCGCCTGCGGATAATCCTCGCTATGCCATGGTGGTGGTTCTCGATGAAGCGCGTCCCATGTATTACGGGGGTGTTGTTGCCGCACCAGTCTTCAAGGAGGTCTTGGGTGCGGCGCTTTTGACGCAGGGAGCTCAACCCTATCATGAGAGTGCGCCGCCCTTGACGAAGGAGCAGGCTGCGGCGGCGGCCGACCTGGCGGTCGCTGATTGACGCCTTTCATTGTATACTGAACAAGAGAGTGATATAATCCCGGCCGTTTCGGTCCTGCCCAAGGCGACAAGCTCCATGAAGGGCTGCACCAATTAATAGGAATTTAAGAAGGTGTTATAGGGACGTCCCAATTTCATTCTTATAAAATTGAAAATTGGGACTGTCCCAACGATTCATTAATTTTTTGATTATACGTCGGGGCGTCCTAATTCTCAGTTAACCATGGACGGTGAATGAGGACAGTCCCGATATTCATTGAAAATTTAATTAAAGTTTATCGGGGCGTAGCACAGCCTGGTAGTGCGCTCGGTTCGGGACCGAGAGGCCGTAGGTTCAAATCCTATCGCCCCGACCATTTTTTTTTGCGTTGCAATTGAAAGCCGAAGGCTTTCCATAAAGTGAGACGAAAAAATGGGCAGCACCCGAAGTCCCGCCGAAGGCGGGACGGAGTGGTGCGATTGCTTTAGGCGATTCAACACTTGCACCGATGTGCAAGTGCGATGCCGACGCTCCTCAGAAGAGTCGCGTTCGCATCGATCCTATCGCCCCGATTCTTTTTTTAAGTAATATCAATAAAATTCTATCCGGTTTTTTCCGGCCGGTTTCCTTCCGTTAGAGGGCAAGACGCCGATGGATTGCAAGGTCGCGACCAATCGAAAACGCTGCAATTGCTCTTACGAACCTTGTTCCCGCAAAGGGATCTGCTGCGACTGTGTGGCGTATCACAGGAGCCAGGATGAGTTACCCGCTTGTTATTTTCCAGACAACGTCGAAAGATCCTACGATCGTTCTATCAAAAAATTTCTATCTCTCCACAAGACGTAAACTCCCATCGCGCGGTCGGTGGCGCGCCTCTGCTTAAAAAGGATTCGATGGAGCGTAGTAAAAAAAAAGCTATTATTGTCGGAAGTAGTAGCGGGATCGGACGCGCGCTGGCCATCAAATTATCTGCGGAAGGCTATGTCCTTTGCCTCACCGGCCGGTCGCTGGAGAGACTGGAGGCTCTTCAAAAAGATCTCGCGGGGGAGAGTATCGCGAGACAAGTCGATGTCAGTAATCCCCGGGAAGCGATCCATGCGCTCCGGAATGTTATTATGTCTTTGCACGGCCTTGACCTGATGGTGATCAACGCCGGAGTGCTTTTCCAAAATGATAAACTTCTGTGGCAACCCGAAGAGGATATGATCAAGGTGAACGTCCTCGGATTCGCGGCTGCGGCGAATGTGGCTGCGGATTATTTTTCACAGAAAGGCGCCGGCTGTATTATCGGGATCTCTTCGGTGGCTTCTCAAAGTGCCAGCGGACGCTCTCCGGCCTACAACGCCTCCAAGGCTTTTGTCTCGAATTATATGGAAGGCCTCCGCCAGAAATTTTCGGGTACACCCGTTCGGGTTCTGGACATCCGTCCCGGGTTCGTGGACACGGATATGGTCCGCGGTCGCAAGGGACTTTTCGGGCTTGTGTCGGCCGAAAGCGCTGCGAGCGATATCTACCGGGCTTTCCAAAAAGGAAAACGCGTCGCGTACGTGCCGTTCTGGTGGGGGATTGTCGCGTGGCTCTTCAGGCGTTTTCCTGAATCAGTTCGTAACTTGGGATACCGCCGCTATATTGCCTGGGACACAAAACATTCGGTTTCCTGACCATGAGGAAATTAAGCCACCCGGAACTTTTGGCCCGTCAGCAGGTGCGGCAGAAAGAACCGAAGCTGCCATTCTGTGTCGTCCTCAATGATATACGCAGTCTCTACAATGTCGGCTCGATTTTCAGGACAGCGGATGGCGCCGGCGTTGAAAAATTATGGATCTGCGGCATTACAGGATTCCCACCCGATAACCAGATCTCCAAGACCGCGCTCGGGGCTGAAAAGGAAGTTCCCTGGGAATACCGTCGGCATGTCTGCGAAATCGTGCGGGAACTGAAAGCCCGGGGCTACCAGATCCTCTTTCTCGAACAACTTGCCGAAAGTATCCCCTATCAGGATTTCCGCGCCTCCGGCCCCGTGTGTCTGGTTCTCGGCAATGAGATCTCGGGGGTTTCGGAGGAACTGCTCGCGCTTTGCGACAAAACGATCGAGATCGATATGGCAGGGGCGAAAAACTCCCTGAATGTTTCCGTCGCATTCGGTGTGGTGGCATACCATTTACGCAATCAATTACGCGGGAAGCGTGATGCGGGGAACGGGGAACGTGGAGACGAAACCGTAACCCGTTCGCCGGTCCCCATTTTCCGGCTTTAGCTATGAGTGAAAAACGGATGCAGCTTTTTTTAGCGGGACGGTGCAAGGCGTAGGATTCCGTTTTACTGCGGAGCGGCTGGCCCGGCGTTTTCCTGTCACCGGATTCGTCCGGAATCTCGACGACGGGCGCGTGGAACTGACCGCGGAGGGGGATGAAAAATCGCTCGCCGGATTTCTGGCGGCGATCCGGGAGTCGGCGATGAAGGATTATATCCGGGAGGTTGAAGCTCATTGGTCTTCCGGCCAAGGATGTTTCAGCCGATTTTCCATTACCTATTAGCATTTTTTCCCACATGCCTGAGGGTGTGAGAGGCGGAGAAAATATGCGCTATGCGATCTTTGCGGACATTCACGGAAATCTCGAGGCGCTTGAAGTGGCTTTGGAATGCGCGCGAAGACGTCGGCTGTCCCATTTCCAGGTGCTCGGGGATTCACTTGGCTACGGCGCCAATCCGAACGAATGCCTGGAGTGGGCTTTGGGGAACGCCTCACTGCATGTTCTGGGTAATCACGAAGCCGCCCTTCTTCGTAAGGAGATCCGTGAACGATTCAATGGTTGGGCCCTCGAAGCGATCGATTGGACAGGAGCGCGGTTGAAGCCGCCTCTTTTGGCCGCAATCCGGGAACTTCCTTATATACAGTTCCACGGGAATATCGCTCTGGCGCACGGAACTTTACATAGTCTGGAGGCATTCCATTATCTTTTGGATGAAGTCGGAGCGTTCCGGTCGTTTCTGGCAACTCAATCGCTGTTTGGTTTTGTCGGGCACACTCATGTCCCGAGCTATTTTGCCGAGAAATCAAAGACCCGCGGGGTTCTGGCGCAGGGAGTTCTGAAGCTCAAAGCGGGCGAGCGCTATCTTCTGAATCCCGGAAGTCTCGGCCAGCCCCGTGATGGGGACTTGCGACTTTCATTCGGAATCTTTGACGAAGATGAATTAACATTTGAAATCGTGCGCCTTCCTTACGATAATAAAAAAGCTGCGGGAAAGATCCTGGCCGAAGGACTTCCTGCCTTTCTGGCTCGTCGGTTGCTGTAGGGCTACCCGAAAGATCACGATGAAACTCGAAGAAGCGAAAGTGAAGATCAAAACCCTCCGTGGGGAACTGGAACGGCACAACCGTCTCTATTATCTGGAGGCAAAGCCCGAGATCTCGGACCGCGAGTATGATCGTCTGATGCGGGAGCTTCTTGATCTCGAGCAGGTTTTCCCCGAACTGATTACCCCCGATTCTCCCTCCCGGCGCGTGGGGGGCGCTCCTCTTAAATCTTTTACGACGATCGAACATAAGGTCCCGATGCTTTCGCTCGACAATACCTACTCCCGCGAAGAGCTCGAGGAATTTGCGAAGCGTGTCCAGAAGGGGCTCGGGGGAGTTGCCTTTACCTATTTCGTGGAGGAAAAGATCGACGGAGTCTCTATCGCGCTGGTCTATGAAAAAGGGCTTCTGAAACTCGGTGCCACGCGCGGAGACGGGCGGTACGGCGATGACATTACTGAAAACATCAAGACCCTTAGTTCGATCCCGCTCCGGTTGCCCGCGCCGGGAAGCAATTACCGGGGGCCGGTTCCGGAGCTTCTTGAAGTGCGCGGCGAAGCGTATATTTCCAAAGACCAATTCGAAAAGATCAATAAGTTCAAGGAAGCGGAAGGCGATGAGCTTTTCGCCAATCCCCGCAATGCCTGCGCCGGGAGCCTGAAGCTTCTTGATCCGAAGATCGTCGCGAAAAGAAAGCTTAGCGCCTTTGTCCACGGGCTGGCGCGTTATGAGGGAAAAAAACCACCGGCGAGTCAGAGTGAGGCCATGGAACTGCTCCAGGAGCTTGGATTTAAGGTGATTCCCGACGCGCGGAAATGTAAGGATATGTCGGAGGTTTTCGAGGGGATCGATGCGATCGAAAAGAAACGCCTCAAGCTTCAGCATGAAATCGATGGCGTGGTCATCAAAGTGGATCTTTTCGAGGATCAGAAGACGCTTGGTATGACCTCCAAATCACCTCGCTGGATGATCGCTTACAAGTATGCCGCAGAACAGGCTGAGACCGTGCTTGAGGCGATCAAGGTGCAGGTCGGGCGCACCGGGGTGCTGACCCCCGTCGCGATCCTGAAGCCCGTGCAGTTGGCCGGCACGACGGTTTCTCGCGCGAGCCTTCACAATCAAGACGAGATCGAGCGCCTCGACGCGCGCGTCGGGGACCATGTTCTTATTGAGAAAAGTGGGGAGATCATTCCTCAGGTGATCTCCGTCGTTCAGGCGAAGCGAAAAGGAAATCCTCTAAAATTTATTTTTCCGAAAGATTGTCCCGTCTGCGGCGAAAAAGCCGGAAAATATGGGGATGAGGTGGCGGTGCGCTGTCTTAATCCTCTTTGCCCCGCCCAGCTCAAGCGCGCGCTGAAACACTTCGCGGGTCGCGAGGCGATGGACATTGAAAATCTTGGGGTTGCGATCATTGACCAACTCGTGGACAAAGACCTGGTCAAAGATTTTGCCGATCTTTACAGCCTCAAACAGGCGGATCTCGAAGGACTGGAACGGATGGGCGAGAAGTCGGCGAAAAATCTTATCGAAGGCATTGCCCTGAGCAAGAACCGTCCGCTGCCACAGCTGATCTTTGGCCTTGGGATCCTGGATGTCGGAGTCCATACGGCTTTTATTCTCGCCCAAAAGTTCGGCAGCATCGAAGCGCTTTCCAAAGTTGAACCCGGAGATCTGGAGGCGGTCCGCGAAGTCGGGCCGGTGACCGCGGAATCCGTCGCGCATTTCTTTCGCCAGGAGTCGACGCGGAAGCTTCTCGCCAAGCTGAAGGGTGCGGGAGTTCAAATGGATCTTGTGGAGAAGGTAGCGGGAAATCATCCCCTGCGAGGCAAGACGATCGTGCTGACCGGAACACTTGAAAAGATGGAGCGTTCAGAGGCTGAGACTCTCTTAAGAAAACTCGGAGCGCATCCGTCCGGTAACGTCAGTAAAAAGACCGATATCTTGGTGGCGGGCCCCGGTGCCGGATCGAAGCTTGCGAAGGCTCAGGAACTTGGGATTACAATTTGGGATGAGGCACGTCTCTTGCAGGAACTTGCGGGGTAACGGGGGGCAAGATGCGAGAATACGACAAGATGATCGCGGGGGAGCTTTATAACGGGCTGGATCCCGAATTGACACAGATGAGGCAAGTCGCACGGGAGTTGTGCAACAAGATCAATGCCTCGATCGTGGAAATGAGGGGCTCTGACGCGAGCTTGAGCCTCTGCGCCGAATTGTTCGGCAAGGTTGGCAAGAACCTCTGGCTCCAACCCCCGTTCTATTGCGATTACGGGAAAAATATTTTCTTGGGCGACAACGTGTATGTGAATTTCGGTTGTGTGATTCTGGATGTCGCCCGGGTGACGTTCGGCTCGCATGTCTTTCTGGGCCCGAATGTCCAGATCTATACCGCGACGCACCCCTTGATCGCGGAAGAGCGGAACCGGGGGCTGGAGTCCGGCAAGCCGATTACGATCCGGAGTAATGTCTGGATCGGCGGCGCGGCAATCCTTTGTCCGGGAGTGACCATCGGGGAAGGAAGCGTCATCGGCGCCGGTGCCGTTGTGACAAAGGATGTTCCTCCGCGGGTCGTGGTGGCCGGAAATCCCGCCAAAGTCATCCGGTACCTTCCGGCGGTTCCTTCTCAAACGTGACAGGAGACCTATGGACATTTTTACGCTGTTTTTGACCGTCGGCGTCTGTTTTTCTATGATTTTTGCGGTGGTCGCAATGATCGTCTCGTCCCGTAACAGCGAAGCAAAATTCCGGGAATCCCTCGTCGCGGCCTTGGGACCGGGGGTGGATTGGGACGAGAAAAGGCAGACCTTTCGGCAGGTGGGAATGAATTTTCGCTATCAAAAATATCAGGGCTCAAGGAACAGCCCGCCCAGTTTTTCACTGTTTCTTGAATGTCCCGTCACCGGAGGGGAATTTGAGATCGCGACCGAGAGCGCGGTGGATCGTTTCTTCAAAAATATCGGGATTACGCTTGAGGTTCAGACCGGGGACGAGGTGTTTGACGGTCGTTGTTTTATCGCTTCGAACACGCCCGAGTTCGCGAAGGAGTGTTTTGCTTCCGCTGAAAGAAGAGAGACCGTGAAACGTCTCTGGGACATAAAAGTCCGGAAGATCGTTTATCGCGGCCAGAGCCTCGCGTTGATATGGCAGGGGCAGACCTCACACGCGGACGGAGTTTCGAATCTGAAGGAATCTCTGGATCTGATGGCGGTTTTGATCCGGGATCTGCCGCAGTATCACGAGATCGTTTCTCTCGCGGGTTCCGGCCCGGCGGGGCCGGCAGAGCGGAATCTGGTGATGGGCATCGCCGGAGCCTCTTCGGCGTTGGGGGTCCTGAGTTTGATCTGGACCAATCTTCAGTATCCTCTTTTTGATCCCGCGGGCTTATTCCTTTTTTCTTTAAAGTTTTCCGTGCCGGCCCTGGCTGTATTTATCGTCTTGGCCGTTCGAACCTTGTCTGGGCGCTCTCGCTCGCACCGTGATCTTCTCCTTGCCTGTGGCTTGGCCCTTGCGGGTTTTCTTTTTACGGGATACGGGGTGGTGGCTCTCTATAACGGCATGGCGGATCTGTCGGCGCCGGCCAGTCATATTGCGCTAATTCAGAATAAAGAGATGCACCGTAGCAAGAATTCCAGGAGCTATCATCTTTATGTGCGGTCCTGGAAGTCGGGCCGGGCGTTGGAGGATCTCAACACCGGCAGCGGGATCTTTAACTGGGTGATCCCGGGGAAACACGAGGCCGTCGTCCGCACGAGGGCCGGAAAGCTTGGCTTCGAGTGGCTTGTCTCGTATCAGGTCAGGGACAAACAAACGTAGGGCGTCTGTCGCAACGTTCTTCCGGATAAAAAATGTGGAGGTTCTTATGAAGCTCGCAAAAAGAAAAATCTCTTTGAGGATGGCGTGGATGATCGTTCTGGGTTTTTTGATCCTTGGGAGTTTCGGGGTCTGTATCAACGGGGAAGCGGCCATGAGCACCGGGGGAAAAGCGGGACTTATGAAACTGGGAGATACGGCGCCGGATTTTAAACTACCCGATGTCGTGACGGGAAAGGAAGTCACGCTTGGAAATTTTAAGGATTCGAAGGTTTTGTTGGTGGCTGTTATCTGCCGCCATTGCCCGTTCGTTCAGCATGTCAAAAAGGAACTGGTGCGTCTCGGCAGGGATTATCAGGGAAAAGGTCTCGCAATCGTCGCGATCAGCGCGAACGATCCTGCGGGCTATCCGGAGGATGCGCCCGGGAAGCTAAAGGAAATGGCGCTCGAGGCAGGATTCACTTTCCCGCTAGTCTTTGATGAGACCCAGGCGACGGCCAAGGCCTACACCGCGGTCTCGACGCCCGATTTCTTTTTGTTCGATCAGGAACGGAAGCTTGTCTACCGCGGACAGTTTGATGATTCGCGGCCGAAGAGCGGGATTCCCGTGACGGGAAAAGACGTGCGTGTGGCCATTGACGCGGTGCTTGGGGGACGTCCTGTGTCTCAGAATCAGCGGCCGTCGGTGGGTTGTTCGATCAAATGGAAACCGGGAAAAAATCCGGATTATCGCTGAAGGCCGCCACCTAGCAGATCTTGACATATAGGCGTTCTATTTCTCGGTTTTTGTAGGACCCTCGTGTTCAAGGCGCCGCTTCATGGGGTCGATACAGTACCTATGATCGAAGCCACGCTTGAAGTTGCCGGAAAACCCATGGATAAGAATCAGCTTCTTTACGAGGAGTTCCTGAACTATCTCTCCGTCGAAAAGGGCTTGGCCCAGAATACCCTCGATGCCTACCGCCGCGATCTCTCGCACTACGACGCCTTCCTCAAAAAAGAAAAGGTGTCCGACTGGAGCAAAGTTTCGCGGACGCATATTATGAAATATCTCAATGCCGAAAGTACTCGCGGGTTGGAGTCCTCTTCGATCGCGCGGGGTCTTGTTTCTGTGAAGCTTTTCCACCGGTTCCTGACCAAAGAGCGTTATGTCCCGGGAGACATCACAAGCGTCCTCGAATCACCCAAGCTCTGGAAGAAACTCCCGCAGTTTCTGACCTCTTCGGAAATGGAATCCCTTCTCAAGATGCCGGATAATAAAAAGCCGGGAGGGCTCCGTGATCTCGCGCTTCTGGAATGTCTTTACGCGACGGGGATGCGGGTCTCCGAGATCACCGAGATCTCGGTGGAGCACGTCTATCTCGATAATAAGTTCATCAAGTGTCGCGGGAAAGGGGACAAGGAGCGACTTGTGCCGCTCGGCAGTGTCGCGGTTACCGCTTGTCAGGCGTATCTGAGTCGCGTGCGGGCCAAGATGAAAGCCAAGACGGATCATTTTTTTCTGGGAAGGAACGGCACAGGACTCACACGTCAATATGTCTGGCAGATGATCAAAAAATATGCGCGGCTGGCCGGCATTGCCAAGGTCATTACGCCCCATACCTTTCGCCATTCTTTCGCGACCCATCTTTTGGAGCGCGGTGCCGACCTGCGCGTTGTTCAAGAACTTCTCGGCCACTCCGATATTTCCACCACTCAGATCTATACCCACGTCTCCGGCAATCGCCTCAAGTCCGTTCACGCGAAATTTCACCCCAGAGGGTAAAAGCTCTGGGGCTGCGCAGTCTCGAATTGAATGTTATGCGACTGTCCTCGAGAATAAGTTTCGGTTCAATCCAGGCCCCAGATGTAGCGTTTCCCATTTTGCGTTCTCCGAAGATATGGTATACTCGCGCGCGAGGTGACCTATGAAAAAACTTTTAGCGGTTTTAGCTTTGTTCGTATGCCTCCTGGCCTTTGCACTTCCGGTTTCTCGGGCGGCGGAGGAGAGCGAGGCGGCAGGGACGGGGATGAGCGGGACGCCCCAGGATTTCTCCGACCTTGAAAAAACGCTCAAAAAAGACAAATACGATGAGCTTCAGAAAAGGGTCTCAGATCTGGAGCAGGCGAATCGTTTTCTGACGGAGCGTGTCCGCGATATCGAGCGTTCCCTGTACGATTTTAAAGCCAGGCAATAGAAGATCGGCCGCTTAGCTTTGGCGTTCAGCGCGGATTCCGGATGGTCGGAAAATCGGTTGATTTTCAGAAGTAGTATGATTGACATTCAATAAGGGCAAAGTTATACTGCGCGCGTTTTTGGCGTTCCTTTTCCCCCCGTAACTTGTTTTTCAATCGCAGGTTAGACTATCGTGGGTCTCGTGTTTCTGACGCAGGCGCACGTATTTTGAATTTGAATGGATCCATCAGGGCGCTATCGTCTAGCCTGATCTAGGACGCTGCCCTCTCAAGGCAGAAACACGGGTTTAAATCCCGTTAGCGCTACCATTTGTTGTAAGCCGTAAGAAAGGTTGATACAAGATGATCTCTCGTTACACGCGGGCAGAAATGGCGAAGGTTTGGACAGAAGAGAACAAGCTCCGGAAGTGGCTTGAGGTGGAACTGGCCGCTTTGGAAGGACTTGCCCGTTATGGCTATATCCCCAAAGATGTTCCCTCGAAGGTACGTGCTCGCGCAAAATTTGATGTTGAGCGCGTCAAAGAAATTGAAAAAGTCTGCAATCACGACGTCATTGCCTTTTTGACCAATGTCGCGGAACACGTGGGCCCCGTCGGCCGCTACGTTCACTTCGGCCTGACTTCCTCGGATATTCTGGACACCGGACTTTCGCTTCAGGTCATGGAAGCCTCCGACATCCTGATCCGCGAACTGAAAAAGCTTATCGTCTTGCTCGGTCAAAAAGCCAAAGAACACGCCAACACCCTGATGGTCGGCCGCTCGCATGGAGTTCATGCCGAGCCCATTACGTTCGGGCTTAAGATGGCCCTTTTTCATGCGGCATGCACTCGCGGTCTCGTGCGCCTCGAAGCCGCCAAAGAGAATCTCCGCTACGGGAAGATCTCGGGTGCGGTCGGAACTTTTGCTAATGTGGATCCCAAGGTTGAGGAATTTGTCTGTAAAAAATTGGGCCTCCACGCGGCGCCGGTTTCCACGCAGGTTCTCCAGAGGGATCGTCATGCTGAGTATCTGGGAGCGCTCGCGGTGGTCGGCGGATCGTTGGAGCAGCTTGCCACCGAGATCCGCGGTCTGCAGAAGACCGAAACTTATGAAGTTCAGGAGTATTTTTCGAAAGGGCAAAAGGGCTCTTCGGCGATGCCGCATAAGCGTAATCCCATCACCTGTGAACGGGTCGCGGGTCTCTCGCGCATTCTTCGCGGCAATGCCTTGGCTGGCTTTGAGAATATCGCGCTTTGGCACGAACGCGACATCACTCATTCCTCCGTGGAACGCGTCATTTTTCCGGACAGCACCATCCTTCTGGATTACATGCTGGGTCTGATGCAAAACGTGATCGAGAACCTGGTGGTCAATAA
>Ga0209083_1004395_pt1 | contig 10847 bp, 8 predicted proteins | sample AM7aDNAmetaG_FD_184132 | JGI IMG/M metagenome (GOLD analysis project Ga0209083, IMG submission 184132) | Freshwater microbial communities from Finland to study Microbial Dark Matter (Phase II) - AM7a DNA metaG (SPAdes) (version 3) | ecosystem: Environmental > Aquatic > Freshwater > Lake ...
ATACAGTTGTTTTATTTCAGTAATTTAGTGATATATCTTTCTGCTATCCCGGCCCCCATAAAAAACAGAGATAAAAGTTGAAAGAGGATAATAAAAGAAACAATCATACCGGCAAGAAAGCGGATGAATTGAGGAAACGGGTAGTTCTTATCGCTGACGACGACAATACCTCCCGCCGGATTCTAACCCATTATGTTCAAAAAATGGGCTATACGGCTGTATCGGCAGAAGATGGTGAGGAGTGCATACAATCCATTTCTGAGCAGACTTTTGACGTTATTCTTCTTGATATCAATATGCCGAAGAAGGATGGCTTTGAAGTGATGCTTCATTTAAAAGCGCACAATATTTCCACCTCTGTCATTATGGTTACCGCCTCCAATGACATCCCGCAGGCAGTAAAATGTATAAAACTTGGCGCATACGAGTACCTGACAAAACCACTGGATGTTGAACGGCTTGAAATTGTCATGCGCAATGCGCTTGCCGAATCAACCCTGAAAAACCAGGTTCAACAGCTGAAGAAAGAACTGAAAAACAAGGAACTGTTTCAGAGTATCATCGGAGAAAGCACTGCACTCAAAGAGACCATGGAACAGGTCCGGCAAGTCATGAATACCGACTTGAACGTGCTTATTCTTGGCGAAAGCGGCACGGGCAAGGAGTTATTTGCACAAGCCATTCATTACGGAAGCATACGGAAGAATGGCCCCTTTGTTTCAGTCAACTGTGCTGCGATTTCAAACAATCTGGCAGACAGTCTGCTTTTCGGTCATGTCAAAGGCTCATTCACCGGTGCAGACAAAGATCATATCGGCTTTTTTGAACAAGCCAACAATGGCACCCTTTTTCTTGATGAAATAGGTGATATGGACTCGGATGTACAGGCAAAAATTCTCCGGGTGATGCAGGAAAGAAAGATTCGAAAAGTCGGGGAAAAAACGGAAAAGGACATCAACATCCGTATCATTTCAGCTACTAACCGTGACTTTTCACTCGCTATAAAAAACAATATCTTCCGCGAAGATCTCTACTACCGGCTGGAAGAATTTCTACTCTTCATACCGACACTTCGCGACAGAGCTGAAGATATCCCCATTCTTGCCCAGCATTTTTTAGACGAGTTTGCGAAATCAAACCACATTGAAGCGCTCCAGTTTGATCCAGAGGCACTCAGGATTCTGGAAAGTTACCAATGGCCAGGCAACATCCGTGAACTTAAAAATGCCGTTCAACGATCAGCAGTTATCCGGAAAGGAAGCATCATTGATACTTTGCGTACAGCTTTTGTGCCCGGGTCAACGCATGCCAACTCTTCCGAGAACACATTGCCTGAAACACTCCCCGAAACAATCACACCTTCACACAAAAAAAGTGACCCGTGCTCTTATTCGCTTGAAGAGAACGAACGGAACGCAATCATCAAAGCGTACAAGGCCTCCCATGGAAATCTCACAAGAACGGCCCGTATGCTCGGCATAGGACGAGCAACCTTATACAGAAAACTCACGAAATTCGGTCTTGAAAATCTGAAAGCGAACTGACCCTGTTTTTCCTGATCGTCCGGGTTATTTCTGCTGTTTGGGGTGGATACCTGTTCCCGTATGACCAAATCCTCCCTCTCCCCGCACTGTCGTACCGAGCTCACCAACTTCTTCGAAGGAAACCTGTTCAACTTTTGCAACCACCATTTGTGCTATACGGTCACCGTGATTGACTGTAAACGGGCTTTTGCCGTGGTTTATAAGAATCACCTTAACCTCACCCCGATAATCGGCATCAATCGTTGCCGGGGTATTGGGAAGTGATATCAGTGAGCGCAGTGCAAGGCCGCTTCTTGGACGAAGTTGAGCCTCATACCCTTCAGGCAGTTCAAGGGCAAACCCGGAGGGGATCAATGCGGTTGCAGATGGCTCTATAGTTACAGGAACGTCAAGACATGCGGAAATATCCATTCCTGCAGCATGGGCAGTTGCATAAACGGGGAGTACCGCTTGTTTGTTAAGGCGAACAATCTTTACTTTCAGCATTGGTGAGGAAATGTGATATTTTTCATTTGTTCAAGGAGTTAAATATAAAAGTAATAATGACAAGGCAATTGGAAAGTTCAGCTGAAAAAGTCTATGCGCTTGCGTTTGGCGCTCATCCTGATGACGTTGAACTGGCTTGCGGAGCCACTCTTCTGAAAATCATGAGTGAGGGTAAGGCAGTTGCTGTATGCGATCTGACTAGAGGAGAGATGGGCACACTCGGAACCCCTGAAACAAGGAAAAGCGAGGCCAAAGCTGCTGCTGAAGTTATGGGCTACCGGAGCCGCTCCACCCTTGACCTCGGAGATTCAAAATTATTTTATACCGAAGAAAACCTTGCCGAGATTATCCGGGTCATCAGACACTTCAGGCCGGATGTAGTATTTGCCAATCCACCTGATGAACGTCACCCCGACCACTCGAAAGCTTCGAGGCTGGTAACCGATGCATTTTATTATGCCGGTCTTCAAGAGCTTCCGACAACCATGAACGGAGCTGTGCAGAAGCCGCACCGGCCTCAACACCTGCTCTACTATGTACAGTTCAAACACCTTGATCCAGACTTCATTGTTGATGTCTCGGAAACCTTTGAGGCATCCAGAAAGGGAGTGCTTGCATTCGGTTCGCAGTTTTACTGCAAAGGAAGTACGGAAAAGCCTAAAACACTGATTAACCGCAAGGAATTTCTTACCGGGCTTGAAGCGCGTGCAAGGTATTTCGGCGAACAGATAGGCGTTATGTATGGCGAAGGGTTCCTGCTTTCTGGAACCATGGGAATCAGATCATTCAGTGGCGCGTTTGCGGGGAAAGCATAGGGCAGTTGGCAGTGGGCGGTTGGGAGGCTGGCGAACGGGTATGCTGAATGGTATATAACTGTTGCAACTGATTTACGTTAAGTGACCTTAATTTCTTCCATATACAATGTGATATCATTATGCCTGATCCATCACTATGGCCCAAGACGATTGATGATGCAGTAGAACGGGTTATCGCATCAATGAGTGAAAAGGAGAAAAGCGAGCTCGGGAATAGTTCAGAGAAGGAGTTGATCAATTTTCATTTTGGTCTGGGGTGGGTAATCCGCAACGAGTTCGGGCTCTATCAAGGCAACGATGCTTTACTGAAAGCTTGTGCCCGTTCAAGGTTTAATACTTTCGAAAGTCTGATTTTCATGAATGACCCGGATGAAGCATCCGGATTTATCATCGAAGAGGTATGGAAACGGCTTAAGAGGGATGCTCAAACCATGAGCCAACGCCTTATTTCCTAAGTTCAACAGAGTGAACCTGTTTCGAAGTGGATACACAAAAAAACATTCAGAGTCAAGGTTAACCCTTATTTTATTAGTGTGTTGTCTCGAAAGTCCACAGCTGTATGCTTTGTTTTAAATGTTCAGTTAATCAATCATGAAGAGTGAAGAAAAAGAGATTAGCACAGCAACGATGAATGTACTGGTCGTTGATGACGAGAGCAACATCAGAAAAACCATGATGATGTTCCTCGAGATCAGACACCACAAAGTCACTACGGTATCCAACATTCAGGATGCCTTGGCTGAGGCCCGGCTGCAGATTTTCGATCTTGCTTTCGTTGACATCCGGTTAGGCCTGGAGAGTGGACTTGATCTGGTTTCTTCTCTGCTTGCCCAGTCGCCATGGCTGAAGATTGTTGTCATGACGGCGTTTGCATCGGTGGATACAGCAGTCGAAGCGATGAAACGCGGGGCTGCAGATTATCTACCCAAACCATTTATGCCGGGTCAGCTCAAACTCGTTCTTGAACGACTTGCTTCAATCAGGACTCTTGAACAGCGAATCACTCTGCTTCAGGACGATCTGAACCGAAAAGATCCCGATGTATCGCTTCGCTCCAGTTACCCGCCAATGCAACGGGTGATAGAACTATCACGACAGGTTTCAGCTTCCGATGCGGTTGTCATGCTTCGGGGACCGAGTGGTACGGGAAAAACCATGATAGCCCGGTTCATCCACTCCTGGAGTCTTCGGTCCGACAAACCATTCGGTGTTATTTCATGCCCATCACTGAACCAGGAGCTTCTTGAAAGCGAGCTCTTCGGTCATGTCAAGGGAGCGTTTACCGGCGCTCTTCGAGACAATCCCGGGCGTGTGGCAAGTTGCGAGGGTGGAACCCTCTTCCTTGATGAGATAGGTGAACTTCCGCTTCCAATCCAGTCGAAACTGCTGCGTTTCATTCAGGAGCGGGAATATGAGCGTGTCGGCGATCAGCACACCCGAAAAGCCAATGTTCGTATTATCGCAGCCACAAATGCTGATCTCGAGTCGGCGGTCGCTTCGGGACGTTTCCGTGAGGATCTCTATTATCGCCTCAATGTCATTCAGATAACGCTTCCCTCCCTGGCCGAGCGCTCAGGAGATGTCGAAGAGATTGCCGGAAACATGCTTGCATTTTTCAATGCCCAGAACCACAAGGCCATTCAGGGATTCAGCCCTGAGGTATTGCGCATTTTTCGCGATTATGGCTGGCCGGGCAACATCCGCGAGCTTCGAAACGTGGTTGAACGGGCGGTGATCCTCTGTACAACCCCTTTTATTGGTGAAGAACTTCTACCCGAAACTATTGCCTCCACCTTGCCGCCCCAGATTAAAATCGGTGATAGAATAACGCTGGAAACTATCGAAGAGCTGCATATTCGCAGGGTGCTTGCTTCGACCTCCTCAGTACAGGAATCTGCTGAGGTACTGGGCATCGACAAGGCAACACTCTGGAGAAAGCGCAAGCAGTTCGGGCTTTAACCGCACTCCCCTTTTCCCCTCCTGTTTCAAGTTTGACGCTGCCCACCGGCGGACGTTGAATTTTGCACTCTCACGCCCTTGTCGACCGTGCAATTTACACCCCGAATCCCCTCTTTATCGTCCGCATCTACCCGGTTTTCCTTGATTCTGTGTCTGGCACGTTATTTGTGAAAGAGCAGATAAAGATTGAATCATGAAAATCGGAATCAGACAGAAACTTTTGTTCGGATTGAGCGGCATGCTGGTCATCGTTGCAGCAATAAGCTTTGTGACCATCGGCCAGATCGACATGCTCGGCAAATCCCTGGCCATCGTACTGAAGGAGAATTACCAGAGCGTGGTGGCTTCCCAGGATATGAAAGATGCGCTGGACACTATCAACAGTGCGGAGCTTAACTCGTTTCTCGGCAATCACGACAAGGATATGCAAATAGTGGTGAACGCTCATAAATCGAAGTTCATCAAGGCACTGGATCGCGAACTGCACCTTATCACCTTGCCGGGCGAGCAGGAGCGTGCTGACCGGATTCAGCTTCTGTCAAAAGAATATTTCAGCATCCTTCCCCGGGTTATGGACACTTCAATGAGCGAGCCGGTTCGCCGGACTCTCTACGTCACAAAGCAGGTGCCGGTGTTCAGCGAAATCAAAAAAGTTGCCCAGGAGATTCTCGATATGAATCAGGCAAACATGATCACTGAAAAATATGCGACACAAAACCTTGCGATTTCAGCCCGATGGAGAATGCTTTCCGTCAGTTTGGCCAGCGTTCTGTTCGCCATACTGCTGAGTTATCAAATTCACCGTTGGGTGTTCCATCCTTTACGGCGTTTGATTGAAACGACAGAAGAGATCCGCCGCGGCAATCTTGAAGTTGTTCTGCAGACGGCAGCCAATGATGAAGTAGGCCAGCTCTCCCGTTCGTTCAATGCCATGCTGATTGCTCTCCGTCAGAACCGCAACAGTGATATGGCGAATCTGATCAGAAGCCGCAAGTTGACAGAGGATGTTTTTCGTGTATTGCCTGTGCCGGTCGCTGTTCTCGATTCAGAGGGAGAGGTCAGGGTTTCTACAGAAACTGCAGTCCAGCTTTTTGGCCTGAAACCGGGAGTGTCGGCAAGAGAACTTCCATTTCCCTGGATTTCGGGGCTGCTTGACAAGTCTTTTGCTACCCGTCGACCCGCTTCACTTGACGAAAAAGGCTATGTGCAGCAGTTCGTCAGCAACAAGGAATATTTCTTCCAGCCTGAGGCAGTGCCAATCATCTCAGCATCAGAACCGGAATCAGGCGATGGCGGCGGCACGATTCTGATAATGACCGATATGACCCAGATGCACGAACAGCAGGAGATGAAGCAGGGAATGCTCTCCACTGTGTCGCATCAACTCAAGACTCCGCTGACCTCGCTTCGCATGTCGATTCACCTGCTGCTTGATGAAGAGGTAGGGGCCCTGAACACGCAGCAGACCGAATTGATGGTTGGAGCCCGGGAAGATTGCGAGCGCCTTGTCGAAATGCTCGATGATTTGCTCGACCTCAACAGGATCGAATCGGGCAAGGCATACCTCGAACCCCGTTCAGTGCAGCCTTCCCTTCTTGTCCGGGAAAGCATGGAGCCTTTTTTGAGTGAAGCGAAAGACCGCAACGTCACCATTACGGAAGCCATAGCCGATGACCTGCCGGATGTATTTGCCGATCCAACAGGTATCCGGCATGTTTTTGCAAATCTGCTCTCCAATGCCCTGCGATTTACGAGCCCCGGCGGTACGGTGAGAGCAGGAGCCGAAAAGGAAGGAGAGTTTGTGCGGTTCTTCGTTGAGGATACCGGATCGGGCATTGCTTCTGAACACATGGCTCATCTGTTTGAGCAGTTTTTCAGGGCACCCGGTCAGGATATTCGTTCCGGTGCAGGTCTGGGGCTTTCCATCGTCAAGGAGCTTGTCGAAGCACAAGGCGGGATGGTCTCTTCGCTAAGCCAGCCCGGAAAGGGTTCCTTGTTCAGCTTCACGTTGCCGGTCCATAAACAACAGGTTTCTTCCGGTAAGCTTCTTATAAACGGACGGGCATGATGACGATAAACATTCACAAGGGTGTCTATCCGGAGTTACTGATTTTTCTACTGTTGTCTTGATTCATCAATTATTCGGAGGTTGATATGGAGTATTTCGTCTTACCAGTTCTTGTTGCCTGTGCGGTCTATCTCATGATAGCCGTTGTGTCACCCGAAAAATTTTAAAGGAGTTCTTTATGCAAGTACTTATGCTGCTTCTCTTTATTGCCGCGCCTGTTCTGCTTTCATGGCCGCTGGGCCGATTCATGACAGCAGTCATGAATCCTACGGTCGACTCCAGTGATGGCAGGCTGGCAACCCTTCTGAGAATAACCGGCGGAAGGATGCTCCAGAGGGAACAGGATTGGAAAGGCTACCTGATCTCCATGCTCTTTTTCAATGCCATCATGTTCATTGCTGTTGTCCTCATGCTTGCACTGCAGCAGATGCTTCCGCTCAATCCTGACGGCAAGGGCCCACTTGAAGCAAGCCTGATTTTCAATACGGCAGCTTCATTTGTGACAAACACCAACCTTCAGCATTACGCCGGTGAAGTTTCGATGAGCTATTTCTCCCAGCTTTTCGCTCTCACCTGGCTGCAGTTTGTTTCAGCCGCGACTGGCATCGCCTGCTTTACCGCATTGGCCAGGTCACTGGCAGGCAGCACACTTGTGGGCAATTTTTACCGCGATCTGCTCCGCTCAACCCTCTTCATTCTGCTGCCGCTTTCGATTGTCGTAGCTCTTCTGCTCGTCGCTGGAGGAGTCCCCATGACATTTGAAGGAGCAGCCGCAGCCCGAACGCTCGAAGGAGCGATGCAGACCATCGCCCGGGGACCGGTGGCGGCCATGGTAGCCATCAAACAGCTCGGCACGAACGGTGGAGGATTTTTCGGCCCTAATTCGACGCATCCTTTCGAAAACCCATCGTTCCTGACCAACTATATCGAATGTATAAGCATTCCTCTGATTGCTATGGCAACAGTATGGATGTTCGGACGCATAACCGGTCGGATGCGCCATGCCGCAGTGATCTTTTCAGTGATGCTGCTGCTGCTCATCCTGAAATCGGGCATCGCACTCAATCTTGAAAGCGCTCCTGCTATGGCTTTCAATGGATTGCCAATTGAAACAGTATCGAATCTCGAAGGTAAAGAGCTGCGTTTCGGACCTTCCGGTACAGCTGCAATGTGGGCTGCCGTCACAACGGCTACCAGCAATGGTTCAGTCAACTGCATGCACGACAGCCTCAATCCGCTGACCGGCCTGGTGCCGCTCGCAGGCATGTGGCTGAATGTGATTTTCGGTGGCGTTGGGGTCGGATTCATCAACATGTTCATCTTCATTATCGTCGGAGTCTTCATCTGCGGCATGATGGTCGGAAGAACACCCGAATACTGTGCCCGAAAGGTGGAAACACATGAAATGAAGCTTGCACTGCTTGCGCTGCTGGTCCATCCGCTGCTGATCCTTGTCGGGACCGCCCTGTTCGCATCCACCACCTGGGGAGCAGGCACCGTGCTCAATAAGGGCGCACATGGATTTAGTGAGATTCTCTATGAGTTCAGTTCGGCGGCAGCCAACAACGGCTCAGGATTCGAAGGCCTCGGCGACGGTACAGTGCCATGGAATGTAGCAACCGGCCTGGTCATGCTGCTGGGGCGTTTTATCCCCATCATTCTGCCGCTGGCGATCGCAGGCTCAATGGCTGCAAAAAAACCTGTTCCGGAAACCACGGGGACGCTTCGCATTGATACCCCGCTTTTTGCTGTCGTCATTCTTGGAAGCGTGCTTCTGATCGGCGCACTGCTCTTCATGCCTGTCGCAGTGCTTGGACCGGTAGCCGACTACCTTTCGACTTCTATTCAATAAATGAATCCTGAAACAATGATGAATAACCTTAACAGCATTAACCCTGAGAGCATGCAAGAGAGTCTGCCGGGTAAAACAGAACGGAGAAAAGCACGCAATGCCTCGATATTCGAGGGGTCCCTGGTCAGTGCAGCAGTAGTGCAGTCGTTCAGGATGCTCAATCCGGTGGTTATGGCCAAAAATCCTGTCATGTTCATTACCGAAGTCGGGGCGGTTTTGACAACGGCAATTACAGTGTATGACGCCTCGCTCAACAAACCGGGGTTGATCTACAATCTGGCCGTGCTGCTGGTTCTATGGGTGACCGTCCTCTTTTCAAATTTTGCGGAATCGCTGGCCGAGGCTCGTGGAAAGGCTCAGGCAGACAGCCTCAAACGCACACGCCAGAACACGGCGGCAAACAGGTTTCGTGATGGCAAAGTGACGCAAGTCAACTCTGACGAACTTAAGGAAGGCGATCTTGTTGTCGTTTCAGTCGGCGAGCTTATTCCCGGTGACGGAGAGGTTGTCGAAGGCGTTGCAATGGTCGATGAATCGGCCATCACAGGAGAATCAGCACCGGTCGTAAGGGACGCTGGTGGTGACCGGTCGGGGGTCGTGGGTGGAACCAGGGTGATCTCCGACCGGATTATTGTAAAGATTACCGTTTCGGCTGGAAACTCGTTCCTCGACCGGATGATCGCGCTTGTTGAAGGAGCCGTGCGACAGAAAACGCCGAACGAACTCGCCTTGACGGTGACGCTTGCCGGATTGACCCTTGCGTTTCTGATGGTGACCGGAACGCTCTGGCCGATCGGCAGATATTTCGGAATCACTCTTTCAGTGCCAACCTTGGTTGCCCTGCTGGTCTGCCTTATTCCTACCACCATAGGAGCCTTGCTTTCTGCAATAGGGCTCGCAGGCATGGACAGGGCTCTGTCGGCCAATGTCCTTGCCAAAAGCGGCAAGGCCGTCGAGCTGGCTGGCGACATCGATACATTGCTGCTCGATAAAACCGGCACGATTACGATGGGTAATCGCCAGGCAACAAGCTTCATTCCACTGAAGGACGTCGACTCCAGCTATCTTGCCAGGGTAGCCATGGAATCATCATTCAGCGACGAGACTCCTGAAGGACGCTCCATTGTGACACTTGGCGAAAGCATCCTGAAGTCAGAAGCACCCAGGGAAACATCGACTGCCGAAGTTATTCCCTTTTCGGCGCAGACCCGACTGAGCGGCCTTGATTTTCCAGACGGAAGAAAGCTGCGCAAGGGTTCAAGCGATGCGGTAAAAAAATATATCACTGACCAGGGCGGCACCTTTCCCGGGGAGCTTCAGGCAATTGTTGATACTGTTGCCCGTAAAGGTATGACTCCGCTTGCTGTTGTCGATGGCAACAGGGCGCTTGGGGTTATTGAGTTGTCCGATGTGCTTAAGCCCGGTATAACAGACCGCTTCAAACGTTTGCGCTCCATGGGACTGCGGGTCGTTATGGTGACCGGCGACAATCCGCTGACTGCAGCTGAAATCGCAAGGCAGTCAGGCGTCGACGACTATATAGCCGAAGCGAAACCCGAAGATAAACTCCAGTATATCCGCACCGAGCAGCAGAAGGGACGTCTTGTCGCCATGATGGGTGACGGAACGAACGATGCGCCGGCCCTTGCGCAGGCAGATATCGGGGTAGCCATGAATTCCGGAACACAGGCGGCAAAAGAGGCAGGGAATATGGTCGATCTCGACAGCGATCCTACAAAGCTGATCGAGATCATCGAAATCGGCAAGCAGCTCCTGATGACCCGCGGAGCGCTGACCACCTTTTCCATCGCCAACGACGTTGCAAAATATTTCGCCATCATTCCGGCCATGTTTCTGCTGGCCATTCCCGGACTTCGCATACTGAACATCATGCAGCTCTCGACCCCGGGCAGCGCAATTCTTTCTGCGTTGATTTTCAATGCGATAATCATTCCCATGCTCATTCCGATAGCCATCAAGGGGGTAAAATACCGTCCTCTCGGGGCTGAAGCGCTTTTGCGGAAAAATCTGCTCGTTTATGGTGTCGGCGGTGTCGTGGTGCCTTTTGTCGGCATCAAGCTGATCGACATGATGTTATCAATAACCGGTTTGTTCTGAAGGAG
>Ga0209083_1004397_pt1 | contig 10841 bp, 10 predicted proteins | sample AM7aDNAmetaG_FD_184132 | JGI IMG/M metagenome (GOLD analysis project Ga0209083, IMG submission 184132) | Freshwater microbial communities from Finland to study Microbial Dark Matter (Phase II) - AM7a DNA metaG (SPAdes) (version 3) | ecosystem: Environmental > Aquatic > Freshwater > Lake ...
TTGCGGAAGCCTTCATAATAAGCATTATTGGCGGTATACTTGGGATTGTTTTTGGCGTAATAATTATCAAAATATTTGCTACATTCCCGGACATAAACCCAAAACTCTCTTTTGGCGCGGTTGCCCTGTCTTTCGGTTTCTCTGTATCTGTCGGGCTTTTCTTCGGTGTTTACCCTGCAAGCAGAGCCGCCGGCCTGAATCCAATTGAGGCCCTTCGCTACGAATAGTCCTGTCTTGGTTTCAAGTTGACGAATAAGGCCGTTATTGCTATAATCCGAATATTGATTCAGAATAAAATTCTCTAACTCAATATAGCGCAGGGGAAATTGACAGAGCAGACTTTTCAAGCTGTAATGGTTTTCCTAATCGGCCTGATATTTGGCAGTTTTTTTAATGTTTGTATTTACCGCATTCCTTCAAAACGTTCTTTAGTATTGCCGAATTCCTTCTGTCCGAAATGCAAAAAACCCATTGAATGGTATGATAATATTCCGGTGCTGAGTTACTTTCTGCTTAAAGGCAAATGCAGAAAGTGCCGTGCTCCCATAGCTGTCAGGTATCCGCTGGTTGAAGCTTTGACCGGTTTGCTTTTCCTGCTCCTATATCTTAACTTTGGCGTTTCTTTCCCTTTGCTGAGAGGAGTAATACTTACCGGATTCCTGATAATTATTGCTTTTATTGACTTTGACACACAATATATATTCGAAGTTACCACGATTCCACTGGTCCTCGCCGGTCTCTTTCTAAGTTTGCTGCCAGATGGAAACCCATGGAATTCATTACTCGGTGCTATTACCGGCGCCGGCATTCTATATGTGATAGGCATGCTAAGTCTCATTTTGTTCAAGAAAGAGGGAATGGGCGGAGGAGATGTCTATCTTGCCGGAGCCATAGGCGCTTTTCTTGGATGGAAAGGGGTTATCGCTATGCTCTTTCTTTCCTTTATTCTCGGTGCCGCGGTGAGCATCGTTTTAATAGGCTTGAAAGTATTGGACCGAAAGTCCATGATTCCTTTCGGACCCTATATAGCAGCAAGCGCTCTGGCCGTGTTTTTCTTCGGAGAAAAACTAATTTATCTTTTAATGCCGCTTTTGCCGCGGAATTAGCATGAGTGGTTGACTAACCGCGGAGTGTTTGATAATATTAAGCTAAGCCTGTGACCGCCAAAACAGACTTTGTGGCCCTTCTCACGCGCGTATACCGGGAAAAATATGCCAAATTTATCATATACAGCCTGCCTGCGCGAACTTGCAGGCTGTTTTTGCAAATGATTACACGGATTCGAAAAACAGATTACTCGGATTGGTTTTAAATATCTTTAGCCGGTGAGATGTGTTTAAAAGGAGAACTTATGCTGAACTTCAGGACAGCCGGGGAATCCCATGGGAAAGCTCTTATCGCGCTGGTTGAAGGCGTCCCTGCGGGCCTAAGGCTGGATGTAAGTCAAATGAACGCGGAGCTGGCCAGGCGCCAGAAAGGCTACGGTCGGGGCGGGCGCATGCTCATAGAGAAAGACAGGGCTGAAATTCTTTCAGGTATCCGCAAGGGCGTCACTCTAGGAAGCCCGATTGCCATCATAATAACCAATAAAGACGAAAGGATAGACTCCGCGCCGGAAGTTCTGGTGCCAAGGCCCGGCCACGCGGACCTTGCGGGAGCCCTGAAGTACGGCACTCGCGACGCCAGGGATATTCTGGAGAGGGCCAGCGCCCGGGAGACCGCGGCGAGGGTCGCTGCAGGGGCGGTCGCAAAACAGATTTTGGCGCGTTTCAAAGTAAATGTGTTTGGGCATGTAATCTCTATCGGGCAGGCGTTCTGTGACTGCCGGGGCCTTGGTTCCGCTGACATTGCGGCGATTAACGCTTCCGATGTAAGGTGTCCCGATAAAAAAGCCTCGAAACGGATGAGGGCCGAAATAGACTCAGCCGCAAAGGAAAAGGACACCGTTGGGGGCGTCTTTGAATTGATTGCGGAAAATGTGCCGCCCGGGCTGGGTTCCCATGTCCAGTGGGATTCAAAACTTGACGGAAGGATTGCGAGAGCTATTCTCAGCATACAGGCGATTAAGGGAGTTGAGTTCGGCGCCGGATTTGCTTCCGCCCTGATACCCGGTTCGCGCCTGCATGACTCTATCGGGAAATCAGGGAAGAAAATCGTCCGAGGGAGCAATAACGCCGGCGGAATTGAAGGCGGCATGTCCAACGGCTCCGATATAGTTGTCCGGGCCGCGATGAAGCCTATAGCAACGCTTTATTCTCCGCTTGAGTCCATTAATCTTGCTACCGGCAAGAAAGCTCCCGCGTCAGTGGAACGGTCCGATATTTGCGCGGTTCCGGCAGCCTGCGTTGTCGGTGAGGCCGCTCTCGCGTTTGAGCTGGCGCGCGCCGTGCTGGAGAAAACCGGGGGAGATTCACTCAGGGAGGCCGAAAGAAATATGAGCAGTTACCTGAAACAGGCAGAGGCCATGATAGGATGAAAAACGTGGTATTGCTCGGCATAATGGCTTCTGGCAAGACCTCCTCGGGCAAAATACTTGCGAAAAAACTCTCTTTTTGTTTTTTTGATTCAGACCGGATTGTTGAAAAGGCAGAAGGAATGTGCATAAAGGAGATATTCGAGAGAAAGGGTGAAGCGTATTTTCGGCAAATTGAAAAGAAAGCGCTTTCGGCGCTTTCTAAAGAAAAGAACGCGGTGATAGCTGCCGGCGGAGGAGCGGTAAAGGACTGCGCGAATGTGATGGCGCTGAAAAAAAACGGGGTAATCGTCTGCCTGCTTTCTTCGCCGGAGGCAATACTAAAGAGGCTGGGCAAGGGGCTCTCGAGGCCGCTTCTGAATTCCGGAAACAGGAAGCGGAAAGTTGAAACACTGATCAGGGATAGATTCCCTCTTTACGCAAAGCACGCGGATATCATGCTTGATACGTCAGAACTTTCGCCTGAAAGCACGGCTGAAGCCGTTCTCGGGCTGCTTTCATATTAAATTCAATTATGCTATTATAGGCCGGCCATGGACACTAACACCGAAATAGAAATAGAAGAATACCGCAAAAAACTTGCCGAGAACCCGTCAAGCCTTATTTTTCTGCCTCTCGCGGAGCTTTTCCGCAAGAACAGGCTTTTTGACGAAGCCCTGGAAACCTGTTCCAAAGGCCTTGCCTTTCACCCGGACTATATCAGCGCCAGGCTCTTTCTTGCAAAGTTATGCCTTGAAAAGAATATGCCTGCCGAGGCCGAAGCCGAGCTTAAAAAGATAACGGAAATAGATCCTGACAACATGATGGCGCACACGATATTGGAAGCAATCTACCGCCAGTCGGGAAGCATAAAGCTGGCAAAAGCCGCAGAAGAAAAGATCAATTCAATCGCCTCAACGCCGCCCGAGGCCTCCTCTGAGAAAAACTCCGGAATGGAGACGGTTACCATGGCGGAAGTCTATTTCAAACAGGGCCTGCTTGACGAGGCAATGGGCGTTTACGAGAAAATAGTTAAGCGCAATCCGCTTGACGTCAACGCGTCGGCGAGACTCCAGGAACTGCGCGCGCTCAAGGAAGAAGAGTTTAAGAGCTTCCGTGAGAAAAAGGACCGTCTTCTCTCAGAACTCAAAGAGCTGCGTGAAACCATCAGGCAGGCGGACGAGCAGATAGCCGGGCTGGAGAAGGAGCTTTGAAAAAGCACGAAATCCTTCCGGCCGCCCTGACCGTCTCAATCTTTATTGTGCTTTTCTGGGCCGGGTTCTTCTTTACCGACCGAATGCCTTTCCCCGTTGGCATTCAATCAACGGTTTTTTATCCGCTAAACGCGCTCTTCCATATAATGCCTTATGTCCCGGCGTTTAAGACCTTTTTCTTTCTAAACATGCTCCTTGGGGCGCTCTTTGCCTTTGCGTTGGCGAGAAGTTATAAGCTTTCCGTCTGGGCGGCACTTTTGGTTTCTCTCGTTTTCACGCTTAACGGGCGCATGAATGACAGACTTGAGTCTATGAATATCTTCGCGGCTTCGGCCTGGCTGCCGCTTTCCGTACTGGCTTTCAAAAAGTTTAACGAGGGAGGGAAAACTCTCTGGTTCTTCGCGCTTGCATTCTCGCTTGCCATGCAGATATTTGCCGGCGGCGCGCAGATATTCCTATACGCCTTTATCTTCCTTTCGCTGTACACGATGTACTTCGCAATTACAGGAAAGAAGTGGTTGAAGATGTCGCTTTTTCTTCTTGGCGCGGGTTTGTTTGCCCTGCTGTTCTCGGCAGTGCTGCTCCTGCCGTATGGCGGACGCTATTTCGATTCCCCAAAAGCAGCGGGATTCAATCTGAGTGACGCCGCGGGGCTGTCCTTGCCGTTCTCTCGTCTTGCGGGTTTTATCTTTCCGGGTTGTTTCGGGAACTCTTCTGTTTCATCCTGTATTCCGGCGGGTAAAGTTCAGCCCCTGACTGCCCTTTATTGCGGATTTCTGCCGTTTATCTTTGCTTTCTTTTGCGGGATTGACCGGAAAAAACCGGAAACATTGTTTTATCTGGCGTCCTTCCTGATTTTTCCGTTCTACGCGCTCTTAGGCGCAGTGCTTCCGCTTGCTGTCCTTTCAGGTTTTGGGTTTGATGCGCTGCTGAAAGGCGCGGCACGCAAGAAGCAAGCGCTTGTTCCGAAACTTCCCTGGCTATTCTTTTTTCTCTTTTTTATTATGCTTATAGGCGCTTTTTTACTTTATAAGCCTTCCTGTCCCGGACTTTTCGCGGTTGCCGCGCTTGATGCCTGGGCCGCTCTGGCAGCGGCCGCGGGCTTTCTGATTCTTTTTACGCTTTTCAGGAAGAAAAAAATTGACAAGGATGTTTTTGCCCTGTTAATAGTTTTGTTTATTTTCACCGATCTTCTTTTCTACGGCGGCAGGGATAATTCCATACGCAGAGAGCCGGAGCGCATCGGCCATACCGTGCTCAAGGCCGTTGACCGGGGAATGCGAAATTGAAACGCTGAAGCATGCCGGGCAAATTATTCTATAGGAAAAAAATGAAAAAAACCGGAACTTTTCTCGTGGGCTTTCACGTCCCTATTGCCGGGGGTTTCGTTGCGGCGGCCTCCTACGCGTCTTCCCTTAAAATAAACGCCATGCAGATTTTCTCGAAAAATCCGCGGGGCTGGTCGTCAAAACCGGTAGACAAAGCGGAAGCCATTGAGTTTCGGGCGCAGCGCAAAAAGGCAGGCATAAAGTTCGTAATGATACACACCTGCTATCTGCTGAACCTGGCATCGCAGGATGAAGAATTGCGCAAAAAGTCGGTCAAGGCGCTTGCAGCGGAACTCGAGCGCGCTGAACTCCTCGGCGCTGACTGCCTGAATACGCACGTCGGCAGCTGCAAGGGCTGCCCTCCGGAAGACGGCATAAAGACGGTTGCGCGGTCAGTTAATGAGGCCTTTAAACTATGCGTGAAAAGCCCTGTGCTTGTGCTTGAGAATACATCCCGGCTTCGGCCCTCTATAGGAGGCAGTTTCAGGGACTTAGGGGCTGTCATAAACCTGGTTGAGGACAAAAGCAGGATAGGAATTTGCCTGGATACGGCGCATGCTTTTGGAGCGGGATATGATGTCAGATCGGCTGCAGGACTGAATTCGCTGTTGAAAGAAATTGATTCAGAGATAGGCCTGGCAAAATTACGGGCTATCCATTTCAATGATTCTAAAGCGGTTCTTGGTTCAGGTATAGACCGGCACGAACATCTCGGGCGGGGTGAGATAGGAAAAGCAGGAGTGTCTCTTTTATTGAAAAACCCAAAACTCAAGGATCTCCCGTTTATTATGGAAACTCCGAGGAGCAGCCCTGAAGATGACAGGAAAAATATTGCAACGGTTCTCAAGTTGCGTGTTTTCGCTTAAATAAAGAGCTCAATTCTGGTATAATTCGAAGGTAAAGTATTTTATGATGCAAACAAGAATAAGCCCGCGGGGATAAGCTAGAAGACCTGCCGGACAGCAGTTTTAACGGCGAGGTCTCGCCGGCGGCGGAAACCAGGCATGAATAACTTCAAACGGCACATTTCAACAAAAACCCGGAGCGCAGGCTTTAGGGGTTTCTTTTTGTTTCTCTTGGTTCTTACTGCGGTTATGCTCACGGCTTCCTGCAAGAAGGAACGCTCGGAAGACCGGGTTATCGCGACTATAAACGGAGAACAGGCGCTGGAGAGCGAATTCAAGCTCTTCCAGAAGGTCCATGCCTTGAAATCCGTCGACGGAGCCGCGGACAGCGCGATTAAAACAGAATTGTTTAACCGGTTTATTGAGCGCAAGATAGTGCTGGGCGAAGCAAAAAAAAAGAAAATTACGGCGACTGAGGCCGAGATTTCGGCTGCATTCAGGGATTTTGATGGCGGTGTCACGGGTAAAGGTTTTCCGGAAGTTTTAAAGAGGCGGGGAATAAGCGTGGAGGATTGGCAGAAGTATTCGGTTGATCAGGTTGTTTTTGAGAAGGCGCTTTCCGGATTCGCGGAAGTTGCAGCACCGGGAGACGCTGAAATCAAGGACTACTTCCGGGCGCATCAAGATGAATTCCTCAGGGGCGAGCAGGTTCATGCCTTTCAAATAGTTTCCGACAACGCGGTTGCGGCGGAAAACATCCGGAAAGATCTTGCAGGGGGGGGCGATTTTATGGAAATAGCGAAAGCCCGCTCAAGGTCTCCGGACAGCGAGAACGGCGGCGATCTTGGTTTTGTATCTCCTGACGATTTACCGCCGGAGATGTCGGAAGCTGTATTCCGGATCGAAACCGGTAAAGTGAGCCGGGTAATAAAGAGCGAATACGGATTTCATATTTTTCTGGTTAAAGAAAAGAGGAATAAGGGTGCGGCAAGTCTTGAAGAGGTTAAGCCTTTGATTGTAGACAGGCTCAGCCGCGAGAAAGCCGAGAAGATTCTTGCGTCCAGGCTGAAGGAACTCGGCGACAGCACCAACGTAAAAATAAGCAAAGTATACCTGGAGGAGATTAAATGAAAACTTCGTTGATTTTCTTGCTGGCGTTTAGCGCCTCGATTTTCGCGGCTGAAATGCCGGTTGACCGTGTTATCGCGGTTGTAAACGATGAGATTATCACCGCTGGCGAGCTGGAAGGCATCTTCTCTCAAGCCGTAAAAATGAAACCCGAGGCTTCCGGCGAGCAGGCTGCGAAACTCAAGAAAGACATTCTAAACGACCTTATTGCTTCACGGCTCATAGTCCAGGAAGCGAAGAAGCTGAATTATGAGGTAAGCAAGGGCGAGCTGGACGGCGCGCTTGACCAGATAAAATCGCAGAACGGCGGCAGCGAGAACCTGGCCCGCCTTCTTGTGCAGGAGGGCATGACATCAGAAGAACTGGCGGCAAGAATAAAGGATAACCTGCTCTCTGAAAAGCTAATCACCGACAGCGTGCGGCGCGGAATAAAAATTGACCCGAAAGACTATCAGGAGCTGTACGAGAAGAACAAAAGCCAGTTTACCGAAAATAAAGTTACTTTCAAGAGGGCAAAAGTGCCGATAGGCGCGGATGAGGCCAAGGCAAGGGCCGACGCGGCGGAATTGACTGCAAAATATAAAGCAGGAACAGAAATGGAAGGTGAAGCGGCTACTATGGTGAAAGAAGATCTTAACCCTGACATGGCTGCCGTCATCTTCGCCATGAAAGAAGGAGAAGTAAGCGCCCCTGTTAAATTATCAGACGGTTTTTATGTGTTCAAAGTCATAAAGATTGACTCGGGGAAAGTACTCTCGCTGGACGATATGGTGGATTTTCAGGGGCAAAAGGTTGAATTGCGGGAGAAACTCAAGGCCATGATCTTCCAGGACAGGTTCATAAAAAAACGCAATGAATTTGTGGCGAAACTGAGGGCAGGGGCGGTAATAGATAACCGCCAGGAGAAATAATGAAATACAAAATAGCGGTCATAGGCGCGACTGGGTTCACGGGAATGGAACTCATCCGCATTCTCAAAGCGCATCCTTATGCCGACCTGAGCATGCTCACCTCCGAAAGCTATTCCGGCCTTTCCGTAAAACAGGCCCTGCCGTATTTTAGTATTGATAAAATACTGGAAAAAGCGGACTTGAAAAAAGCAGGAGAAACCAGTGATGTAATTTTTCTCTGTCTCCCGCACACAAAATCCGCGGCTGCCGCGGCTAAGCTTCTCAAATACGGCAGGAAGTTGATAGACCTTTCCGCGGATTTTAGGCTTAAGGCGCCGAAGCTTTATGAAAAATACTACGGCGTTAAACATCCTTTCCCGGGCCTGCTCAAGGACAGCGTTTACGGCCTGCCGGAATTATACGCGCATGAGATATACGGGGCGGATTTCACGGCAAATCCCGGATGCTACCCAACTGGAGCGATACTTGCATGTGCTCCGGCTGTTTCCGCCGGGCTCGTGAAAACCGCCGGCATTGTGATTAATTCCGTTTCCGGAGTCTCAGGCGCGGGCCGGAAGATGAAGACTGAATATCACTTTTCAGAGCAGCACGCCAACATAAAGGCTTACAAGCTGGTCGATCACCAGCACACTCCGGAAATGGAGCAGGAACTCTCAAGATTGCGCAAGGGCGTCAAAGCGACGGTTTCGTTTACGCCGCACCTTGGCCCTTATAACCGCGGCATAATAACCACGGCAGTTTTTGACCTGCTGAAAAATATTTCGACGGAAAAGGCGCTGGCAGTCTACAAGAATTATTACGCGGGCAAGCAGTTTGTAAAAGTCCTTCCGGAAGGCGTTTTGCCTGAGGTTAAAAATGTGGCCGGAAGCAATTATTGCGAAATAGGCCTGAAGGTTAACGCGCGGCTTAAGAAGCTCATAGTGGTTTCAGCGATAGACAACCTTGTCAAAGGCGCATCCGGTCAGGCGGTCCAGAATATGAATTTGATGCTGTGCCTTCCGGAATCAACAGGTCTGCTCGACCTCGGGATGATGCCATGAGTTTTTCCGTAAAGGGTTTCAAGGCGGCGTCAGTTTCCTGCGGGATTAAAAAAAGCGGGAGGCCGGATCTTTCTTTGATTTATTCCGAGGTCCCTGCGGTAGCTTCCGCGGCCTTCACAAAAAACGCCCTTAAAGCAGCCCCCGTGCTGCTTAGCATGAAGAACTCAAAGAACGGGCGTATTTCTGCCGTTATTGCCAACTCAGGAAATGCCAACGCCGCGACCGGCAAAGAGGGCTACAAGAACGCTGAAAAGACGGCGTCAGCCGTTGCCGCCGAACTTCCGGTAAGAGCCGGGGACGTTTTTGTCTGTTCGACCGGAGTGATAGGGGTAAAACTTCCCGTAGCTAAAATAATCTCAGGCGTTAAAAACGCCGCGCTTTTGCTTCGCCCTGAAGGTCTCGACGACGCCGCGCGCGGAATTATGACTACGGATACTTTCGCTAAGACTGCCTCTGCGGAACTGAAACTCGGCGGCAGGAAATGCCGCATTTCCGGGATGGCAAAAGGTTCAGGCATGATACATCCTGACCTTGCGACTATGTTATGTTTTGTTCTTACCGATGTTTCAGTTTCAAAGCGGATGCTGGATAGTGCATTAAGCGTTTGCGTTAAAGAGAGTTTTAACTCAATAACAGTGGACGGAGATACCAGCACGAATGATACGGTCTTATGCCTCGCGAATGGCATGGCCGGAAACCGTCCTGTGAAGTCGCCCGGCAGGGAATATAAAGCGTTCCTGAAGGCTCTTTCCTCGGTAATGATTTCGCTGGCAAAGCAGATTGTCAAAGACGGAGAAGGCGCTTCAAAATTCGTTGAAATAGAAGTTAAGGGCGCCGGGGATGAAAAGACAGCCCGCGCCGCGGCTATGGCGATAGCGAAATCATCGCTCGTTAAGACCGCCGTCTACGGCGGCGACCCAAATTGGGGGCGGGTGCTTTCCGCGGTAGGAAATTCCGGTATTTTGTTCCGTGAAGAGAAAATAAAAATATTCTTTGGCGGGCTTAAGGTTGTCAGCGGCGGAATTGAACATTCGGGTTTTAACGAAAAAAAGGCGCACCTGGCTCTTGCCGGAAAAGAAGTGCGCATCACGGTTGATCTTGGATCCGGGAAAAAGAGCGCGAAAGTCTGGACCTGTGATCTTACGGAAGGCTATATAAAAATAAACGCGCATTACAGAACCTGAATCAATCGGAAATATTCGCGGCGTCAGGCCGCTTTTGCAGGGGACTGTCCTTGCCCAGCGCTTAAGGGTAGGATTGTCCCCTGTGTATTCATGGGAGAAAAATGCTTCAGATTACGAAACTCACAAAAAATTTCGGCGAAAGGGTTATTCTGGAGGAGGCGGAAGCCTATTTTAATGACGGCGAGCGCGTTTCTCTGGTCGGACCGAACGGTTCGGGGAAAACTACTTTCTTTAAAATAATAACCGGCGAAGAACACTGTGATTCCGGAGAGCGTGTCGTTGAGACCGGAGCAAGGATAGGCTTTCTTCCGCAAGAGATTGATTCCATACGCGGCAAGACTGTAATTGAGGAGGTGGCCGGTTCGAGCGAAGAAATACGCGGGATTGAAGCGAAGATGCGCGAGCTCGAACATAAGATGGGCGGTGACGACGCGGTAAAATACTACGATGAATACAGCGAGTTGAGCCACAGGTTCGAAGCGCTTGACGGTTATAACGTGGAGCATAAGGCCAAGCGCGTGCTTTACGGGCTCGGGTTTAAGGAGAAAGATTTCAGCCGCAACACGGAAGAGTTCAGCGGCGGCTGGCTGATGAGAATAGCCCTGGCCAGACTGCTGGTAAACCCGCCTGACATTATGCTTCTTGACGAGCCCACTAACCACCTGGACCTTTACTCTCTGCTCTGGATGCAGAACTTCATATTGTCCTACAAGGGAATCCTGATATTCACTTCGCACGA
>Ga0209083_1004399_pt1 | contig 10836 bp, 8 predicted proteins | sample AM7aDNAmetaG_FD_184132 | JGI IMG/M metagenome (GOLD analysis project Ga0209083, IMG submission 184132) | Freshwater microbial communities from Finland to study Microbial Dark Matter (Phase II) - AM7a DNA metaG (SPAdes) (version 3) | ecosystem: Environmental > Aquatic > Freshwater > Lake ...
ATCCGAAATAAGCGAGTATGCGGTTTTCCCCGGTAATAGGAACAATATCCGAGGCAATACTGACAACAACCAGATCAAGGTAGCGTTTTATTTCATCAAAAGCAATTCCTTTATTCTGTGCAAGAGCCTGGATGAGTTTAAACCCGATACCACAACCGGAAAGTTCTTTATAAGGGTACAAACAATCAGGGCGCTTGGGGTCAAGGACAGCGTATGCGGGAGGAATTTCGTCACCTGGCCGGTGATGGTCACAGACGATAAAGTCCACACCTTTTGAAAGGGCATAGCTGATGGTATCGTTGGCTTTAATTCCACAATCAAGTGCAATGACCAGTGAGAAATCATTATCCGCAGCATAATCCACTCCCTTAACAGATACTCCATAACCTTCCATATACCTGTCTGGTATATAATAATCGAGTTTATCGTAAAACCTCCTCAGGAAGCTGTAAACTAATGCAACAGCCGTAGTTCCGTCAACATCATAATCACCGTAAACCAGAATTTTCTCCTCATTTTCAACTGCTGTCAGAATACGTTTCACGGCTTTATCCATATCGGTCATCATGAAGGGATCATGCAACTGGTCAAGACCGGGGCGAAAAAATTTCTTTGCACTTTCAAAATCTGTAATGCCTCTTTGGGTCAAAAGATTCGATAAAACAGGGTTGATGTTCAGGTCGCGGGCTAAACGCTCAATGGTCGCATTATCATTTCTTTCCTTGATTACCCAGCGTTTTTGCATACCCGAATTTGTTTTTGTAAAGTTACGAAATATTAAAAATTTTACCGATCGGGACTGAATATTTTAATAAAATATACATCTATGTTTAAATCGCTGATTATTAATAATGAATTTGTCAGAAGAATCTTTATCATAGCTCACCGTCACATTGTTTTAAAAAAAACATAAAAAAAACAGACATCAAAAACCATAATCTTTATATGAGGTAGTAAACTCATCAGCCGAGATTACAGGATTAATTATAATATCGGAATAAGTATATTTCTCAAAAAGGCCTTTATCATCGTAAATCATCATTAAAGCAGGAAGCATATTTGATTTGTCAATATAGATTATGGTTTTCTTTGCATAAACAACCGGCATTTTAATGATATCACCTTCTTTCACATCATCATAAAAACTTAGTGAAGAGTTGTTTTCCAATATCATATAATCGCTGATGAAGTTTTTATATCCGATGCTGCTTAGTGTCTCACCTTTTTTCACGGTGTAGTTGATGAACTTAAAGTCAGGGTCTTCCATTTCGATTTTATAGCATGTTCTTCCATCACTTAATTTAACGACTCCTTTGCTTAGCACTAGTCCTTCCGCTTTATCTCCATATTTCTTAATAGAATTTTCAATCACGCTCACTGTCCAGCCAAAACCTGTTTTCAGAATGGTATTATGAGCATTTTTTCTCATTAATGAACCGTTTGGGTCAAGATATAGCTTAACAAACCTGTTTTTTTTAATATAAGCTTTGCCTTTGTTAAAACCGGATAAATACATCACTTCGAGACCTTCGTCAGGCAAATACTCATACATATATGCTCTCAAAGGAGAAATATTCAGTTTGAAACGCATCTTTGATCTGATAAATTTACCTTTTATTCTTTCTTCTCCCTCAATGGTAATCTTAAGTGTTTTCAGAGTTTTATTTCTGTCAATTACTTGCTGAATAATTTCCAGCCCGGTCTGAGCTCTTAAATTAAAACAAAGCACAACGATTAGTGCTGAAAGCAGGAATTTGTATTTCAGGCTCATATTTTCAGGCTATTTGTCAGAACCCATATCCCGGAAAGTCGGGATTGAATTCGCTTGGCGCAAAAACAGGATTGATAATCAGGTTATAAAATTCGTACTGCTCAAACAGGCCCTTTTCATCGTAAAGCTTAATGATAGCAGGCATGGTCGTAGCTTTATTTAAGTAAAGTACCATTTTCTTGCAGTATATTTCCGGTACCTTAATAACCTGTCCTTCTTTGACATCATCATACCAGTCACATGCAGGATTGTTTTCGAGTATCATGTACTCGCTCACAAAATATTTTTTGGCAACAGTAGAAATGGTCTCACCTTTTTTTATCGTATAATTAAAATACTTAAAATTAGGTTCTTCCAAAGTAATTTTATAACATATGGTCCCATCTTCAGTTTTCACCAGACCGTCATTTTTTACAATATTTTTAGCTTTATCATCACCGTACTTTTTCAGTAAAAATTCCATCACGTTGAAGGTATAAGTAAACCCGGAACAATAAATGGTATTGTGCTGGTTTTTACGGATGAGTGAACCAAAGGGGTCCAGGTTAAGTTTAATCAGCCTGCTTTTTTTGATTTTGCATCTGTTTTCGTTCCATCCGGTGACAAATAAAAGCTCCAGATCTTTATCCGGGTATTCCTGTTTGAAATAAACTTTTAATGGACTGACATTGATTTTATTATCCATCTTGGTCTTAAAAAACTTCCCTTTAATACGTTCCTGCATAATCATTGTGTACTTCAGGGTTTTGATAGTTTTGTTTTTTTCGAGCATCTGCTTCATCAGTGTAAGACCTTCCTGGGCATTTGACATTGCAGGGAAAAGAATGATCAGCAGAAAAACGTAATAAAATTTCGATTTTGCCATAAATATTGTTTTAAGTTTAGTATCTATACGTAGCAAAAATAAACAATTTATTTGAACTCAGCTTTACTCAACCAATAATTATACCACAGGATTTTAAAAAATACAGCACCTTGAAGTGTAGCTGTTCCAGGATTAATAATAGCAGGTTCTGTTAATAATAGCCAGCTTTAATTCATCAGACAGATCATTAAAATATGCACAGTAACCGGCTACACGAACGAGCAGATATTTGTGGTTTTCAGGGTTTTTATATGCATCTAATAATATCTTTCTGTCAATTATATTGGGTTGAAATTGCATGCCTCCTTTTTTAAAATATGCGCTGATCATTCCCGAAAGGTTCCTGACTCCGTCAGCACCCTGAAATAACCCTGCATCTATAGTGAATGTAACTGTAGTGCCGTTGGGTGCATAATTAACAAAATCAACTTCTGCAATTGAATTAAGAGATGATAATAAATCCACATTTTGCATTCCGTAATGAGGAGCAATGCTGTTGGCAAGCGGAACACCCCTTAATCTGCCGGAAGGCAGAGATGGTGTTTTTAATCCATATATTATATTTACATTCAGGGCATAATAGCCGGCTGAGTAGATACCATTCCGGGGGCAATTCTCAACTGACTTCAGCGCGTTTACATAAATTTGCAAAACCGTGTTTACCCATTCAGGAGCTTCTTCTGAGTCATCATCCCCAAATTTGGTTACTTCCAAAAGGGCTGTCCTGATTTGCTGATAATATTCTCCTTCAAAATCGTTGTCGATGGCTCTAATAATATCCTCAATTGAATACATTTTTTTTCTGTAGACCACCTCATTTATAGCATACAGAGAATCGGCAACATCTGTAATCCCCACTGCCTGTATACCGCTGCTGTTGAATGTTGTACCACCTTCATATGCATCTTTTCCGCTTTCAATACACCCTTTATAGAGCGAGGATGCCAGGGGTGTGGTAAAATTCTCTCTCAGGACTTTTTCAATTTTCTGGTGATCAGCCAATATTGACGAGGCCAGATGATTTAAACGGTCCTGAAAACGTTCCAGCAATTCATCCATACCGGCCGGAGGTTGGTACAAAACAGAAGTTTTTTTAATTTTTTTTCTGATACGCCTTTTAGTATAACCGGTCCTGATGAAGTTGGAAAATTTATTATTTCGGCGGAAGGTATACTCGATAAATTTTGAAATCAGTTTCCCTAATTGTTCGGAGAACGGAATATTCCATAAATCTTTTTCTTCACCTTTCAGAGCCTGTAGGAAAGGCAGGGTGACATTCATATTGGCACAATCGGTATTCCCGAAATGATCATCAGAAGCATTGGGCTCTACACATCCAACAATAGAGTAATTTCTGGCATTCTGCAAGGTTGTAGGGTAATGCTTCTGTAACGTTTCAATGTACAGCTCATCATTAAATAATTCCGGCATAGGAGCACCGTTTATATAAACTTCTGCAATCCTGTCCAGATATTCCACGGGACTATCCTTGTGAATTCTTGCCGTCATATTTACAGCGAGGGGTTTTAATTCGCAAATATCGAGCAGCATGTAGGTCAGGTCATTAGTGGCATCTGCACCGTCTTTGCCAAGTCCTCCGAAGGTAAGAGTCTGATCGGTTGACTGGGTTTCGAAAAGCCTGCTGAGTCTGAGATAAGTGTCCCCATCACTTACCAGGATGGCTTCGTCCATTTTAATAATAAATAAAGCCAGTAGCTCCTTTGCTTTTTCGTATGTAATTAAACCTGCCTCCTTGTCTCTTTTATAGTAAGGATACAAGATCTGATCAAGCCGGCCAAAAGATACAGCATTTTCGTATGATTCTACACAAAGTGCTATTTGTAAAAACATCATACTTTGAAGTGCTTCATAATAATTACGGGCTGGATTCTTCGGGACATTCCTGCATATTTCAGCCATTTGTTCCAGTTCCCTGCGACGCTCCGGATCTTTTTCTTCCTTGCTCAGGCTTGCAAGATTTTCGGAATAACGTTCTGCAAATGCTTCCAACCCTCTGAGAGCAATTATTGCACCTTTGTAGAAGTCATGGTTGTTTTCAGGCTTTTCTTTTTGCTTTTCTTCAATTTCTCTGATTATCCCTGTAGTTCCAAGTTCAAGCATACGTTCAAAATTGACGATGAAGTGGGCTATGGCTGCCAGATTATTGTTAAAGCCTGTATTTGGTTCAGAGGCTCTTGCCAATAATAAGATGAAATCTTTTATGGATGAATTCACTTTCATCAGCAGGGAATGTCTGGCCCAGAAAGGAAGTATTTTAAAATAAAAATGCAGCCTGTCCTTCCATGAAATCTGGAAACAAACAGGTTTCTGACGATGGATCTGATGGAGAATTGAAGCGAATAAAATGCCATAATGTTCTTCCCATATCTGGCCGGCGACTCTTTTAGAAGTAAAATTGCCAACCAGCAGTTCTTCGGGATAAATAATGACCTTCTTATTTTTCAATACATACGAGAGTCTTTCCGACCGGTGAACAGGTGTGGGTTTTTTAAAGCCATTCTTTTTGTAAAACTTTGTTTTCAGCTTTGATACCTCAAGGCAAAGATGGTAATCACTTTCTCTGATTTCATCCCGTATCCTGTTAACCCGTGCAGTAAATTCTGCTTTATATCTGGATGCGTCCAGATCAAAACATCCTGCTTTAATACCATAAGTCTTGAAAACATTAACGGCATTCAGAAGCGCTGCCTGACTCTGGTCAGCTGTAATATTCAACGGCTCATTCGCCAGATGCAACCGGCGGGCTTTATCTTCGTACATGTTATGGTACTTTAGCAATTCAATGAAGTCGTAGTGTACAGACTTTAAAAAATCGGCTGTAGCCTGAATATGGCTTTCCCTATCGTTTAGTCCCGGCACAATGACCATCCGGAATTTTATATTGGCATTCATATCCATCAGTTTCCTGATGTTATTATGAATCAATGTGCTATCCTGTCTGGTGTATTGCTTATGCAAGTCATCATTGCCTACCACCTTCAGATCAATGAAAAACAAATCGATGTATGGCGCAATTCTGATGACATTTTCCCAGGGTACATGCAGAGAAGTTTCAACGGACACATGAATTTTCTCTTTTTTCAATAATTCCAGTAAATGAATCAGGCTGTCAGTATCCTGTAACAACGGATCGCCACCGCTAAGAGTGACCCCTCCTGTTGTTTTGAGATAGTATTCTTTATCTCTCATCACAACTTCCATTATGCCGGAAATTGAATAATGGTAGTCAGGAGCAATATCCGGCTTAAATGACAGGGCTTCCGGATTCTGACACCATAAACATCTCAGCTGGCACCCCTGAAAGAAAATGGTCGTACGAATACCGGGTCCATCATGAACACAGCTGCGCTGGATTTTCAATACCCTCAGTTTATCAGCTGGTAAACCCGTGGCGTCTTTATCCAGGGGATCCATTTGCCCCTGTCGGATGGCTTGCTTAAATTTAACTGTTTCCATTTTAAACTCCTTTGCAATTATATTTTATAATATTTTTGTTGTCAATTGTTTACAAAAACGAACGCCGTTCACCACTATGATAAAAAATTTTAAAATTTCAATACTGCCTTCCATCCGTTAAAGAAAAAATCAAGCATTTCATCTGCATAAATTTTCATTTGTTCTTTCGACGGGTTAGATTTAATGATACCGTTGATCAGATTCATATAAAATGAACAAATAGTGAACACAAAAAAATCAGAAACACCGGCATTGATCCCTTCCTGTTTCTTTGCTTCTTCCTTTATCTGCTGTATAGTAATTCTGGCATACCTTTCAACGATCTCATTCTTATAATTTTCAACAGCAGAACCAACTGATTTAAACAGGATCAGGTCAAGGGAGCTGCGGTTCATGTCAACAAATTCGATCAGGTTATTAAGCAATTCCTTGTTTACTTCGTATGAAAAATAATAATGATACCTGAAATATTCTGATTCTTCTATATGATTCAGCACAAATTCAATAAACGAAAAAGTTGGGTTCAGTATTTCAAGAAAAAGCTCATTCTTGTTTTTAAAATAGTTGTAGATATTGCTTGTGGAAATGCCTGCCTGAGATGCAACATTACGCAGTGAGAACTGCTGATATCCACACTGCATAAACTCTTCACGTGCGATATCAAGTATCTTTGTTCTGATATTATCTTTCTGTACCTGCATACTATATTAAAAAAGAACGCTGTTCTTTTTTGCAAAGATAAATTAATATTTATTATAAAAACAAATTATTAGAAATTTTTTCTATCTGCAAACAACAGTTTAAAACATTCCTCTCGCTTTGAATTCAAGGTAGCGGTTAAGGGTGTTAATAGTGAGATTGGTGGGCTCAGTCAGGATAGAAAAGATGCCGTGTTTCATCAGTTCTTTCACGATCATGCGCTTTTCAAAATCGGCTTTTTCAGCAACAGTATTGATGTATATATGTTCAAGGGATTGCGCCCTGGTATACTGCAGCTTCCTGATCTCCGTATTGCGGAAGAAAATAACCACCAGTACATGTTTGCGGCCAATAAGTTTTAAATAATCGATATGACGTTCAAGCGATACAAAACTTTCGAAATTGGTATACAGCAATATCAGGCTGCGCTGGGATATTTTCCTCTTAATATAAATACACAGCTTCTCATAATCAGGTTCAGAAAAGTCGGTCTTCTGATTATATAAAACTTCAAGAAATTTGAGCACCTGTATCTTATCCCTGAGCGGTGGCAATACAGTGTGGATATCTTTGGAAAAGGTGATAAGGCCGGCCTTGTCGTGCTTCATCAGGGCAATATTAGAAAGCACCAAAGTTGAATTAATAGCATAATCAAGCAGCGAAAGTCCTTCAAAAGGCATTTTCATTACCCTTCCCATATCAATAACAGAAAAAACCTGCTGTGATTTTTCATCCATATACTGGTTCACCATCACTTTTGCTTTGCGGGCTGTGGCTTTCCAGTTGACTGTGCGATAGTCATCACCGGTGACGTAATCTCTGATCTGGTCGAACTCCATCTGATGGCCTATCTTTCTGATCTTTTTTACACCCGACTCAGTAAGTTTATCAGAAATGGCAAGCATTTCATATTTCCGTAACTGCATAAAAGACGGGTATACGGGAACAGATACATCCTTATCGAAAACGAATCGTCTGGAAACAAATCCTATCTTACAGGAGACAAACATATTCAGTTTTCCGAAAGTATATACACCACGTTCAAGAGGGCGCAGTAAATATTCAAATTGCTTTTCCTCCCCTGGCCTGAGCCTCGTGGAAATGTAAAAATCCCTGATCTGAAATTGTACCGGCACTTCATCGATGACTTTAATACTGAGTGTTATGGTATAAAAACTTTTAATATAAATGAGAATTTTGTTCTGATCTCCATTCGACAGTTTTTCAGGTACTGATCTCATAGCCGAAACTGTCCGGGTTCCTGTACGGTACAGCAGGAGAAAATCAATCAGTACCAATGCGATAACTATTGCGAGCATGAACTGGGCAAGAGTGAAAAAAAGCGGGAAAAAATATCCTATGATAAACATAAGTACATTGATCATTAAGACCGCGAACAGACGGTTTTTCAGATAAAAATTCTTAATATTGCTGAATAAGTTGCGCATGTACTACCTGGGTACCTCAATACTTTTTGCAATTTCATTGATGACATCATTTGTCGAAAAGCCTTCCATTTCTTTTTCAGGTGTGAGCTGCAGGCGGTGGTTCAGGACAGGATTGAGCAGAAAACGGATATCATCGGGAGTAACAAAGTCTCTCCCCTGCATAGCTGCATAGGCTTTGGATGCATTCATCAGGTAAAGCGAAGCGCGCGGGGATCCGCCAAGATAGAGTGATGGGTTGTTGCGTGTACGGTTGACGAGTTCGGCAATATATTTTTGCAGATTTTCTTCAATATGCACCTGTTTTACCAGGTTTTGGTGCTGAATAAGTATAGCGGGATCAAGAACAGCTTCTATTTCATCCGATTCGGGTTTTCCTCTGCGCTCGTGGCTTTTCCTGAGGATGGTGATTTCATCTGCAACATCCGGGTAGCCTATGTTAATCTTAAACATAAAACGGTCAAGCTGGGCTTCTGGTAATCGGTATGTTCCCTCATGCTCGAGTGGATTCTGGGTAGCGAAAACAATGAAGGGTTTTTCCATAATATAGGTATTCCCGTCGATGCTTACCTGACGTTCTTCCATTACTTCAAACAAGGCAGACTGTGTTTTTGCCGGTGCACGGTTGATCTCATCAACAAGGATAAAGTTCGAAAATATTGGGCCCCGGTTGAACTCAAAAGAAGATTTTGAGAGATTGAAGACAGAAGTACCCAAAATGTCAGAAGGCATTAGGTCAGGAGTAAACTGTATTCGTGAAAAGCCTGTGCTTACTGCCCTTGATATAAGTTTAACAGAGAGGGTCTTGGCGATACCCGGAACACCTTCTATTAATACATGTCCGTCGGCAAGCAGGGCTATAAGCAGTAGGTCAATCAGTTTTGTCTGACCTACAATGACTTTGCCGATCTCTGTCTTAACTTTTCCAATTGATTCTTTCAGGCTTTCAAGATCAATACGTTGCTGAAACATTTCCGGATTTTCCATGTTAACTCTTTTTTACATTTATATAAAATTCCTCAATTAAACGATTGAAGGCAATGAGATCATCCCTGGTAATTGATTTCTTTGCCGATATGACAGAAGCTGTATTAAACAGCCCCGCAACAAAATCTCTGTCCATCCCTGTTCTGGCTGACAAAGTGGTATAAAATTCATCGTTGATGTGCGCGGTATTCATACCCCTTTTAGTCCTGATCCATTCGGTGAGATAGCTGAATCTTTTCAGGGCGATATCGCGGTGATTACCCTTATGAAAATACAGCATGCCAATCGTTTCAACGAAATCAAGGCTGGTATTCCTTAGCGGCCTTATTACCGGAACCACTCTCTGTTTTCTTTTGGCAGTAAACACAATATAAATGATCAATGATACAATCATCAAGATATAGGCAGCTTTCAGCGGAGGGCTGCTTAAGATATACCTCAAAGGTGTCTGGTATGAAGAAGAAAATGGTTTATAATATTCATCCCAGATCACATCGGAATTATCAGGCAGGTATGACAGAGAGGCCGAGGCAAAATTGTCGTTTTTCAGATACACGAAATGATAGTTAGTAAATGCATCAGGAATGAGGTTAACGTATACATAACCATCACCGTATCTGACTCTTATAAAATAAATGTTTTTATCCTGCCCTCTTGCCAGAATTTCAGTGGTGTTTTCATTCAGGCTGTCAATATAATTATAAATACTTTCCGTACCCCCCGTAAATCCACCTTTGCTGATCAGAGCGGTGTCAGTGAACCTGACCATCTTCATCCCCTTATAGAATGGATTTATATCAAAGTCCGAGTGGTTCAGTTTTATTCCAAGATCCCGGCACATCTTATGATCCATATCAGCAGCAGTAATAAACAGCATATTCCCCGCCGAAACATAATCGAGAAGCTGTTTTCTGTCCATAGTATCCGGAGCAAAATTCTGTGTAATAATGATGGTTGAGGTGGTTTTAGATGGAATTTTCTGAAAATACCTATAATAAGAAAAACGATTCACTGAGATTTTACCTGCCGGGAATAAATCCTTCATTACGGAATACAGGCCACTGCATCCATAAGGAATTTTGTCGTCGTGTTCGTAAGTTTTATCCCAGTTCTGTGGTTTGGGAATATGATATTTTATGAGGATCAGAATGATCATCAGCAATACAAGAGCAGCAATCTGTATTTTAGTTTTTTTCTTCATCCTTTAATGTTGCTGTAACTTCAGTAAACCGCTCTCTGATAAAACCGAACTGCTCCGGTGTAAGATTAAAATCGCCGTACCAGGTATATTCGTAAAAAGAAGACAGCATATCGAAAGATCCGGTCAACCGGGATCCAGCCAGTTCAGTCATATAGTCCCTGTTGGTCTTGTTGATCCTCCAGGCGATCATTCCTTTATTGTTCAGCGTCTTCAGAAGCCTGAGGTAAAAGTACCTGACCGCCATCCTATAGTCCATCAGTGAAGTGAGAACTTTGCAAGGCAAAATACGATATAAACATTTGAATGTTAATAATATAGTATTGTTTTTTCGATAATTTTCCGATAATTTTTTGTATTTTTACTATATGAAAATTCAAAAAAGAAAACAAAT
>Ga0209083_1004400_pt1 | contig 10834 bp, 8 predicted proteins | sample AM7aDNAmetaG_FD_184132 | JGI IMG/M metagenome (GOLD analysis project Ga0209083, IMG submission 184132) | Freshwater microbial communities from Finland to study Microbial Dark Matter (Phase II) - AM7a DNA metaG (SPAdes) (version 3) | ecosystem: Environmental > Aquatic > Freshwater > Lake ...
TTCATGGAGCTTCTCTATTTTTCGGTTTCTGTTGCGTTACAAATGGTAATTTCCCGTTACCCATTTTAATATAACACTTTAACCGTGAATATGGAGGCTTTTTTTATGGCAGATCGATCAACTTAGGTATATATAATTATACATAAGGTTAGAGTTGTTGCAGATACACTGACATAACGCACGATCCCGCCCTCCGATTGACTGAATTCTCGCTACACAGCTTTTGAATAGTCGGCTTGCCTTTCTGAAGTACATCTTAACGCCATCGTTATGTCAAGTACGCAGTCTGTTATTCAGTTCGGGTTGAAACTTTTGAAAAAGGGCAGGCTTGAGGCTAATGAATTGGCGTCGTACAGTGAAGCTTTTTCAATACTTGGTATAGATACCACCGCTTCCCTGAAGCTTGCCGCACTTGCTTCGGTTTTTTCCGCTCGTGACGATCAAAAGGCCAAATATTATAAGCCATCCGCGCTTAATCCAGAAGAAATTAACTACCCCTGTAACAGTGCTCCTGTCGGTGATATTCTATGTTTCGGAGAGGCTGAAGGTGTAGATAGCAATGCATTGACAGTGCTTGAAAAGTTTGGGACTTTTGTTTCCGTTGCCTCCATTCCTTCTCCTGACTCTGTTGATTCCGTTGTCCACTCCCAAACCCCGGTATACGACCTTTTCAAAACTGCTGCAGCAATTGATGATTGTCTGAAAACAGGTGAGAGTGAAGAAAAATTTCTTCTTGTAGGCTGTGATTTTTCCGGTATTCAGGATACAGTTTACACCATCACATCTAAAGGTGCACTCAAGACACTTCGAGCTCGCTCATTCATGTTGGAGCTGCTTACTGAGCATATCATCCATGAAATTCTCACAGCCGTCAATGCGGGACGGCATGCCATTATTTATTCTGGAGGTGGAGGGTTTGGTTTGCTGCTACCGAATAAAGAGAAAACTGCCAGTTTAATCAGCGATTTTGCGGAAAGGTTGAATGAGTGGGCGTTTGACGAGTTTTCGGGCCGCTTTTATATTGCATTGGATGTTCTGCCTGCAACTGTGGAAAAGGTAGCCTTACCATTAGAGTTCAAGAAGTTACGACAAGGGTTATCCGACCGGCTTGACCTACAGAAGCGGAAAAAGTTTCACAAGCTGTACAAAAAGCTGTTCACACCAGAGATGCCAGAGCAACTGACCGTAAATACCGAATGCCAAATTACTCGACGGGACGATCTCAAAGACTCAATGATGTTCGACCTTGAAACTGGCAATTGCATGAAGGGCGTCGAAATTAACAAGAGGGAAGATAGCCAGTATGTCTGGGTTTCAGAGAATTGTTACCGGCAATTTAATTGTGGCGATGACTTGATCGATGCGAAATGTATTGTTAGAAATGCCCAACAACCTCAGAAAAAAGGATACTTCAAATTTCCTGATGTCCACTGGAGGTATGAGGGGAGAGACGACAATACCAAATATGCTTACTATTCCCTTATTAAATCAGATGTTTCAGAGTGCAATATTTGGCACATCAACGATTGGTCTGGACCGCGTACTTTGCTGTATGCGAACTACGTTCGCAAGTGTGGTGATCTCTCACTCTATGCACAAAATAAGGAGCTTGCTCTTGTTAATGAAGAAAATATCGAACAAAAAGAACGATCACACATTGCGAAGAACACCGCTTCGTTTACAGGTCTTGCATCAAGTGCATGCGGTGCTGATCTTATCGGAGCGCTCCGTATGGACGTTGATGGTATGGGAGACGCCTTTTGCATGATCGACAATCCTGTCGAGCTTTCCGCAAAATCACGGCTACTCAATCTCTTTTTCAAGGTCTATCTCAACGAAATTTGTCAGGCAAGCTTATGCTCAGGAGTTTTGGTGACCGATATCGTAGTCAAAGAGTACAATAATGAAAATGCTCATGGCAAGCCTGGGCGTAATGTTTCAGTGATTTATGCGGGTGGCGACGATCTGTTCATTGTGGGAGCATGGGACGAGACAACCGAACTTTCTTTCGACATCCAACGAACATTCGAACTCTTTACGCAGGAAGGCCTAACCATCACCGGAGGCTTGACACTTCACCAGCCAAAATTCCCACTCTACCAGATGGCTAGAAAATCAGCAGAGGCGGAAGCCTTTGCCAAGCGCGATATAGAAAAAATCGAAACGGTTGCAGGAAAAAATCGGATAGCACTCTTTTTTGACGATTCAAAACTCCAATGGCGTCATGCGTTGAGTCTTGATGGTAGACATGATCGCTATATGCTCTCAATGAAGTGGTCGCTCAGTTCAGCTTTCCTTATTCCGCTGATGAAAATCTTCATGCAATGCGGCAAACGGAATCCGATCACAGAAAATAGTCGTGACTTTGTTGAAATCAACGCATTCAGTTACGGTACAATTGAAAAATGGTTTTCTGTGCTCGATAAATACCATGAACGTCATTTGCTGTATCTCCCGACAATGGCAAGGGTGCTGAAGGGTATTGAACATGAGTTTGGAGCTGATCGGGAGCTTTTCGATCAGCTTGTCGGATTTTTATACACAAAGGAGGAAAACTGGATTCCTCATTTCCATATTGCTCTCAACTGGCTTACATACTTGAGGAGGATCGCGTAATGGCAGATTTTATAAGCATGTTCAATCCACTACCTAAGAAGCATGATATTGAAAATGGGCTTCGTGGCATACCGAGTTTTACTGATGCGCCATTGGCCACGATAGAGCGTTTTCCTGCATTTGCAGCTGCTATAGCACAATATATTGGTAACACCGTAACGCCAACCCAGTTGCGACGTTTTTACACTTATGTCAAGAGCATAGAAATGGTGAATCGGCATTCCGCCCCTCATGAGTTCAAAGACAGATATAAGCTTGGTTTCATTCTTCCTAAAATTGCCGGTAGCTCGGAGGGGGATAAGCTTAAACCTCTCTATGATATTATTAATGAATGTTTGCCTAAAATTACCACAGTAAGTGATCTGCGGATTTTTGTTGAATTTTTTGAGGCGATACTCGACTACCATGCCTCCATATCGAAAAATAACAGCCAATCATAAGTGGGGAGATCAATATGACGAAACAGATACGGTTATTGGGGCATGTCACAATTGCTGGGGAGATTGAGGCTTTGAGCGGATTGCATATTGGCGGTACGGCAGATTCTATCGACAAGGGAGGTATTGATCATCCAGTCATAAAAAATCCGGTAACGAATGAACCCTACATTCCCGGAAGTTCTTTGCGCGGTCGGATGCGATGTCTGCTCGAAAAGAAAAACGGAAAACCTTTGAGTAAAATGGCTACGGGGATTTGGATGGAGATTTATCCCAAGAAAAATCGTTCCAATGACAACAATCAGCAAGATGATTCATATGACAGAGCAAAAGGGTCAGAAGTATGCCGTATGTTCGGAAATGCGCAATCCGACCCTGGCCTACCTTCTATACTGATTGTCCGAGATGCTCACTATACCGCAACAACAAGAAGAGATGGTGAGTTTATGCAAGGAGGGTTGCCTGTTACGGAAGCAAAAATGGAGATTGCTGTGGACCGAATTACCGCGCAGGCATTGCCAAGGACGATAGAGCGTGTTCCCGCGAGTGCGCGTTTCGATTTTGCGATCACATACAAGGTACAGACCGACGATACAGCTCAGTTTGATTTGATTGCAGGCAATGATGCTTTGAAGCAAGATTTAAAAAATATTTTGTGGGCGCTTGAAGAAATTGAAACACACGATGGTCTTGGAGGGAATACATCCCGAGGGCATGGGCAGGTGAAATTCCATTTAAGAAACTTGACTGTTAAGAGCTTTGTCAGGGAGGCATCAAAAGGATGCCCGATAAGGCAGGGAAACAACGACAAAGAAAAAGATTATTCTTTTGAGGCTTTCCAAGTTGCAGTGGATGCTCTTGAATTTTCTGCTTAAGTGTCAAATTCTATCATATGACAGAAGAAAAAACATATATCGTCCACCTGTATTTCAAGAAATCTCTTCACATCGGTGCTTCGAGATCAGGAGTGGGGATAGAGGCGACGCAGGAGTTCATTCACTCAGATACTTTGTGGGCGGCAATAGCAAATTACTGGAGCATCCTCGGACAGGCTGGCGGGGTGAGCTTTAGCGAGTTCATTAATGGTTTTCGCATGAAAACGGCTCAGGGGAATGATTCGGTGATAAATCCTCTTTTCAGGATGACCTCGGCATTTCCCTTTACTCCTGAGGGGCATAGTCGAATTTATTGGTTGCCAAAGCCAAGCTCAGTTCCGTACAGTTTGTCAAGTTGTAACGCGGGTCAAGCTGAACAAAAAAAGAAGTACGGCAAAAGTTTTAAAGAAAAACGGTTTATCACGAAAGAGACATTCCAGCACTGGCTTCTTTTTAACTCCGAGTTAGGATCGGTGATTGATTGTGAGGAAATGGCAGGAATAAGCCATGGTTCATTGCGTGCTCAAGCGACAATAGACAGGTTGACTAATAAGGCTTCGCTCTACCATTCGGGTATTACTTACTTAGAACATCAAACACAGAGCATTGGTCTTTACTGGTTACTAAGAACGGGAGATAAAAGAGTGGAGCTTGGATTGAGAGAGGTTTTCAATGTTATACGAGACATCGGTGGAATAGGAGGCAATATCAGTTCTGGTTGTGGAGAGCTATATCATTATGAGATTGCAGATGTTGATGAGAGTTGGGATTTTATCAATAATACCCCCGATGCCAATGCATTCTGCCTTCTTTCACTTTGCTATCCACGTGATGAAGAACAGTCAAGCATAGAGCCAATTGCTTTTGAGCATGTTATTCGGAAAGGTTGGACCGGCTCGCTCGCAACAGGACTTCAGAAAAAGAGAAAAACCATTTCAATGCTTGCTGAGGGGAGTGTTCTGTCTAATGCTTTGGGAGGGGGAATTGCTGACGTGACACCAGATCCGGTCAAAACTCCCGAATGGCGAGGAGTTCACGATGTCTTTCGCAATGGCTATGCGTTTCTTGTGCCCATCAAAGTGAATTCTGAAGATTAATAACGATATGATCAGTAGCATAGTTGAGCTGGAAGTCCTTTCACCGCTTTTTATCAAAGGGAAAGATTTAGAATACGGCGAGGGGTTTATTTCCGTCAATAACAAAGTATATCTCATCAATAACGATAATCTTTGCAAGTTTATCGGCGAAAAGACCTACGATACGAATGGTATAAGAAGAGATTCAACGCCCGACTACATTCAGTTGTATGATTACTTTATAACCAGACCTGAAAATCTGAATGAAAATGATATGCTGGTACATTATAGAGCATTTGAAGCATCTATAGGTCGTACAGATGCAAATCTGTTTCAAAAAGTCCCGTACGAATACAAGAAAAAGTCAATTGCTTTTTTCTTAAGTGAAACAAATCTGATTTCCGGAAATGAAAAAGATCGGGAACGCATCATCTTAGAGGAAAAGCTTGCGAAAGGAGTGACGAGCTTACCGCAAAGTGACAATAAGAAGTTTGTTCAGAATGGTAGAGATGTTTGTTTTATACCAGGTAGTACCATTAAAGGCGCTATTCGCAACGCTCTGTTATGGCAGATCATGAATGATGTATCGCATAAAACAAGATTTACTGCTTATGTGCGAAATAATCTTGCACGAACAGATGGGATGAGTAACAGTCAGAAAAAAAAATATGCAGAGGATTTCTCAAATCATAAAGTCGGAAGAATGACGCTCCAGTCGATTAGCTTTACTGAACACTTCCCTAAACTTTTTATCGACGGGCAAGTTCTTTGTGACATCTATTGCAAACATTGGGAAGCAGCCAACGAAGTGTTGAGGGATTTTCTTCGGGTGCTAAAGGTCAGTGATGCTAATTTTAATGATAAGCCTCTTTTCAAAGTTAAAACTGTCGGAACATTTTGCCGTAATGGTGAAATTCCAGCTATTTCGTTAATTCTGAAAAATAAAAATGGTCATTTTTTCACTACTGATTTGCAGACTATTGTTGAGGAAACCAAAGCACGATTTAAAATTACGATTGATGATAAGCTGTCTGCGGAATTTTTTCCTTTAGGGCTTCCGGGATATTTGAGATCGGTCGATGAGCTCTTGAAGATTGTCAACGACTTTTTCGCTGCTGTTGCTGGCGAAGAGAAAATATTCTATGAAGCAGTGGCAACACCCAATCAAGTTCAAAAGGTTCGGATTTTTTACGAAACCTTGTTTCCGCCTGCCAATGGGACATTCAGGTTCAGGATGGGCTGGGGTGGTGGTATGATGAACAAGACGCAGTTTCTGCATGTTGACGAAACTAAACCATCACCAGACAAACCTTCACCGAGGGCTGAAGTCAGGAATCTCATTATGGATCGGCAAGATCAAGTAGCCCCAAAATCGAGATGTCTGCTGATTGATGAAAATCACCAACCACTTAAACCTCTTGGCTGGTGCACGTTAAGGTTGCTAACAGGAACAGAGGCTTCATATTTTGGTATAGATGCATATATGCAAAAAGCTGGAGGAGTTCCTACCATTGCACAACCAAAAGGGTCAGTCAAAGCGCTTATTATCGATGATGTACAACCTGTGATGGTAAGAGTCCTTGAAGGCAATTTTAAGGACAAGGAAATTAAAATGCCTAAGATCAATTTGAAAAATCTTGGCTTAGCGACCGGTTCCGAGGTATTCATAAAGTTAATTGTTCAGAAACAGCAGGTTGTCAGTATCGAATACAAAGGGAAGTCATGAGTCATTCCTATATCGATCAAAGAGCTATCGTTCTTGCACAAGGAGATCCCAAAAAGAAAAAAGAATGGACGTCACTTCTTGATCGAATGGTCGAAAATGCGGGTATACTCGATAGAAAAAAGCCGGATCTTTTTCCTCGAAAGTTGGCTTACTTTGATCTTGATTATAAGTTGTCTGAGTTTACAAGCCTCAATCTCGGTTTTAATCTCTTTAAAGATTCTCTGTTTGCATTCAGAGAACTCCGTGCCATTCAGTATCCTGTGAACAGCACGAAATCTTACGATCATTTGATAAGTATGGTTGGTTTGTCACTCGAGCCTGTAATGCACACAATTTTGACGCTTTGTCCGAAGTCTATTACTCTGTGTATGACCGAACAAAGCAAAGAAATAGGTAGTGCTATCCCTACAATCAAATTTATCAAATATGCGATCAAAACATTCCGATCAGAACCCAGCTATAACCCTGATATTGATGAGTTAATCGTCGATCATAGCGATACGGCTAAGATATTTGCGGCTATAAATGTTAAAATGAACAAATGGTTGCAAGAATCGAAAATTGTAGCTCTTGATATTACCGGGGGTAAAAAATCAATGGATGTTACAGCATTTCTCGCTGCAACAATGTATCGGGGTATTGACATATACTACGTTGATTTCGATGGTTACAAACTCGGAAATCCCATTTATGGTACCGAATTTCTGAGCAAGCTTATTAATCCCTACAACTTTTTCAGCATACGGGAAAAGCAGCTTATTCGCGAGCTTTGGGAACGTAAGAATTATGCGGAAGTTGAACGACAACTCAAGGCATTATTAGCTGAAGACAAGTTCAGTCAAACCATAGCTGATGATTATGGTCTTCATGCAGAACGTGATAGCCTTGACAATATTCTGAAAGCGGCGTCTTGCTACGACTCATGGCGAAAGTTCGATTATTGTGCTGCAGTTAAACATCGTTTTGATGGTCATAAAGTATTTCATGGTAGCGCACTTGAAGATTTGGTGAAATGCTCTAAGGGATATGGAAAAGAATCGATATCTGAGTCTTCAGATGCTAAATCAGCTTTGAAACTGGCTATCGACAGGTATGTACGAGGGACTGATGCTGTAAGTTGTCAAGAGTGGAATCGTGCGGCGCTTTGTTATACTCAGGCGGTAGAAGCATTGATCCGATACGCGATTAGAAATGCTCTTAACACTTTGAATGTAAAGGATCAAGCGTTTCCTGATTTATTGGCAACGAAACCATATAATTATTCGACCAACGCTTTATTGCTGATACTGTTCAAAAACATAAATACAAAAAAACCAAATAAACCTGTGTTCGACACAGAAGAAGGTGAATATTATTTTTCTGACAGCATTCTTTGTAGTGACATAGATGAAAAGGTTTTAAAAAAGAGAAATGATTTGTCTCATTTCGAATGTATTGTATCCGATCCTTGTGAAGATGAAGATGTTGGGAAGACGATTGTGCCGGATTACTTCTCAGTCATGAGTGATATGGAGGAGACAGTAAAAAGATTTTTTCAGTTATTTGTTACAAGGCATGATATAAGTCCCTGTGATATTGAACATTTTATTGAACTCGTAACCTATTGCACACTTGATGAACATCTTGGCTTACGGCATTCATCCATCCTTTCGTGATTAATGCTTAGTCATGCTTGCAAAGTCATAACAGTTATTCCCCATGCGCATCACCCTCGAACTAAGTCACCGCAAGCGTACCGTTACGCTGCCGATAAACAACAGCCACCTCATCTCCTCTCTGATCTACAACATCGTCGATAAAAGCTCAAGCGAGTATGCAGAAAAGCTTCATGAGCAGGGTTACAGGTTGCAGAACAAGGCGTTTAAGCTGTTTACTTTTTCGTTGCTCTATCCGGGGAATCAGCATAAGTGGGTGATGCATGAGAATGGGACAATGAGTACTGCTGAGCCTTTGTTGCAGGTGACGGTTTCTTCTTTGAAGGAGGAGTTTATTGAGCATCTGGTGATTGGTCTGTTGAAGGAGCCTGTTGTCTGGATCGGGAAGGAGCGGTTCAGGGTTGAGACCGTGCGTAAGCTTGATCAGCCTGAGCTGAGTGATGATATGCGGTTTGTAATGCTTTCGCCGCTTGTCTGCACGACGAAGCGGGAGGAGGGGCAGTATTCGCAGTATCTTTTTCCGGGTGATGAGGAGTTTGAACGGGTGCTTTTTGAGAACCTTTGCCGGAAGTATCAGGTGCTCTATAGACGTGAGTTTTCGGGCGATTGTGGTGAGTTCAGTTTTGGGATTGATCAGGGTTATGTGGGGCGGATGAAAGGGAAGGTTCACAAGTTGATTGCGTTGAAGGAGGGGAAAGCGGATGAAACCATGGTGAAGGGAACACTTGCTCCCTTCAGGTTGAAAGCTCCAAAGGATCTGATTGAGGTTGGTTATGAGTGCGGGTTTGGGGAAAAAAACTCCCAGGGGTTCGGTATGGTGAAGGTTGATAACACACTGCTGAGTGAATAATTCCGTTTGCAGTGGAGGTTTTTCTGTTTTTAAACAAGGGACGTTGTAAAGTAGCTTAAGTTGCTTCACAACCAACCATCTCAACCCCCCAACCCCCATCAAGGTTTTAGCCCCCCAAAATCTACCTCACCACTCCCGTTTTTAACTCAGCACTATCTTTCCCCACCGCCTGGAGACAGGGCTGTGTTGATAACTGCCAATTATATATTTTTGAAAAAGCTTATAAATGAGTAAATAAGGCGTATTGTATTGGTGGTAAGTGGCGTTCACTCCTGCAATCCTTAACGATGGCATAAAATACTGGAAGCATCGTACATACATGGAGCCCCCTAATGATCATTACGACAGCCCGTGGAAAGAAGCAATTGAGCACTATTTCCTGGAGTTTTTGATCTTTTATTTCCCTGATGCTTACCGCCGTGTCGACTGGTCTAAGGAACATATATTTCTCGATCAGGAGTTGCGGGCCGTGGTGCAGGATGCCGAGTTAGGCACCCGTTTTGTCGACAAGTTAGTTCGCGTCACAGAACGGAGTGGAGAGGAACGTTGGATATACATCCATGTGGAAGTACAAGGCACCCGACAGTCTGAATTTGCCCAGCGGATGTTTGTCTACAACTACCGGATTTTCGACCGATACAAAAAACCCGTAGCAAGTCTTGCAGTGCTGGCCGATGAACACAAACAGTGGAAACCCTCCTCCTACGGCTATTCCGTGCTCGGGTGCAAACATATTCTGGAGTTCCCCGTAGCAAAACTGACCGATTACGACGAAAAAATTGATGAACTTCTTGCTTCGGATAACGCATTTGCTTTAATTACTGCAGCACATATCCTGACCAGACAAACCCGAAAAGAGAATCAGGAGCGCTATGAAGCCAAACTCAGTCTGGTAAGAATACTTTATCAACGACGCTGGGATAAACAACGAGTCATCGACTTGTTTAAGGTCATAGATTGGTTAATGACATTGCCGGTATGGTTAGAAACCAGGATCTGGCAAGAAATTGAAACCATTGAGGAGCACAAAAACATGCAATACATTACCAGCGTTGAAAGAATTGCTATAGCCAAAGGCATAACTCAAGGCATAGCTAAGGGTATAACGCAAGGTATAACCAAAGGTGAATCGAAGCTTCTGAAACGACTTTTGGAACGTCGTTTTGGCGCATTACCTGTATGGGCAACAGAAAAGTTAAGCAACGCCACCGAACCGGCATTAGAAGCCTGGGGCGAAGCCATCCTCACCGCTTCAACACTCGAAGCTGTTTTCAACTCCGATGCCACCCAAAAATAAAATCGGCAGGGCATAGGTTTTCGCCCCCAAAGAGGTATCGTCTTTCATAACCTACACTTCACCAAACAACCCCTCACCCCACCTCTATCTTTCTTACTACTCGGTACTTGTATATGTTGCTGCTCACTGCGGTTGTCATCCCGTATTCGTGTGAGGGATCACTTTTCTCCCCAACTCAGCACTTTCATTCTCCGGCCTTGAAATTGGGGGGTCTGTTCCTGTAGCGTTATTTTGTAATCGAGCAATGGTGGCGTATATTTCTTGGGATAATGTTCAGCCAGCATCATCATGCTTGGCAGAAA
>Ga0209083_1004401_pt1 | contig 10830 bp, 12 predicted proteins | sample AM7aDNAmetaG_FD_184132 | JGI IMG/M metagenome (GOLD analysis project Ga0209083, IMG submission 184132) | Freshwater microbial communities from Finland to study Microbial Dark Matter (Phase II) - AM7a DNA metaG (SPAdes) (version 3) | ecosystem: Environmental > Aquatic > Freshwater > Lake ...
CCTTTTTCCGGTGGTTGTCCATTCCTTCCATACGGAGACGCCGTTTGCGTTCTTCGCCGTGATGACCGTGGTGCAGTTCGTCGTGGTGCTGTTCGTTTACCCGGAGACCAAGGGCCAGACGTTGGAAGCGTTGCAGCGGAGACTGGTGCCGGGGGACTGATCGCGATCCGCTGACGGCGAGCCCGGCCAGCCTTACGATTGGCGGCCGGGCCCTGCGCGGAGCAGTGTCGAGCCTCTACGGGGACAGGATAGAATCGTATTCATCCCGCATATTTTTTCAGTGGAGACGAGTCGAATGTCGAACGCAAAACCGACGATAGTGCAGACCTGGGCCCCGGTGGCCGAGCAGATGATGGAGGTGGCCAAGACCACTTTCGAGATTCTGCGGGGGTACCGATTCGACGATTCATCGCCGCTGGCCGCCGCGAGTTCTCCGCTGGCCACCGCGATGCGTGCCGAGATCATTGCCGTAGGCCGCAAGCTCTGGGAGCGTCAGTATGTCGACGCCAACGCCGGCAACATCAGCGTCCGCCTGGGCCAGAAGTACCTGCTGTGCACGCCGACCATGGTGAGCAAGCGCGATATGGAGCCGGCCGACATCTGCCTTTCCGACCTGGAGGGCAACATTCTGGCCGGCGACCGGCCGCGCACCAGCGAGATTCTGCTGCACATGGAGATTTACAGGGGGAACCCGCAGGCGCAGGCCGTTGTTCATTGCCATCCGCCCGCCGCGAGCGCCTTTGCCATGACCGGCACCACACCGCCGGGCGGCCTCATCTCCGAGGTCGAGGCCTCGATTGGGCCGGTAGCGGTGGCCCCGTATGAGACTCCGGGCACGCGCGCCTTTGCCGAAACAGTGAGGCCGTTTGTGCGCGACCACAACACAATTCTGCTGTCGAATCACGGCATCGTCTGCTGGGCCGACACGGTGAGCCACGCCGAATGGCTGGTGGAGACCTACGAGACCTATTGCAAGACCTACCTGCTGGCGCAGCAACTGGGCAGGCCTCTCTCTTACATTCCGGACAACAAGATTGAGGAGATTCTGGAGATCAAGCGGCGGCTGGGATTGCCGGATGCGAGGCTCGCCGACCGGGGATAGGGCGCGGCGAAGATTAAAGTCCAACCGTGGTACACTGTACTTGCGCTCAGTGATTTGGCCGTGAGCGGCGTTCTGCCTTTTTGAAGGCAGCCTGCCTTGCACAGATTTTCCCAAGCCCCTACAGCGTAACCACTTGAGTCTCCCACCCGGTGACTCTGCCTCGGACTTTTTCATGGTCCGGCGAGAATAAAGCGTTCAGCCTCCTTGATTTGGCATGGCTGCGCTGACAACCGGGAGCAAGCGGGAGCGTGGTGCCGGCCGGCAGTGTGCCGCCTGGCAATGAAGTAGCGTGTGGCAGCTCCGGACCTCGAGCGTTCTCCCCTTGAATGTTCGCCGGTCAGTCTTTAGGAACGACTTTCGGTTCTCCCTTACGCATATTTGTAAGCAGGCCCGCGCCTGAGCAGCTTTCGTGTGCGCGCCTCCATGTCCGGTTCCGATTGCAGGTGCCACGTAAATTGGCGCTCCCGGAGCCCAACAGGAATGTACCCTATTTTGATTACCCAGTTTTCGCAGTTCACTTTGTCCGCGGCCCTGATGGCGCGGCTCAATGCCAACAAGTTTGAAACCCCCACACCGGTGCAGGCCGCCTGCATTCCTCCTGCTCTGGAAGGCCGCGACGTGCTGGCCACCGCCCAGACCGGAACCGGCAAGACGCTCGGCTACCTCATCCCGATTGTGGAGATGATGCAGAAGAACGAAACCAGGGGCGCACAGGCGCTCATCTGCCTGCCCACGCGCGAGCTTGCCATGCAGGTGGAGCAGGCTTTCATCTCGATTCGCTCCAACTCGATGCAGTCCGTGGCCCTGGTGGTCGGCGGGCTGGCCGAGCGGTCGCAGTTGGACTCCATTCGCCGCGGCGCGCGGTTGATCGTGGCCACCCCCGGACGCCTTGAGGATTACATCAAGCGCCGCCTCATCAAGCTGGATCAGGTCAAGATCCTGGTGCTGGACGAAGTGGACAGGATGCTCGACATGGGCTTTCAGCAGCCGATCGCACGCATCGCCTCCACGCTGCCGACCGAGCGCCAGACGCTTTGCTATTCGGCGACACTCGAAGGCCCGGTGAAAGAGGTTGCACGCAAGTACCTCAACAACCCGGCCCGCATCGAGATCGGCTCAGTGCTCAAGCCCGCGGACAACGTGGAATTGCGCACCTTTGAAGTGGAGCCGGACAAGAAGCAGGACCTTCTGGAGCATCTGCTTGGCGCCGAGACTGGCAGCTTTCTGGTCTTTGTGCGCACCAAGCACGGAGCCGACCGCGTGGCCCGCAGGCTGACAAAATCAGGCTGGTCGGCGACGCAGATTCACGGCGACCGCTCGCAGGCTCAGCGCAACGCAGCGCTGCGCAGCTTCTCCGAAGGCCGTCATCGCGTCCTGGTAGCCACCGACGTCGCCGCGCGCGGCATCGATGTGGCCAACGTGGCGCATGTCATCAACTTCGATATGCCCAAGGTGGCCGAAGACTTTGTTCACCGCGTAGGCCGCACCGGCCGGGCATCGGCGCATGGAGTGGCTTCCACCTTTGCCGGACCGTCGGAGCGCGGCGATCTTCGCAAGATCGAGCGCACGCTGTCGATCTCGATGAAGCGGTTCCGGGTAAGCACAGTCGCTGAAAACGCGGCGTAGTAGCATCTTTTAGCTGTTAGCTTTTCGGGTCTCTGTTCAACAAAAAGCGGTTGCTCCACCTTTGGCGCAGGTTCATTGCGCGTTGGGTAGGGCAACCGCTTTATTGCTGTGTTATGCTCCGCCTATCTTCCATAGAGAGGAACGAACCGGTCATGAATATTCCCGAGACCGTTATCTATGCTTTGATGGTGGGCGCCGTATCGACTGCTGGTGCAGCGTTCGGCAGTTGGCTGTCGTCGCGCGCTACAATCAGAGCGACCCGACACGCGCTCGAAGGCATAAACAGGCAGATCGAGTTCCAACGACTCGCAAAAGTAGCTGAATTTCGGCAAGCGTGGATAAATGATTTACGAGAATCGATGGCCACGCTGCAGTCGATCGGCGTGACGCCAAACCTCCATCAACAAGTACAAACGGAATTCTATCGAGCAGGGACAAAGATTGAACTTCTTATGAATCGAGGCGATATACGATACAAGGAGCTCCAGGATTGCATGTACGCCTTTCTTGCCGCGGAGACAATCGAGGAAAAGTATCTTTGCAACACGCCATTCGTCTCAGTCTGTCAGGACATCCTTAAGACAGAATGGGAGGTCCTAAAAAAGGATTTGAACGCGGCGAGTCCGGGCACAAGCACGTGACGCGGGAATTGCTTTTGACCTCTCGTGCTCATCACTTTCCCATTTGCCACTTGATTTGACTCCAGCGCATTTGGGAAGTTTTTCCTGACGATCCAGCTTTCCGTGCCTTGTCCAGCTAGAAGAGACTTGATAATATGTCAACAAAGGGGTATATTCCTCCACAACTCGACGAACCGGCTTTGAAGGCGCTCGTGTTGGATACATTAGGAAACGCTCCAGAGCTGGGAACGGTGGAAACCTACCACGCCCGCTTCGACCATCTTGAAAGAGGGCTTTCGGTCGATGATGTAATCCATGGCCTAGAGCGGGATTGGACCTTCGACAGGTCGCCAGAGTTCAACAAGGACGAGTGGCAATGGAAATATCGCATAGCCACCGAATCGATCGACGGTGACGAAATCGTCATCGTGATTGCAGTCGATACAACAAACCGATCGTTCGAGGTCGTCACCCGATGGAAATGAATCGTATTCACGATTGCAAGACAGCCCGCATTGAGAAGTTCGCAACGCCGGATGAGCCTTTTCACTTCATCGACAGCGGGCTGCCTTATGTGTACCTCGTTGGCATCAGGTACTTTGTTTGCGAGTGCGGAAGCGTGGTTGCGGAGATACCGGCGATCAAGCAGTTGATGCAGCTTATTGCCCGCGATATCGTCACGTCCCCTCTCGATTTGGCGGGAGAGGAAATCAGATTCCTGAGAAAGCGGCTAGGGAAGAAGGCGTCTGAGTATTCCACATACCTGGGTGTTGCGCCCGAGACACTCTCCCGGTTTGAGAACGGGAAACAGGCAATTTCGATTCAAGCGCAAAAGCTCGCAAGGCTCTCCTACTGCGTCTTCTCTGAAGATCCAAATCTGGCGGAGTGTGCTGGGACGATCCTCCAGTCGATCTTGGAGGAGATCAAGAGCAAGCACAAGAAGGCCAGGATTGTCCTAGAGATGGATACGAATCAGGAATGGCGCGAGCTTAAAGCGGCCTGAGGAAAGCCCTCAGTCCCTCCCCGGGATGGCTCTTCCGTCTCGCCACTTCGCCTGTCTGAGTCAGCGGCACAGTTCGTTCTCCTTTTCATTGACTCCTACCTCCATTTCGGTTATTCTGGAGACCTTGCGCGGTGTTGCGCCTGGGGTCTGTGTGTGCTCGGGGCCCCCAGCGACTGGTCTTCGTCGATGGGGTGATGCGGGCTCACCCGGACTCGGCTGGTAAGGCTCCTGAAGGAGGCAAACCAGCACAGGCCACGGGCTGCTGAATGTTGCAGTTGTTCGGCCCAGCCAGAGCCCATGAAGGGCCAGCCCCCGCAGTCCTCACCCGAACAGATTTGTTTGGCAGTGGGTAGAAATCAGGCCCGTGCGCTTTTGAGCGTGGGCAATATGCGTTTTGCGTCGGTTTTTTGAGAGGGTAGGAGTCAGATGGGTACCTTTGTTCCGAGCGGCAAGGATATAGTCCGCAAGTTTTTCGTGATCGATGCCAGCGGCAAGACGCTGGGACGGCTGGCGACCAAGGCTGCCGATGTGTTGAGCGGCAAGCTGAATCCCCAGTACGTGCCGTACATCGATGTTGGCGATCACGTGATCGTCATTAACGCTGAGAAGGTTCGCCTGACCGGCCTGAAGGCTCAGAGCAAGCTCTATCGCCGGTACACCGGATTCCCCGGTGGACTGCGCGAGGAGTCTTTCACGCGTCTTTTGAACCGCAAGCCGGAGCTGATTCTGGAGCAAGCCATCAAGGGCATGCTGCCCAAGAGCAAGATGGGCCGCCAGATGGCTACAAAGCTCAAGGTCTATCGCGGTGACAAGCATCCCCACCAGGCGCAGATGCCTGTGGCTTTGGAAATTCAGTAAAGCAGCTATCGGCTTTCAGCTATCAGCTTTCAGTTTTCCCTGCTGATGCGGAAAGTACAAGGCGGCGCAAGGAACTGAACGAAAGCATGAGTACGCTGAAGGCTGAAAGCTGACAGCTGAGAGCTAAGAGGAAAAGAATGGCAGATCTGGTTCAGTATTACGGGACGGGGCGGCGCAAGTCAGCGATCGCGCGCGTCTTTCTGCGTCCCGGCACGGGCGAGTGGAAGGTCAACGGCAAGGCATTCGACGTTTACTTCGTGACCGAGCAGCAGCGTGTGGCCGCCAAGCGCACTCTGGTTGTTGCCGACATGGCGTCCAGCTTCGACGTTGTCACCACCGTCAAGAGCGGCGGCGTGGCTGCGCAGGCAGATGCCGTCAAGTTGGGTATTGCCCGCGCATTGGTCGAGTTCAACCCGGAGCTGCGCAAGCTGCTCAAGGCCGAAGGCCTGATGACCCGCGACTCTCGTCAAAAAGAGCGCAAGAAGTATGGTCAGAAGGGTGCTCGCGCACGGTTCCAGTTCAGCAAGAGATAGTCGTCAGTGGGCAGTTGTCAGAGTTCACTTGTTGGTGCCGTGGTTTTTGAGGCTACTGACAACTGAACGCTGACAACTGACTACTCGGTTTTAAATCCCCGCGCAAGCGGTTTCAATCCGGGCCAGACGAAGGTTAGTCCGGATGCAATTTACGAAGGAGTCCCTTTGGCTACGATCACAATGAAGGAGCTGCTCGAAGCGGGTGTTCACTTCGGGCATCAGACCAAGCGCTGGAACCCCAAGATGAAGGAATACATCTTTGGCGAGCGCAACGGAATCTACATCATCGACTTGCAGAAGACGCTGAAGCTTTTCAAGGATGCGTCCAAGTTTGTCACCGAGCTGTGCGCGGGGGGCAAGACGATTCTCTTCGTCGGCACCAAGCGGCAGGCGCAGGATGCAGTGGCTGAGGAAGCCACCCGCGCGGGCATGCCCTACATCAACCAGCGTTGGCTGGGCGGGCTGCTTACCAATTGGGTGACTGTGCAGAAGTCAGTGAAGCGCCTTCAGGAACTAGATGATATGGCTACGGACGGCCGTTACGAGCTGCTCACCAAGAAGGAAGTCATCAAGATGGAGCGGGAGCGCAAGCACCTGCAGGCGAACCTAGCCGGCATCAAGAATATGAAGCGGCTGCCTGATGCTCTGTTCATCGTTGACTCGAACAACGAGGCCATCGCCGTAAAGGAAGCCCGCAAGCTTGGCATCCCGGTAGTCGCCGTCGTTGATACGAATTGTGATCCCACCGTGGTCGACTATGTGATCCCCGGCAACGACGACGCTCTGCGCGCCATCCGCCTGTTCACCTCGAAGATTGCCGACTCGGCGGCCGAGGGCGTGAACCTGGTCGGCGACAAGGCATTTGCCGAGGAACAGCCCCTGCCGGTTGAAGTTGCGGCAGCGGCTGTGGCGGAAGAAGCCGCACCGGTTGAAATTGTGGATCTGGAAGCTGCCCTGGGTGGCGGCATTCGCAAGGCGCCTGCCGCGGTTGCGGCTCTGGACGAGGCCGAAGCGGCCGAAGGCGCACTTTAATCAATCCTGCGCATGCAAATGCGCAATCTGAGACGAGCGTGGCCGCCCGGTTCAGGTGCCACGCTTTTCTTATGCCGGAAACGCTTCGGCATGAAACCTCATGACGCTGGCGCGAAGCCATGAAAAGAGAGAAGACTACTGTGAGTGAAAAAATTGATGCCAAGCTCGTAAAAGAGCTGCGCGAGAAGTCCGGCGCCCCCATGGGCGATTGCCTCAAGGCCTTGCAGGAGACCAAGGGCAACATCGAAGACGCTTTTGTAGTGCTGCGCAAGCGGGGCATGGCCTCGGCGCAGAAGAAGGCTTCACGCTCCACGAACGAAGGCGCGATTGGCACCTACATTCACGCCGGCGGCAAAATCGGCGTGCTGCTCGAGCTGAACTGCGAAAGCGACTTTGTGGCCCGCACCGAAGACTACCAGGAGCTGCTGAAGGATATCGCGATGCACATCGCGGCCTCCGATCCACGCTACGTCAAGCCCGAGGATGTGACTCCGGAAGACCTGGAGCGGGAAAAGGAGATCTTCCGTGCCCAGGCCGCTGCCACCGGCAAGCCCGCCCCTGTGATCGAGAAGATTGTGGACGGTAAAATGGCAAAGTTCTACGAAGAGGTTTGCCTACTTGAGCAGCCCTTCATCAAGGACCAAGCTGTGAGCATCAAGGAACTGATTGCGCAGAAGGTCGGCAAGCTGGGTGAGAACATCACCGTCCGCCGCTTCGCCCGCTTCAAGGTTGGCGCGGCCGAATGGACCGTCGCGCAAACTAAGGCCGTTGAAGCAACTGCCACCGCAGAGTAATTTTTGCGCCACGAAAACCAAAGGGGCAGTCCGCTATGCGGACTGCCCCTTTTAGTTGGGTGCGCCCAGCATGGGCGCGTTCTTACGGGTGCGAGTCCCGTCGTAAGCTGGTCACAGTAAACGAAGTGAAGCGCAACTGCATGAGGGTGACCGAGTGTGGGGAGGAAGCGTGGATCGAAACTGCGGGCCGATGAACAAGAACCAGATAGAAGGCGGTGCCGAACAGGGCGAGCGGGCCCAATACCGCGAAGCTCTTGTGACCGAGGTTTGGTGTCGTAAATCTGGCGGTCGTGCAGGGAAGGAATGCGTTCTTACCTGGGGAGATCTCGCCTCATGCCTGAAAGGGCGACGATGCAAATCGGAGCGAGAAGTCAGCAGAGGGCGTAGTAGATTATGCAGTCGGTGCGACTATTGAGGCACTCCAAGGCCGAAAGGCGGAGATACAGCTAGGTTAGCCGGGAACGATAATTCGAAGGCCCAAACGAAGAGGAGTGGAATCCGCCTTGACGATACGGAGGGCATTGCGTCAGATGTCCGCGAAAGCGGAGCGGCCTGCCAAGGGACACGGTGAAGCCTTGTCTGAGGCAGGCAGCGACGAAGCCTTACGTCCGCGTCTTGAACCGGAGGACACGGGGCCAGGACTGCTTCACGCAGTTTTGGCCAGAGGAAACATGCAACAGGCATGGAAGCGGGTGCGAGCCAATAAGGGCGCAGCTGGCGTTGACGGTCTCAGCATTGATGAGACCGCCGAACTCCTGTGCTCAGAGTGGCCTTCGATCCGCGAGCAACTGCTGCATGGTGCGTACCGGCCTCAGCCGGTGCGACGGGTGATGATTCCCAAGCCGGACGGTGGCGAGCGCGAGCTTGGCATTCCGACGGTAACGGATCGTTTGATTCAGCAAGCGTTGCTACAGGTATTGCAGCCGCTTCTTGATCCAACCTTCAGTCAGCACAGCTACGGATTCCGTCCGGGCCGGAGCGCACATCAGGCCGTCCTTGCGGCGCAAACCTATGTGCAACAGGGTCGGCGAATTGTAGTGGATGTGGACTTGGAAAAGTTCTTTGACCGGGTCAATCACGACATCCTGATCGATCGATTGCGGAAAAGGATTGCCGACGCCGGAGTTATCTGGTTGGTGCGAGCCTATCTGACGAGCGGCGTCTTGGTGAACGGCATAGCAATGGCTCGTGACGAAGGAACGCCGCAAGGCGGCCCGTTGTCTCCACTGCTGGCCAACGTGATGCTGGATGAAGTGGACAAGGAGTTGGAACAGCGGGGGCATTGCTTTGTTCGTTACGCCGACGATGCGAAGGTATATGTTCGCAGCCGCCGCGCAGGCGCGCGAGTGATGCAACTGTTGCGACGGCTATACGCCAGGTTGCGTCTCCAGGTCAATGAGACCAAAAGTACGATAGCCAGCGTGTTCCAGCGCAAATTCCTGGGCTACAGCTTCAGGGTGGCTCCTGGCATCAAGATCAAACGCCGGGTGGCTACAAAGTCTATTGCAACGTTCAAGCAGCGCGTCCGGGAACTGACCCGCCGATCAGGCGGGTACAGCTTGGATGAGGTGGTCAAACGACTACGGGTCTACGTATTGGGGTGGAAAGCTTATTTCCGGCTAGCAGATACTCCGGGGGTCTGGAGCGATCTGGATAAATGGATACGCCACCGAGTGCGGGCTATCCAACTCAAAATGTGGAAACGTGGGAAAACCTCTTACCGCGAACTGCTGAAGCGAGGAGCTTCATCCGAAGTGGCGGCACAGGTGGCGAGGAATACTCGTCGCTGGTGGCGCAACAGCGGAATGCTCCTGCATAAGGTGCTGGACATCAGATGGGCCGATGGTTTGGGTATCCCTCGACTCTGCTAGCCTCAACTTTTCGAACCGCCGGATGCGGTCCCGCTTGTCCGGTGGTGTGGCAGGGGAGGAGAGGAAACTCTCCCCCCTATGCCGATTGCGGAGAGCAGTTGGCCGGGGCGGCGGGGGCTCAGTTCAACATTGCTGGAACCTGGAACCGGAGATGTGGTAGTTTATAGACTACAAAACTCGCAACGATGACGGGATGATGGAATTCAAACAGACCGAGACGTTTCGGAAGTGGCGTTTACGGCTCAAGGACCAACGCGCACGTGGTCTGATCGCGTCGCGGCTTGATCGTCTGGCTTTCGGGCATGCGGGAGACGTGAGGCCGGTAGGGGAGGGCGTCAGCGAGCTTCGCATCGACTTCGGTCCAGGCTACCGCATTTACTTCAAACAGAGGGGAAGCACCATCGTCATCCTGCTTTGCGGCGGGGACAAGAGCACGCAGGCTAAGGACATAAAAACGGCGAAGCGACTGGCGGCGGAATGGAGTGAAGACAATGGCGGAAAAACTGAGCAACTATGATCCGGCAGAGGATCTTGGATCGGACGAAGCGATCGCTGCCTTTATGGCGGAAGCACTGCAAACCAACGACGTTGCTTATGTGTCGCATGCGCTCGGGGTGGTGGCGCGCGCCAAAGGAATGGCCCAGATCGCGGCGCAGACAGGACTGTCGCGCGAGCAACTCTATCGCTCATTTAGCGCCAAGGGGAATCCGACCTTGAAGACAACGCTTGCGGTGATGAATGCTCTGGGGATCAAGCTCACGGCGAAGACCGCGGCTTGAGGGAGAGGTTGCCTGGCTTGGGGTGAGGCTGGGTGATCTTCAGGTTCTGAGGGGCAAGGTTCGTGCCGGGTGTCATGTCCTCTGGCCATCCCTGAGATATGGGCCAGTTGCGAAGGACGGCGAGTTGAACTTCATCGTCTCCCACATCTCGAAATCGAGACGTGGGCCATCCGCCGGACATAATTTGGATCTATTTCGATGAGTGGCTGCTTTAATTCCAAGTTACAGGGCGGGCTATCGATGTCCCTGAGATCAGATTGGGAAACTGTGATGCCTGCAGGTGCTGGATACGGATGTGGCGGATAAAGGTGGCCACTTTTTCAAGGCCGCCAGCAGGTTTGATCACGGGACAAAGCAGGCCAACAGGCAGGCCTAATTCTTCAGTGACGATGCGAATTGGCTCAATGAGATCAGTGTCGTTTGACAAAACAGCGGCCACGTCAAAGTTTCCTTGAAAAGCGTCTCGGACAAGATGGCTGCCCAGGTTGACGTCACTTCCCTTTTCCTCGGTCTTCCAGACTTTTGCGACAACCGGGAAAGGTGGTGTGAATTGAGGGACGGTTCCTCCCCGCATTTGCGGAGGATGCACGAGGCCTGCCCACGGCTTGGTAA
>Ga0209083_1004405_pt1 | contig 10824 bp, 7 predicted proteins | sample AM7aDNAmetaG_FD_184132 | JGI IMG/M metagenome (GOLD analysis project Ga0209083, IMG submission 184132) | Freshwater microbial communities from Finland to study Microbial Dark Matter (Phase II) - AM7a DNA metaG (SPAdes) (version 3) | ecosystem: Environmental > Aquatic > Freshwater > Lake ...
AATTCGCGCGACGCAATTTACGAGGCTTGCTGTCTGCGCTTCCGGCCGATTTTGATGACCACGATGTCGGCGCTCTTCGGCGCGCTGCCGCTGATTTTGAGCACCGGCACCGGCTCGGAACTGCGCCGGCCGCTGGGCATCACGATTGTCGGCGGTCTGATCATGAGCCAGGCGCTGACGCTTTACACCACGCCGGTGGTTTATCTTTATCTGGATCGCCTGCGGTTGTGGCGGGAACGGATCTGGAAAAAGAAGGACGGATCCGGAATTGCGCCGCAACCGGGTGGCGAGGTGACTTTGCTTTTTCCTACCACTTGATTTGTTAGTCCGAGGCGACAAGAAACCAGACGAACAAAAGGCAACGATATTACCCGATCTGTTTGCGACGAGCTTCCCCTTTGACATTCCGTGCGCGATTTGGTTTGTTAACAACTCACGGGCTTGCAGGACAAAATCAAATCCACTGCACGGGATGAACCGGCGGAGCAGAAAGAAAATCACAAAAAAACCAACATTCGCGCGGGTAAAAACTCATATGGGAAATCCCAGATTAAGATCCTTGGGGCATTTGTGTTTGGTGCTCGCTCTCTTTGCCGCTGGCGTGGCGAATGGAGCGACGACCCATTACGTTGACAGTCTTGGTGGGAAAAATTCCAACACCGGCACCGCGCCTGAGGCGGCGTGGCAGGATTTTTCCAATATCAACGACCGCACGCTGGCAGCCGGTGAACGGTTGCTCATCAAGCGCGGCAGCGTCATTAATCAGGAATTGCGGCTCGGCGCGCACGGCACGCCGGAGCAATGGGTGGAAATCGGTGCTTACGGCGAAGGTGCGCGGCCCATCATCCAACGCAACCACGACATCCGGGACCGTTGCGCACTAATTCGCAACCCGGATTATTTGCGCATCCGCAGTCTTGTGGTGAGTCACGCGGGCAAGGGATTGATTGTGGTTTTCGCGGCACCCGGGCATGGCGAACTTTTGATTGAAGATTGCATTGCGCATCACATCGAAGGGTTTTATCGGCCGGACAGCAGCGGCATTCCCGAATGGCGCGGCTTTCGTCCGGCTTCAAACGATGATGCCATGATCAACCATCCGGTCTCGGCCGGCATCGGGGTCATCGGCATCGGCCACGACATCACGCTGCGCGACTGCGAGATGTTTCAAGACTCGCGGGGTTTTGATGTCCGCGGCGAAAAGGTCGCGCTGGATCGCGTGTATTGCCACCACAACTACGCCTTCAATACGTCGCCGCATCCGCAACTGGTCTGCGTGACCAATGCCGTGATGCAAAATTGCATCTTCGAGGCTTCCGGCTACCACGCTTACGCCGGGACGATGGGCATCATGCTGGTGTCGCCGATGAATCTCACCATCCGCAACTGCACGTTCCGCAACCAGCCTGACTCCGGCAGCCACGACGAAGGCGGCATTGATTTTGAGGCCGGCGGAGATGGCTGCTGGATTGATGGCTGCAGCTTCCAGAACAACGCGGGTGCCGCCATCGAAGTGCTCGGCTTACGCTCACCGCAGCCGCGCAATGTGCGCATCCAGGGCTCGCGCTTTATCCAAAATAATTGGGCCAACAAGCTGGGGCCGTCAGAAATTTTTATTTGGGGAAGTAAAAAGGCTTCGCCGCAAATCTGCTGTAGCACCGGCTCGATTCTCGACAACGGTTATGTGCTGCTGCCCGGCATAAAATTTTTCACCAACCAGGCCCCGACGACAACGCAGTGGACGGTGACGAACAACACCGGCCATTCCTCGATCAAGGCGCTGGACCGGGCGATGCCGCTGAACAATCCGCCGGTGGTCGCGGCAGGCGACGACATCATTTCTGACCGCACCGAAGTGCGATTGCAAGGCCGGGCCGGCGATGATGGCCGGCCGGCGGGCAAAAAGCTTGCCGTGCGCTGGGAACTGCTCGAAGGCCCCGGCACGGTCATTTTCAAGGATTCCACCGCCGCCAAATGCGCCGCCGTTTTTTCCGCGCCGGGCGATTATCTTTTGCGGTTGGTCGGCGACGACGGCGAACTGTGGATGAGCAGCATAGTGACGGTTCACATCGTGCCGCGCGGCGTCACCGTGGCCAAGGCGTGGGAATTCAACACGCCGCTGGACCAGCAAGGCTGGTCGGATGCGGAACTGGGAACGCAAGTCTGCACCAACAAAACCCAAACCGGCCCCGCCGCCAGCAATTCTGAAAATATTTCCTACCCGGTGCATTATGTCGCCGGCGGCTGCTACATCATCGCCCTCGAAAACGCGCCGGACGCGCATCTGCTTTCGGCGGACAATTTGAATGTGTCACTCAATCAGCACAAAACCGTCCGGCTGCGGCTGCAAAACCACACTTCCGCCACGCACATGACGCTGCGTTTCATCACGAATGCCGATCCAGCGTGGAACGAGGCGAAGTCAAAAAGTTTTGCGGTGACCGCCAACGACAATGCGCAGCGCGACTATGCGGTGGACCTGTCCGCGCTGCCCGGCTGGACCGGCAAACTCAAGCAGCTGCGCCTGGATTTGACGGGTGGCGAGCCGGCCACGGGAACGTGCCGGATTGATTACATCTGGATTGATGATTCCCAACCGGCAGCGCCGTGAGGTTGTAAGCAGCGGCCGATAAATTTTTGCAGTGCCTTGCCTGCCCGGTCATGAAATTTGGGCATATTCCTCATGATTGGTTAAACATTGACTGAGGTTTCAGCAGATAAAATCAGCCCGGCTTTCTCTGTGTATTGCAATTGTCTCCTACTTGACGCGCAGGAGCGGCAACGATTAGCCTGCCACCTAAATGAACGGGAAGGAACCGCACCTGCATCGGGAAACCGCGCACAAACTCGCGCGGTTCGCCTTGTTCAGCTTCCTGATGACATTCATCCTCTCGCGGGTCTTCGTCTTTCTCATCATGTCGGAAATGATGCCTAACATGTATTGCTTCGTGCAGGGGACACATGTGCATCACCTGAATTACGGCATCTTCCTGCTGGCGACGGTGGCGGGTTATAGCGTGTTCCGGCGACCCACCGGACGCGCGGCGGAAGTCACCGCCCTGCTGTATGGCGTGGCCATGGGCCTGACCTTCGATGAATTCGGGATGTGGCTGCACCTCGGCGGCAGCTACTGGCAGAGGGTAAGCGTGGACGCCGTTATCGTGGTGGCGGCGTTGTTCGGTCTGGTGGCTTTCGCCCGGACGCTCAAACGGTTTGAGCGCCATCACTTCTGGTTGTTCTTCATCGTGCTCGTCGTGGTGCTGGGGTTTGGCGCTGTCATCTACATCGCCGGCAGCCGGCTTGGCGAAATGGTCGGCCAGCCCTTGCGGGAACTGGAATCCGCCTCCTCGCCGTAACCGGCCATAGACCAGTAATTGCTGTCATACTACCGTTCCATTCCGCTGGCAACTTGGAATCCGGGTCAAGACTGACTCAACCGATTCGCTCTTTCGGTTTAATGAACGCGTTCACTCAATTTCAAAACACCCTATTTCATGGCCGAATTTCCATTCCCGGATTTTTGCATCCACTAATGCCTCATCCTCCGGGGCAGCATTGCCGCTGACGAAAGAGTGGGCAATTTCACGGGAATCATGGCTTTACTAACGCCGCATTGGTCTCCACGCTTGGAACGAAACCACATCATGAACCTTCATCGAATCTTGCTCATTTGCGCCTGCGTGACCATAACTGCGCAGGCGCAGCAAACCAATCCACCCGTGCGCCTGGCGATGGTCGGGCTGAATCACGATCACGCACTGGGTTTTCTGCCGCGCCTGGCCGGCCGGGCCGATGTGCAACTGGTCGGCTTGTGGAAACCAATCAGGATCTGATCGCGCGCTACTCCCAGCGGTTCCATCTCGATGCGAACCTGTTTTATCCGAGCCTTGAATCCCTGTTCAAAAAAGCCAGACCGCAGGCGGTAGCAACATTCACTTCAACCTTCGAACATCAACACGTCGTGGAAACCTGCGCCGCGCACGGCGTAGATGTGATGATGGAAAAACCGCTGGCGACGAATATGAAGCAAGCCCGCGCGATAGCCGCCGCCGCCCGGCGCAGCGGCATCCAAGTGATTGTGAACTATGAAACGAGTTGGTATCCGGGTAACGCGGCGGCGTTTGCCATGGTTCACGATGAACATCAAATCGGCAACATCAGTAAAATGGTGTTCCATCACGGCCATCGCGGGCCTCAGGAAATCGGCTGCTCGACGAATTTTCTCGCGTGGCTGACCGATCCGGTGCTGAACGGCGGCGGCACCATTAACGATTTTGGCTGTTATGGCGCGGATTTGGCGACGTGGTTTTTTGACGGGCAAAAGCCCGTTTCCGTCTTCGCCGTCGCGTCACAGATCAAGCCCGACATTTATCCCAAAGTCGAGGATGACGCGACCATCGTGCTGACGTATCCCCAGGCGCAAATCATCCTGCAACCGTCATGGAACTGGCCGCTGAGCCGAAAAGACATGGAGATTTACGGACAAACCGGCCAGGTGCTGGTGCCGCAAGCGAACCAGTTGCTGGTGCGCACCCAAAAAGTGCCCAAAGAAACCGAAATCATCCCGCCGCCGCTCACTGGCGCGGGCGCTGATCCAGTTTCCTATTTCGTCGCCGTCGTGCGGAGGGAAATCAAGCCGTCCGGCCTGGCCTCGCTGGACGTGAACCTGACCGTGGTGGAAATCCTGGATGCGGCGCACAAGTCCGCGCGGACCGGCCGGAGCGTCAAGTTCTAGCCGGATACGCCGGTCGTCTTTGGCATTTCGCGCGCGATTTGGTTTGCCCCCAGCCGATCCAGGGCATGCCGGCAAAAATCTAAATATCACTGCAATGAGCCCGGTCATAATTGCTAATATGAGGATAGGCTGAACGTCCTTGACGAATTTCTGAAAACAAAAAGCGCGGACAGCTTTCGCCGTCCGCGCTTTGAATTTTTTCGGGATTAAGCTTTCGGCGCTTCCGCCGCAGCTTCTTTGTCGCGGTCTTCCATCGCGGCTTTGCGCGAGAGGCGGACGCGGCCTTTTTCATCCACGCCGAGGCATTTCACGGTGATGTCGTCGCCGACTTTCACGATGTCCTCGGTCTTCTTCACGCGGAAGTTGGCGAGTTCGCTGATGTGGACCAGGCCGTCCTTGCCCGGCAGGAATTCGACGAACGCGCCGAATTCTTTTACGGTCACCACCTTGCCGCGATAGATCTTGCCGATCTCCGCTTCGGCCGTGGAACCGGCAATCGCGTCCACGGCAATCTTCATGCCCTCCGCCGAGACGGAGAAAATGTTGACCGTGCCGTCGTCCTCGATGTCAATTTCGCAGCCGGATTCCTCGACGAGGCGCTTGATGTTCTTGCCACCGGGTCCGATGATCGCGCCGATCTTCTCGGGGTTGATCTTGAGGGTGGTGATGCGCGGGGCGTATTTGCTGATGTCCTTGCGCGGCTCGGCAATGGTCTTGGCCATCTCGCCGAGAATGGCGAGGCGGGCGACGCGGGCCTTTTCCACGGCAATTTCCATGATGGCGTGCGGGAGGCCCTTGAGCTTCAAATCAAGCTGGAAGCCGGTGATGCCCTTCTCGGTGCCGGCGATTTTGCAGTCCATGTCGCAATACGCATCTTCCCAGCCGATGATGTCGGTGAGGAGCTGGTATTTGGAAATGCTGTCGCCGCTGTATTCGGTGCAGATGCCGACGCTGATGCCGGCAACGGGGCGAATCATCGGGACACCGGCGTCGAGCAGCGCGAGCGTGCCGCCGCAAACCGAGGCCATCGAGGTGGAACCGTTGGATTCCATGATCTCGCTGGTGACGCGGATGGTGTAAGGATAATTCTCCGAGGGAATCATGGATTCAATCGAGCGTTCGGCGAGCGCGCCGTGGCCGATTTCGCGGCGGCCGGGACCGCTGATGCGGCCGGTTTCGCCGACGGAGAAATTCGGGAAGTTGTAGTGGAGAATGAATTTCTTCTCGTTGCCGCCGCCGGTGTAGGAATCAAATTCCTGCGTGTCGTCGCCGGTGCCGAGCGTGGCGAGCGTGACCGCCTGCGTTTCGCCGCGGGCGAACAACGCGGAACCGTGCGCGCGGGGCAGGATGCCCACTTCGCTGGTGATCGGACGAACCGTTTCAAAATCACGCCCGTCGAGGCGCTTGCCGCTTTCGAGGATCAGTTTGCGGACGGCTTCCTTCTGGATGTAATAAAACGCGTCGTTGATGACGAAGGGCGTGACTTTCTCCGCGCCATAAATTTCGACGAGCTTGAGGCCGACTTCGTTCTTGATGGCGTTGCAAGCGCCTTCGCGATTGAGTTTGCCGGGCGTGAGCAAGGCGGGAACAAAACGGTCACCGGCCAGCGCCTTTGCATCGGCGAGGATTTCGTCGGGGACGATCTTGAGCGTAATTTCGCGCTTCTTCTTGCCGACTTTCGCGGCAAGCTCCTTCTGCGCGGCAATCTGCGGCTGGATAACTTCCTGCGCGTATTTCAGCGCGGCGTTGAAGTCGGCTTCGGAAATTTCCTTGGCCGCGCCTTCATACATGACGATGTCTTTTTCGTTGCCGACATAGACGAGGTCGAGATCGCTCTCAGCCTGTTCGGCATGCGTCGGATTCGCTACAAATTTGCCGCCGATGCGGCCGATGCGCGCCGCGCCGAGCGGCCCGGCCCACGGAATATCGGAAACCATCAACGCGGCGCTCGCGCCGATGATGCTCAAAATATCGGGATCGTTTTCGCCATCCGCGCTCAAGAGCACGGTCTGAACCTGAACTTCGTTATACCAGCCCTTCGGAAAGAGCGGACGAATGGGGCGGTCGGTGAGACGACAGGTGAGAATTTCCTTCTCGGTCGGACGGCCTTCGCGCTTGAAGTAGCCACCGGGGAATTTTCCGGCTGCCGCAGCCTTCTCGCGGTAGTCCACGGTGAGCGGGAAGAAATCTTGTCCTTCTTTCGCTTTCGTGGCGGCCACGGCGGCCACGATGACGATGGTTTCGCCCATCTGGACGGTCACGGCGCCGTCGGCCTGCTTGGCCAATTTGCCGGACTCAATAATAATCTGCTTGTCGCCGATGGCGGCGGTGATTTTCTCTGACATAACTGACTTTCTTTCACCGCCTCCCGAGGAACTTCAGTGAACCCCGAAGATTTTCGGAGCTGAATGAAATTTCCCGAAGGCGGAATTTTCTACGCGAATTGTTGGTTGAGGAATCGGGAAGCTCGCGTGGACAACCTGAATCCGGAAACGGAAGGCCGGCTTGAAGAAAAATTAAAGCCGCGCCCGCCGCAAATTTAATGGCGCAGCTTGAGTTTCTTGGTGACCGTCTGGTAGCGGCTCACGTCGGTGGTCTGCAGGTAATCGAGCAGGCGGCGGCGCTGGCCGACCATCAGCAGCAGGCCGCGGCGGGAGCTGTGATCCTTCTTGGCGGTCTGCAAATGCTCGGTCAAATGGTTGATGCGCTGGGTCAGCAGCGCGATTTGCACGTCGGCGGAACCGGTGTCCTTGGCGTGCGTCTTGAATGTTTCAATCGTCTTTGTCTTCGCTTCCATAAATAATGAGTCCGAGAGAATATCTTTTCGAATCCTGGCTGTAAAGTGAATTAAACCGTCGCTTTCGACCAGTTCCAGACCAGATTCCGCGCCGTTTGCGCGGTCAATTTGAAAGGTTCGCCAATCCGCAAACCTGCCACCCAGAAAATTTCGCCGGTCGCCGTCGTAGCCAGAACCAGTTTTCGTCGGCGCGCGGCGGGAATTTTGGCGTTCACGAATAAATCCTGCAGCTTCACCGCCGACTTCATGCCGATGGGCTGAAACCGGTCTCCCGCCCGCCAGTGGCGCAATACAATTTCCCCGCCGATTTTATCCGCATCATAAAATTCCGCCTGGCGGGACGAGCGTCCCCGCGAGTCACTGATTTTTTTGAAAGCCCAACGAAACTTCAAGCCGCCGAACTCCGCCCGGCCTGCCCGGCCAGATAATTTAAGTTTAAGTTCGTCATCACTGAACTTCGCAGCCTTTAATCCGCTGGAATTGACCCTCCGGATTTTCCCAAGCGAATCGCGCGTGACGGACAAACCGGGACGGACGCTCACCAGTTTTTCCGCCGAACGACGAAGCTGCTCAACCAAATCAAAATCCGAAGCTACGCCAAGCTTCGTCAATTGCTGCTGCAAAACCCGCCGCTGAACGGCAACCGGCAAATCGGCAAAGATGCGGCGTTCAATCTTTGGTTGAACCGGATCGAGCCACAGGCTCGACGCTACGCCCACAAATTCCGATTCCTCGCCTACGATTTCCATCAGCCGCAAAACGGTTTTTGACAGGCCGGGCTGGTATTTTTTTTGCAGCAGCGGCAGCAGTTCATTGCGGATGCGGTTGCGGAGAAAGTCGGATGACAAATTCGTCGCGTCGTCGCGGAATTGAATTTTGCCCGCGCGCGCGAACGCGAGAATCTCCGCTTTTGAAAATCCCAGCAACGGACGCACGAGCGTAATTTTTGCATCGGCAGGCGACGCCGAACGCCATTTCATCCCCGCCAGACCCTCGCCGCCGGCACCACGCAGCAGCCGCAGAAAAAAAAGCTCCACTTGGTCGTCGGCATGATGCGCCACGGCGATGGTGGAAATTTTTTGCTCCCGCGCCGTTCGCGCGAGAAACTCGTGGCGCAGTTTGCGCGCGGCCATCTCCACGGAGATTTTTGACTGCGTGGCAAATTTTTTCACGTCGGCGCGATTACCGAAAAATTGCAGGCGCAGTTTTTGGGCGGTCTGCCGGACAAGCTTTTCATCGGCCTCGCTGGCCCGGCCGCGAAGTTGGTGGTTGAAATGCGCGACGGCAATTTTCCAGCGGTGTTTTTTTGCAAGCGTGATCAAAGCCTGAAGCAGCGCCATCGAGTCCACGCCACCGGAAGCGGCGACGAGGATTTTTTGGCCGCGCGAAAACAAACGGCGGTTCTGAACCTCGCTTTCAACGCGCTGAAGGAATTCACTCACGCGGCCAGCTTGCATTTTTTTGATGCGGCGGGCAAGCGGTGGCTGGTCTGGCCGGTTTTATTGCACCCGCTTGAGCCGGTAGAAGCGGCTGGGAATGCTGGCGGCCCCTGAATCGGTGAACTGCCAGATGCCGGTGATATCGAGCGTGTTCGTGGCGACCGGAATCCACACGCCGGAGAGAAAGTCCGTCGTGCTTTCCAAAACGTAAGTCGAGCCGTAGCCGCCCTCCAATTTCAACGTCAAACCGCTGGCGGGCGCGCTGGTCACGGCGGCGATGGCCGGCGTGGAGTTGGTCTGCGGCACGATGGTGATGGTGATGGTCTGGAAATTGGTGCCGCCAAACCCGTCGCTGATGATGCAGGCAAACTGGTCATTAACATAATTGGCATTCGTGTAGAACAGGAAATTGCCGCCATTGATCACCACCACGCCATTGGTGCTCGGATTGACGCCGACGAGGGACAGCAGGTCGTCATCCGCGTCGCTCCAGTTCGTGGCCAGATCCGCCACCAAGATGTTCAGGTTCAAACCTGCCGCCAAAGCATAAAATGCCGGAGCCACCACCGGCGGATGGTTGGTGACAAGTTGGTCAAACGAGTTGGTGGACGGCAAATCATTCGCGTCGCCGGAATAAACGGCGGTGACGAAATTGGTGCCGCGCGGCAGCGAGTTGAGATTGGTGCTGACAGCGATGCCGGCAACCAGCGCTTCCAAATCAAACACCGCGCCGTTGGTGAAAAATTGCACCGTGCCGGCGGCGTTGCTCGGGGTGACGCTGGCTGTGAAATTCAAGGCGTCATTGAAACCGGATGGGTTTTCTGACGACGTGAGCGCAAGGGTGGTTGGAATGAGATCCACCGTGAGCGCGGCGACGGTGCTGGTGCTGGAACCGCCGGTGGCGGTGGCCACCACAAAATAATTTCCCGCAGCGGCAAGACCGATGTTGGAAAGTGTCAGCGTGTTGTTGGTCTGCGCGCTGAGCAAAGCGTTGTTAAAATACCACTGAAAGCCCAGCGTCGTGCAAGCGGTGGCGGCAGCTGTGAACGCCACGTTTGCGCCAATCAAATTGGTCTGGCTTTGCGGCTGGCTCACGATGTTCGGCGGCGTCTGGTCCTGAACCACAATTTGATTCGTCGAACGCGCCGCGTTGCCGGAGCCGTCCGTGACGGTGATCACGACGAGGTTGGTGCCGAGCGGCAAAAGAAAACTGTTCGTCGGGCTTTGCGTGATGGTCAGCGCGCCGGATAAATCCGTGGCCAGAATGTAATTGGTTTCGGTCACGTTGGGCAGGGTGGCAACGCAGTTTGAATTCGCCGCCAGCACCAGGTTCGTAAAACCCCACAAAATTGTCGGCGGCGTGGTATCGCGCACGACGACGGTCCGGGTGTTGGTGGACGAGTTGCCGTTGCCGTCGCTGGCGAAGTAAGTCAGGATGTTCGTGCCGACCACGGCGATGTTCACGTTGCCGTTGGTGGTAATCAACACTGCGCCCATGCAAAGGTCGTTGGCCACCGCGCCGGGATCAGTGAACGCGGAACCAAGTTCGTTCGTCATCCGGCTCGCACCGTTGAGCGTGATGACCGGCGGGAGCGTGTCCTGCACGGTAAGCGACGCGGAATTCGTGGCTCCGCCGTAAAGATTGGTGACCACCGCGGATACCGTGTAGCCGGGCAGATGCACATTCGTAAGCAGCAGGCTGGCGTTGGTCGCGCCGGTGATGGGGGCATTGTTCAGGCTCCACTGGTATTTCAGTGGGGCTGTGCCCGTGGCGGTCACGCTGAAGGCCGCCGTATTGCCCGCCAGGACCGTCGCGTTGGTCGGTTGCGTCGTAATCGCGGGTGCCGTGCTCG
>Ga0209083_1004408_pt1 | contig 10818 bp, 10 predicted proteins | sample AM7aDNAmetaG_FD_184132 | JGI IMG/M metagenome (GOLD analysis project Ga0209083, IMG submission 184132) | Freshwater microbial communities from Finland to study Microbial Dark Matter (Phase II) - AM7a DNA metaG (SPAdes) (version 3) | ecosystem: Environmental > Aquatic > Freshwater > Lake ...
GGCCGGCGCAGTGGGCGAACGCGCTAATAAAATCCGTCACAGCGGTAGTGTATCTGAACAAATCTGCTGGTAGTGACGTTAGGCCGGTGCAGAAGGCGAACGTGTTACCAAAACTCGCCGCAGCGGTAGTGTATTTGAACAAATCTGCTGGTAGTGACGTTAGGCCGGAGCAACCGGAGAACGTGGAATTAAAATCCGTCGCAGCGGTATTGTATCCGAACAAATCTGCTGGTAGTGACGTTAGGCCGGTGCAGAAGGCGAACGTGGAATTAAAACTCGTCACCACGGTATTGTATCCGAACAAATCTGCTGGTAGTGACGTTAGGCCGGAGCAACCGGAGAACGTGGAATTAAAATCCGTCGCAGCGGTATTGTATCCGAACAAATCTGTTGGTAGTGACGTCAGGCCAATGCAGGTAGAGAACGTGGCATTAAAACTCGCCGCAGCGGTAGTGTATCTGAACAAATCTGTTGGTAGTGACGTTAGGCCAACGCAGGTAGAGAACGTGGTATTAAAACTCGTCGCAGCGGTATTGTATCTGAACAAATCTGTTGGTAGTGACGTTAGGCGAACGCAGAAGGCGAACGTGGAATTAAAACTCGTCGCAGCGGTATTGTATCTGAACAAATCTGCTGGTAGTGACGTTAGGCCGGTGCAACCGGAGAACGTGGCATTAAAATCCGTCACAGCGGTAGTGTATCTGAACAAATCTGTTGGTAGTGACGTCAGGCCAACGCAGGTAGAGAACGTGTTACCAAAACTCGCCGCAGCGGTATTGTATCCGAACAAATCTGCTGGTAGTGACGTTAGGCTGGTGCAGTAGGCGAACGTGGAATTAAAACTCGTCGCAGCGGTAGTGTATCCGAACAAATCTGCTGGTAGTGACGTTAGACTAGAGCAATTATAGAACGTCTGAGCAAAACTCGTTATGCCTGTGATTCCTTGTAATGGCGCGTTTATTGCTGTTAATTGATTTGCTCCGGCGCCGGAAAATTGAATGTTACCCTCAGTAATTGAACCTGTGATTTTGACTTCATATGAGCCGGCTGACGCGTACGCGTGGGATTTTATGCCCGTTGTAGTATAGACATCTGGAGTAGAGAGATCACCCCAATCAATAGTTAGATTAACATTCGTTCCATCCTCAGCAATATTAACCTCTATACTTCCGGCTGCTGGAAGCGCATACTGTAGCCTCCAAGCCTCTGGCGATACATAGAAAATTGGAAAGTCGGCTAAAACAGGGTCAGCAGCAATGTTGATTCCTGTCTGTGTCTTGCTTCCTACTTGAACAGAGCCCGTCCAACCGGAGCTAACTGTAACCTTTGCTCCTGCGAAGGATCGATTTGCAAGCGCTGTCGCAATTCCCGAATCAAGGTTTGAAGGTGAAGGCCCGAGTTCCTCATACGCGGCGTGAATGATGGACGTCGCGGCCAGGGCTTTTTCTTGATCTGTTGGCGTCGCGCCTGGATAAATGCCGATATCCATATCATCGAGTGCTAAAAATGGGTTTCTACCTGCTAAATTTGCCATAAAATCTCCTGTAGAGCCTTGCAGCCTCTTATCATTAGTTAGTCTGGGAGGCAGCGATATATTAGACTCAGATAGAGGTGTAGAATGTTGACTATCAAGAAACACACGATACGAAAAAAGATCACTTTGGAAGATTTCATGAGGCTCAAAAAAGATGAGCTTGGGCCTTTTTTTCAGATGAGACAGGATGCAAAGGCGATCAACTTTGGATATATCTTCGGTATGACTGCCTCTACGTTCGCTAAGCGCACTCTGGAGGTTTCGTGGACGGAAGAACAAGCGGATAAGTATATACAAGAAAACAATCTCCGCTCCTTGAAGGACCAGATCATAAGCCGATACCCGAGAGAAGACCCCCTTATATGGAAAATGATCACTTGCGCATCTAATATTCGTGATCGTTTCTTTAAGACTTATCCCGGCTTGATGAAAAGAATTGATCGCGAAAGAGCCTTTGCTATGGAGCATGGCTATGTGCGAGGCTGGCACGGCGCGTGTAGACGAATCCCTGAATTGTTCTTTATGGAGAAAGGTGATACGGGTCGTCTCAAGGGAGATGATAATAAACTTTATGGTAAGTTAGTTGGTAACCTTTTTAATATTGCGGCTAACACCACTATTCAGAACCTCGAAGCAGTATTCGTGATGGGGGCTATTGTTCAACTTCACGAATGGCTTAAAGAGAATAATATGAAGTCTTCTATTTTTGATTCGGTGCATGACTCAATTGATAATTATTTGCATAAAAAAGAAAAAGACGTGACGTGTAGAAAAATGAGAGAGATTTGTTGTGTGAGTATGTTAGGGATGCCCCTCGATATTGATATTTCAATTGCGGATGTAACTAAAGAAGAAATCTACAAAGGCGGAAAAACTTGGAGGCCCAATTAAACTCCGATGTACTCTGACCCGAGCACCTCAACAGGTTCAATTCCATATTTTCTCATCCACGCGTATTTGTCATTCAGGATTTTGAATACTTTTTTCAACGAACCCGTGTGTTGTTGTTGCATGATATTTGAGAGCAAGTTTTCAAATTGAGATGACTCAGTAACCGCGTAAGGCATCCCGCCCTGCGTGATTTCTATTAGCCCAAAGAATACCTCAGTCCCCTCCATTACATCCTCATAACTCAAATGCAGGTGCTTTTGCAAAAAGTCTGAGTGGAGAAACCAACTCGGAAAAATATAGAGCACTTGTGTGCGAGGGTCTGCCACAAACCTTAATTCACTAACCCCCCAGTGCCGCTCCCACCTAGGAATCTCATCCCTGCTCGGATTCTCTAAAAATTCCGCCTCTTTCACAACCTCACCGTTCGCTTTACGAAACGAACCAAGAATTTTGTTCACTTTTTCTTCGAGGACATTGAGTTGTTGTATCAAACGAAAAATTGAACCCATGTTATAATTAGTAGTGTTTTTAGCCTCAGCAGGGTGTTCCCTAATTCTTAATATTATTATAATAAGAATATTATTATATACAGCCCGAGTTCCTTAGGAACTGAGAACCTTCGGAACTGTAAAAGTATATATAAGAAAAACCGAATGTAGCGAATAATCCGAGGGGTGAGGCTATATTGAATGGTAGCATGGTCACCATTTTTATAGAAGAGGAGGTAATCTGCTGTAAATTCTACACAGATGCCTTTGATAGCGTAGTAGCAATATTAACAGAACATAGGTGTCACTATAAGCCTGCTCGTAAATATTGGGAGATACCAATTATCAGATACGAGAAGGTTTTGGAGGCGCTACAAGATGTCGACACAATCCAGATTAGCGAGGCGGATCAAAGGCTTATCCCGCAACTCAGCTTGGGTAAGCCTGAATTGCGCCTCAGCAAAATCCGGCTTACGTTTCATGGGGAGTTACTTAGATGGCCGCCTATACAGGGCAAACCGCCGTTTGAAGATTTTCAGCTTCGCGATATACTTCGTAGTATTAATCGTAATCGCTATGGTCTGTTTCTTGATATGGGTTGTATAGAGGGAAGCGCGATTGTTTCTATAAATCGTCAAGGCGCCACAAAAAAAATTAGTTTAGAAACTTTATATAAGAAGTTTAATCATTTGGAAAGTACAGATGGACGCTATGGGTGGGATTCATCAAAAACATACATACGCTCCTTACTTGAGGGTCGATTTGGCTTGAACGAGGTTCTTGCGGTCTTATATAAGGGGAGAAAAGTAGTTTATCGTCTTCAACTCCAGAGTGGTAAGGAATTAAAACTCACGGAGGATCATGAATTATTGGCGGAAAATAATGAGTGGAAAGAACTCAAGTATTTTCAAATAGGAGAGAAAATACTTACAAACGGGGTTCCAACATGCTCGCGTTGTGACGGCACTGAAAGAGTGATTACTAATCCTAAAGCAAAATATGCGGGGCATTGCCATTCCTGCAAGGCTACATTAGTAAATCTTCGTAGGTTGGGGAATCACTCAATATTAGGTGGCGACGGATATGTTTATTTGAAAGGCGAAAAATATTTCGATAACCCAAGGTATTCAACAGAAGGCCTTTTAGAACATATACACATAATGGAACAATATTTAGGACGAGCGCTCGCCCCAAATGAACAGGTACACCATAAAAATAGAATCCGAAATGACAATAGATTTGAAAATCTGGAATTACTTTCTCTTTCAGATCACGCGGAAAAACACGAAGTTTGGAATCATTTTAATCGGGGATTTTTTCATCATGCCTCTAAAAAAGAAGTTGTGATGATACCCCGAATCGATACTATCGTATCAATAACTTCTTGCGGCGTAGAAGATGTTTACGATGTTGTCTGCGGAGACCCCCACCATAATTTTGTAGCCAACGGAATAGTAGTTCATAATTGCGGGAAAGCCTACATAGCCGCCGCCATAGTCGCGCATCTCAGATATTATGGCCTTGCCGACAAAGTGCTTCTCATCTCATCAAACATTGGCGCCGCTAATATGGTGCACGAGATGAAAAAATTCATCATAGATCTTAACCCCGATGAAATAACCTGTCTTACCAAAATCAGCCGCGTCAAGAAAAAAGATCGTGAGATCTTCAAGCCAGAAACGCGTATGATCATTACCAATTATAGCACGTTACGCCATCTTTCAGATCATTACCACGCTAAGGAAGGGGGGAAGTCCAAAGCGTATCGCAAAGCCCCCATTCCTATTGAAGAATGGCTCGGCGGCAAACCAGGTATTCTATTGCTTGACGAAAGTCACGCATTAGGCAATCCAGCATCACAGCAAACTAAACGTATTCAGATGCACGTGCCTTTTTTCGAGTATCGCTATGAGTTCACGGGTACTCCTGCGGATAAGCCAGAAAAATTATATTCTCAACTTAAAGTCTTAGACGAGGCCCTCGTGCACAATCTTTCATATCAAGATTGGTGCGTGGAGTATAACAATGTAGGAAACACTTGGTCATCATATGCCATCAACCCGCAAGGGTGGAAGCACGATAAATTACAAGCGCTTAATGCTCGCGTAACAAAAGATTACGCCATATTTCGAAAAAGCATAGATTGCATTGATCTACCCCCTAATATCATTAAAAAACTATATACGCGCCTTGATACCAAGCATCGTTCAATTTACCAAGCCTTCGTAACGACAACATTGAATCACATCAGGGAAACGACTGGCAAACTAGGAACTCGCGACATTATGAACGCATTTCCCTATATGCAGATGGCGCTGGATAATCCCTCGTTGCTTCTTTCTCATTCTCACGTTTTGGGAAACGAGTTGCAAGAAACGATTGAAAGTTTTAATTTTGAAAAAGACAGCACGAAAGTAGAGATGCTTACTGATATTCTTGAAGAGCGAATCGGAGAGCAAGGAGAGCGAGGAATAATTTGGGTATTTCATCCTGACACGGCTCACAAGTTGATGAAGATATATGAAAAATACAATCCATTATATATTGTTGGAGAGATTGCCGATGCAGACCGAATGCCTATTATTGAGAAGTTCAAAACTCAAACAGAGCATAAAATTCTCATCGCGGGCATCCCAGTACTAAATACATCTATAACCGTAACGGAGGCAACGTTCCAAGTATACTTTGAACGTGTTTATAATTTTGCGCAATATTGGCAATCGATGGCCCGAATACATCGTATTGGCCAGACCAAGACCACAGTAACCTATGTGTTGATTTTTGATGAAAGCATTGATATTTCTTTGGACATCAATCTCGAAACAAAAGACGCCTTAAATTCTAAGATTCTTTCAAAAGAATTTTTAAGTTTACAAGAATGGAAAAAAGTCTTTAATGCGAAAGATAGCGGCGATTTTAGTCTGGATTTTTAGCGAATACGACCTCGCAAGAGATACAGGAAATGATTCTTTTGAATGGTAAGGAGATTAAAAGTGAAAAAGCAGGTGTTAACTATGTCAAGATTGAAGTATCATTTGCATCCGCGGATCTCCGACATCAAAAAACTAAAAAATCCCTCGTCAACTCTTCTTCGCATGCTTCTATTCAAAAAACTTTTACCTATTGAAATTGGTTTTATGTCCTTCATTATTTTTCTTGCCGCTTACTTGCTTGTCCCTAGTATTACAGCAGCCTCCTCTCCTACCACCCCCGCAGTTGTAATGCTCCCTATGCCATCAGCGGTCATTTCACAATCTTATGAAGAAAACCTCAACCCTTATAAAACAGATGAAGAAGGGTACCAGAGTGAGATTGCATATTCACAAGCCTTAAGAATAGACGCGGAGCGACGCTTCTATACTGGCCTCGCAAGAGGGAGTCATCGAATTGTCGATGCCGTATATGAGTATGCCAAAGATCTTAATAAAGATTTGGTGTTTGCTTTGATTTTACAAGAATCCTCTTTCAAATCGGATGCGATCAATGAGAATATTGATCGTAAAACAGGGGAAGTGAAATCGGTAGATCGAGGACTTTTTCAACTCAATTCTAACTCATACCCCGATCTTTCAGAGGATGAAGTTTTTCAAATTGAAACTAATGTCAAGTATGGTATTGCTCACATCCGAGGAGAATTGAAATACTGGAACGGCAATGTTAAAAAAGCATTGTGGACCTATAATGCGGGACAAAATGGTATCTCTGATCAAGTGCCTAAAAAAACCCTCGCATACGCAAAAGAAATTATTGAGACAACTCAGAGCATAAAGATAAGTCGAGAGCGGTATATTAAAGAAAGCTTGACAAAGTATTTGGTAGTGAGCGTAATAACAAGGGGAGACAAGTAGTGATTCGAAATGCCGGTTATGTAATGAGCCTCATTATTGACCCCGCAGGAAGGGCAAAGAAAGCCCAAGTGGGAGTTGATCTGACCCTCGGCAAGGTCTCACGAATCGGAGGGAACCCTTCTCTCGTGTATGGTGCGAATTTTAATAATTGTGGGGTTATTCTTAATGATTCCTCGACAATTGAAAAGCCTCATCTTCAAGCGCATCCCACAGAATACACCGAGGTTCTTCCTAATGAAATTCCCGATGGCAGTGGATCTCGGTTACTATGGGGCCTAGACCACGGAGTATACTCGGTTGAATTCGAACAAGGATTACTCCCACTGCCGGCCAATTGCACAGCAATGATTATTAATCGCTCCACGATAGGTCGCTCCGGGTCGCTGATAAGATCGAGTGTGTATGATCCTGGATTCGCCACTCCACTTATGGGAGCCATAATGTATGTGTTCACCCCTATAATGATTGAAAAATATGCGCGCGTAGCACAAATTCTTATTTTTGAAAACGAAGCAGTGGAAGTTTTATACAACGGGGCTTATCAAGGCCCGAAGGATTTTCGATGAAAGTAATACAGGTATCTCTCAGGCACGGGACTATCGAGAATGAAAATGTCACCACTCTGGTAACGTATGTAGAATGTAAGAAGCAACTTAAAGTAGGCGCTAGAATCACTCTCAAAGACCACCCGAATTCTACTTGGTGGTGGCACGTAGAAAAGATTTACGCTAACTCAACAGCAGATTCCACTCAACTCCATTCGGATTGGAAAGTTGGTGGCCTAGTATAAACAGGAGGTTCTAGTATGGCGAATCGAGACAAGCAACCCAAGGAAGACAAGAAAGCTCCGAAACACACTACGAAAGAAAAGAAATTGCTCAAAAAAGAAAAGAAACAGGCAAAAAAGGACGCTGAACAGTCGGAATCATAAGTATATTTTATTAGGGAGCCTCAAATGAAAATAGCTCACGAATCGCCTCTCGCTCTTTTGGAGGAGAGCAAACTATTTAATGATTATGATTACGCAGTCGCGCCTCTTCTTAACGGGGATACTTCTTATTATGAGTTTTTCGTCGAGTCTTTGAAGAAAGGTAGAGAAGTCATTATAGATAATGGCATAGAGGATCCCCTAGAACTGGCAGACTATGTTACGGCGATTCGTAAGCTTATTAAAGACTCCAAGTTGACAGATGATAAAAAATTGACATACGTCTTTCCTTTCATTCCGGATGGCTGCGATGAAACCACCAAAGGTATAAAAGAATTTCTCAAACGATTCAAAAAGATTCCTTGCCGATCGATGGCTATTATCCAGGGAACTTCTTTCCTAGATCTTTTTAAAAGTTTTCATGATATTTATCCGTTTGCAGATAAGATCGGCATCCCTATTAATAGCAAAGCATACGAAGATTTTTTTGAAACAATGCAGCCGCAAATCTCTCTTCTTGAAAAACAAACACACGGCAGGCAGCTTCTCATAGAACAAATGTATCATGCGGGGTGGCTCGTTAAAGATAAGCCCTTACACTTGATTGATATTGGTTTGCCAAATGAATATGGATATTATATTCATAAGCACGCAGAACTTAGTGAATTTATTGAAACGGCGAACACCATAGATCCTATCGTTCAAGGCGTAAACGGGGTTGAATATAATAATCCTGTAATTTTAAAAGAAAAACAACTTGAATCAAGAATTGACACCCTTAGCCGCATTGCAAGTGAAACCCCGGTGCAATTGGCGGTGCAAAATATACGAGTGTTCAGAGTCATTAATAATCTTCCTCCCAGATCCCTAAGAACTGGCGCGGTTCTTCCTGCAACTAATGCTTTGAGCAGTATCCTAATTCCTGCAAATGCCCCTTCAAGAAGGTAGATATAATGATTAAAGTCTCTCACGAAATGCCTTTATGTCTTTTGAAAAATGGTACTGAAAAAAAGGTAAATGCATATTTTTATGCCTTGGTACACCTATTCGAAGATCACCAGGATTACTACCAGTATACGGTAGATCAAATCAAGGAAGGTCGAGAAGTAATACTTGATAATAGCGCATATGAGCTTCACGGTAAACCTTTCGACACCGAAGGTTTTGTCAAATGGATTCGGAAGATTGGAGAAGATACTAACCGGGCATCAGAGCGCAGATTAGTTTTCGTTATCCCGGATGAGTTTGATGAGATGGAAGCAACGTATCAGCGCGCGGAATCTTTTCTTGAAGATTACCCGGATTTGCCAGGAAAGGCAATGGTAGTCTGTCAAGGAAAGACTATCTATGAGTTGATGCTCATCTTTAAAAAATATAGTCATCTTCAAGGTGTTCGTAAAATTGGAATCAATTTTATGAGTTTAGCTTATACTGATTTTGTCGAAAAATCTCGAGGGCCGGATATAGAACAATGGCTCGCGAGATCTATGGGTAGAAAATTCTTTATTGAATTCTTATATCATTCTGGATTGTTACACGGAAGAGTTATTCATCTTCTTGGTTCTTCTCTTCCTGATGAGTTTCGTTACTATACTATTGAGCACCCAAAATTAGGGGATTTTATTGACTCCCTTGATACAAGCGCACCAATAATCCACGGGATGTTTTCCAATTCTTTATATGACTCAGAATCTAAGCTATTCCAAAAAAAGTCTTCAGAAAAATTAGCAGAGCATTTATTGGACCCTGTTTCTGTCGACCAGCTAGTTAGAATTTTACATAATACGGAAGTTTTTCGCATTCATAATGGGTTGTAAAAGGATATTATAAATATGGATCTAAAGATTGCAACGAGCGGTCCGTGCGGCTCAGGTAAGACAACTATGATGAAAGCGCTTGAGGATTCCGAGTATGTCAGGAGCCTTGAACCGATAGAATTTCTCCCCGAGATCGTCAGAACATTGAAAGCACAATTTAAAGATTTTCATATCAATGAGCTCGGCACGCTTGACACGGAAATGATGGTGATGTCAACGCATCTTCAAAATCTCATAGCGAGAAAAAGGTTCATAAGTGATAGGTGTTTGGTAGATAATTATGTCTACGCAACCCTCAATAAGAATCCACCGCCATGGTGGTATCAGGCTTGGAATTGGAATTTACTCGAAGAGATGGTCGGTCGCTACAGCCTCATCTTCTATATCCCTAACGAGTTCGATCCACCAGAGGATGGTGTAAGAAATCTTGAACCAGAGTACTGGAAGGCCTCACAGGCAGGTTTCGATGCTGCCTATTGGTACTTGAAGAAAATCTGGCCCAATACAATCATAACGATCTCAGGGACCATCCCGGAGCGCATAAAGAAAATGGAAGATGCGATTAGAAATTATGTGAATGGGTATATTAAAATAGATTCAGACCCGCCAAAAAACTAAATGGAGGTTTAAATGGCAGACACTTCCAGCGGAAGCCCAAGGGCTTTCAAGTATCTCGATTGGTGTATCACCGCCTTCGTTACTTTTCTTTTGATTAGTAACGTCATAGCCGGTCGATTAGTACAGCTCGGGCCCTTTGTGGCAACGAGTGCGATGTTTCTTTTCCCATTCACCTATATCCTCAGCGATATATTTACAGAGGTGTATGGGTATTCTACCAGCCGGCGTGTTGTTTGGTTTGGCGCTCTCGCAAATGCGATTATGCTTTTGATGTTCCTATTTGCGGGAAGTCTTCCTGTGCCAGTCTTCTTCAAGGATGGCGCCGCGGCCTATAGCGTAGTGATGGGCTTGGTTCCTCGCGTCGTTTTGTTTAGTATTCTTGCGTATATCGTAGGATCCTTTGCGAACGATATTGTCATGTCTAAGATAAAGATGGCGATGGTCAAGTGGGACCCAACTCATAAGCATCTCTGGATCCGCACCATTGGATCCACCGTTGTTGGGCAGTTCTTCGACAGCCTAATCTTTATTTTCGGTGTGTTCCTCTTTTCGATCCCGTTCGGCGCTGTTGTTACGATGTTCCTCGTACAGTGGATTGTCAAGGTGCTTGTTGAGGTAATAATGACGCCCGCAACCTATGTGGTGGTTGGCGCTCTCAAGAAAGCAGAAGGCGTGGATGCCATTTCAACGGAAG
>Ga0209083_1004411_pt1 | contig 10812 bp, 10 predicted proteins | sample AM7aDNAmetaG_FD_184132 | JGI IMG/M metagenome (GOLD analysis project Ga0209083, IMG submission 184132) | Freshwater microbial communities from Finland to study Microbial Dark Matter (Phase II) - AM7a DNA metaG (SPAdes) (version 3) | ecosystem: Environmental > Aquatic > Freshwater > Lake ...
TATTAAAACAATAGATAATCTATGATTTTAAAAAGTATATATGATATTGGAGGGAAAATTTGTATTTTGGAAAACTTTACCGTTTTACTTCAGAAAGAACAATTAGAAATTCTGACATGGCGCAATAATGAAAAAATAAGGCTGATGATGAATGATACCAAACTGATTTCAGAAACTCAACACTTAAGTTTTATTAATAATTTGATAGATAATAATAAAAAATGTTTTTACAAGGTTTCTTTGGATAAATCAGATAGTATTGGTGTTGTTTATCTTGATAAAATTCAAAATGAACATGCATGGCTCGGTATATACTCAAATCCGTATTCCAGAGTTCAGCAAAAAGGGAGACTCTTGATGGAGGTATTATTTCACCTTTCCTTTATTGATTTGAAATTAAAGGCTTTGTTTTTAGAAGTCAGGATTGAAAATGAAAAAGCAATAAAATTATATTTGAAGTATGATTTTAAAACAATAAAAACAGAAAAAGATTATTACATAATGAAGAAGGAGTATAAAAATGATAACCAATAAAAGAATAATGCTAGTAGTAGCACATCCCGATGATGAATTATTGGGTTGTGGTGCCACAATGCATAAGCTTATCAACGAGTTTAATTGCAAAATACATCTTGTTATTCTTGGTGAAGGTCTTACTAGTAGGACAGCACAAAGAGATGTGAAGAAATGGCAAAAAGAGTTGAATACACATAGACAAAACATTAAAAAAGCTCAGAAAACGATAGGCTACCATAGCGTAAGTATTAATGATTTTCCGGATAACCGATTTGATACAGTTGCTTTGCTTGATATAATAAAAGTTATAGAAAGAGAAAAGGTTATTTTTAAACCCGAAGTTATTTTTACGCATCATTACGGAGATATTAATATTGACCATCGACGCACTTTTGATGCTGTTATTACATCTTGCAGGCCTTTGGCTCAAGAAACAGTAAAAACAATTATCTCTTTCGAAACGCCTTCGAGTACTGAATGGATAGCATCTACAGATAAAAAACAATTTATACCCAATATATTTTTTGAAATTAAGGATAAAAACCTTAACGCCAAAATTTGTGCTATGGAATTATATCAGTTCGAAAAACGCGATTTTCCACATCCTCGCTCACCAGAAGCACTAAAAATACAAGCACAGAGGTGGGGCGTATCTATTGGTTGCTCCTATGCTGAAGCATTTTGCCTTGTTAGATGGATAAATAATGCTTACTAGTCAAATGACTTTTATTGATATTTATTTGCCCTGCCCTTACATAAATGAAATGAAACAGCTAATAATTGGTCAAATACCTGGTAACTTTAATCCTGAAAAGCATATTGCTTTAGGTCCTTTCAGTTTTTTAGGTAAGGAACATATTTATCCCGACTTCGATAGGCTAAATTATACTAATATTATAAATAGTCCAGTGGAATTGCTCGAACTAGATGAAAAGTTATCGTTTGAGGCACTTCGATTGGTTGGGCTTGTAGCAAAAAAATATAATTTTGATGCTTACAACCAATATTCCTTTAATTTTTGGCAAACTATTTATTATCCTTGGTTGGGTTTGTTTGTGCCATTTATTTACAGACAGCAACTCCTATTACAGTCCTTTATAAATAAATATTCAAATAATGAACTCATTGTTGAGCTTAAAGAAATAGACTTCGAACATCATTTTAATGATGATTTTGATTTCATTAATGGTGTTAGAAATGGTTTTTTAACCGAATGGATAATCTCAAAAATGTTAAATGCTCATTGTCCTGAAAAATGGACAATTATATATAATGGTGATATTGTTAATAAAACTGCCATAAAACAAAATAATAAAAAAGAAAGTATTATAGAGAATTTTAAAAGAAAATTATTAAGTTTTCTGAGATTTAAAGGTGTTTATGGATTTAATATAAAAGATTTATTTATTTTTAATATTCTGACTATAATTAAACCTAAAGTAAACATTGGAGTACGACATAAAATAAATATACCTGAGAAACCTCTCATTGATTGGGCTGTAGATATTTTATTTTTAATTGATAAAGCATTACCAAGACAATACAAGCAAATTCCTGTACATAAAAGATTTATTACCAGAGGTAAATTGTATAATTTTTCTAATGAACTTTTCTATAATTTTAAATCAAAGCTAAATGCAGCTTATGCAGGTGAGAATTTTAATCTTATTATTGCTAGTCAACATGGAGGACATAGTTATGGCAGTGCTTTAAGTTCGGATTTTGGTAAATATATAGAATTTAAATCTGATTATTTTATTACATGGGGATGGACTGATTATAAAGGGTATAATAAAAAAATATATCTTCCTTTACCATCGCCCTTATTATCTAAAAATTTAAATAAGCATAGTGAAAAAAAATCAAAAATTATCCTTGTAGGAACAGAAATGCTTATAACTCAGTTTCGATTCGATTCTAGCCCCACCGAGTCACAATGGTTAGAATACAGGCTTAATAAAACAATTCTTATTAAAACACTTTTTGAATATGGCTTAAAAGAGAACCTTTACTACCGACCTTATTTTCAAAAGAATGGAGCGTTAATGGATAAGTTTTATTTTAAGGAAAAATTTTCTGAATTAAATATATTAGAAGGTAAACTTCATAAAGAAATTAGAGAATGCCGATTATTGGTGTTGGACCATCCAGGTACAACATGGAATATGGCGATGGCCATTAATACACCTTCTATACTTTATTGGAAGAGAGCACATTTCCCATTTAATGATGAAGCTAATCGTTTTTTGGATATGTTTCAGGATTTAGGTTTGTATTATGAATGTCCTTTAGAAGCAGCAGCCCGGATTAGGGAAATAAATGCAATGCCAGATGTAAAGGATTGGTGGAACCAAAAAGAAATACAGGATTTAAGATTCGAATGGATGAACAAATATGCAAGAGCTGATAAAAATTGGTTGAGGCAATGGATAAAGGTTTTATATAAACTTTAGAGATAAGAATATTATGAGTTTTTTACAAATACTCCAAAAACACCATAAAATTATTTGACAACTAATGCAAGTCTCATATACTAATAATTACATTAAAATATATTTATGGCAGGGAATTTCTATTGTCTTGAATTTATTGTCGTTTTTTATTGTTATTTCCAAACTATCTACTTCTCCTTCTGTTTATGGCATTTTTAGTTTATGTACTGCGGCTTCTGTATTTCTGGCTTATGCTGACCTGGGTTTTCTATCAGCATGTTTCAAATATGCAAGTGAGTGTTTTGCAAAAGAGAACAGAGAGAACGAAATAAAAATTACAGCATTTAGCACTTTCATTTTAATCATTTTTGTATCTATTGTATCGTTAATTTTTTTTTTATTATCGTTTAGACCTGAGTTTCTTATTTCGGGTTTGAAGGCTGGATCCGAATACAAAATTGCATCAAACTTATTGTTAATACTCTCATTATCTTCTTTTAATACTATTTTTCAAAGAATTTTAACAATAGTATTTGGAATTAGGCTAAAAGATTATTTGTATCAACGAATTAATATATTGAGCTCCCTGCTAAAGATTTCTTCAGTGCTGTATTTTTTTAGATTGGGAGTTTATGATATAGTAGGGTATTTTTTATTTATACAATCTGTTAGTTTAATATCTTCATTCATCGGACTTTGGCTCGCAAAGGAAAAATTTAAATACGATTTTATTTTTTTTATTAAACAAATAAAATTTTCGAAATCCGTTTATGATAAAACTAAGGGTTTAGCCTTAAACTCAATAACAGTAACCATATTGTTTATTCTATATTTTGAACTTGATTCTTTTGCCATAGCAAAGTTTCTGGGGGCTGCATCGGTAGCTTATTTTGCTGTAGGGTTTACCATAATGACTTTTTTAAGATCTGTTTTTGGTACTGTTTTCAACCCTTTTTCTGCAAGATTTAATCATTTCATAGGTATGAATGATATTGAAGGCTTAAAAAAGTTTTTTATTCAAATTGTTTTAATCACTTTACCTATTGTTATGTTGCCAGTATTAATATTAACTATATTAATGGAACCTTTAATTGTATCTTGGGTAGGGTTCAATTATCAGATATCGATCAGTATAGGCGTTTTTCTTGTTCTGACATATATAATTGGTTTTATAGGATACCCTGCAAGTATTTTATTGACAGCACTTATGAAGTTAAAAAACATTTATATAGTAAATATTTTCATGGTATTAGTTTACTGGGTAGGAATTATCTTTACTGTAAAAGAATTAGGAATCGAATCATTTGCCGTTTTTAAATTAATTTCATATTTGATCTCCGGTTCCTATATGGTTTATTTTTCTGCAAAATTTCTTAATTTAAACACATTTCAATTTATAATGAAAATAATTAAACCCTCATTTTTGCCAATTTTCATGTCAATATTGCTGTTGCTGCTTTTTAAAAACTTTATACCTATTTCTGAAAATAAAATAAACCTTATTTATGTAATTATAAGTGGAGTTATTACATCAGGTTTTTTTATTTTTATCTATTATTTTACATGTCTTTCTTTTCAGAACTATTGTAAATATTTATTTGGAAAGCTTTATAAAAAATAATTTTAAAATCAATACATTTTAAAAGAATAAATGATATAAATTATTGAATGGAAGTTTAATAATTTAGTTTTCATAAAATGCTATACATTATGTGCTTTTATCTTAGGCTTTTCAAATTGTACAAAGTCCAATTTTATTACTTCAAGAATGTTACCGTATTCTTAAACCAAAAGGTAAAATTATCTTAATTGGTGAGCATTTTTATTAAAAAATAAAATCGGGTGAGACATATTATGGTAAAGAAAAATAAACCTCAATATAACAATATTTTTGTTGATTTCGATGGTGTAATAAGCAATTCCAACGAATTAAAAAAACAAAACATTTTAAAAGCTGCTACAACTTACTTGTCAGTTAGCCAAACAAAAGATTTTGTTTCTTATTTTACAAGCAATAATGGCATTCCTAGAGAGAAAAAAATATATTCATATATTAAAGATGTTAAAATAGCTGATAAGATATTAATAGATTATAATAAGCTTAATGTCAGCCTTTTAAATGCTCCATTAATTAATGGTGTAGAAGAATTCTTAAAAAAAAATACCCAAACTAAGATAATAGTGTTATCTGGTGGTGATTTAGAAGAAATTTCGAAATACTTGGCATTTCATTTAATAGATATTTTTTTTACTGATATTTTATGTGGGCCTAAAACCAAAGAAGACAATATAAAAAACTATAATTTGTCTTATCCTGCTTTGTTTATAGGTGATTCGTTACATGATTATGAAATTGCACAAAAATTTAATTTTGATTTCGTTTTTATGTTCGGTGCAACCCAAGAGGCTGAATGGCAAAATCATATTTTTAAAAATACTTTGTTTATTAAAGATTTTATTAATTTTGAACTATTATGGGAAAAATAAAAATTGGTGTAAATGGTTTTGGCAGAATAGGAAGGTCATTAACCAGAATAAATCTTAATCATAAGAAGTATGAGCTTGTCGCAATCAATGATATTGATTCTGATATAAATAATCTTGCATATTTGCTTAAATACGACAGCACTTATGGAAAACTAAGAGATACTAAAATAGAAGTAGCTGGTAATTCATTGTTAGTTGATGGGCAAAAAATTTGTATATTTTGTGAGTCTGATATTAGAAAAGTGCCATGGAATGATTTAAGTGTTGATATTGTAATTGACTCGTCTGGAGTTTTTAATAATGTTATAGGTGCAAGAGAAGTTCTAGGTGACTCTGTTAAAAAAGTAGTCATTACCCACTCACCCAAGGAAGGAATAGATTTTACTTTTTTGTATGGCGTTAATGAAGAGTTTTATGAAAAATGCAAACATCATGTTGTGAGCAGCAGTATTTGTGATGTCAATGCTGTTGCACCATTTTATAAATTGATAGATGCTGCTTTTGGAATCGAAATAGGTGAAGTTACAACTTTACATCCCTGGTTATCATATCAAAATCTAATTGATGGAACTATTAAATCTGTTTCTAATCCCGGACACTATTGGAGCGACTATGCTTTAGGCAGAAGTAGTGTTGGAAGCATGATACCAAAGGAAACAACGCTTGTAAAAGCAATGGCAGATGTACTTCCACAGGTTACAGATACACTTCACGCATCATCCTTTAGGACTCCAACAGCCATAGTATCAGCCGCAGAAGGTGTTTTTTTATTAAAAAGAAACACCTATATTAATGAAATTATTTTAGTAATAGAAGCATATTGCAGGAATTATCCCTCTGTTTTATATACTGACGACAGGTCTTTAGTATCCATTGATTATTTGGGTATTGAAAATGCTGCTGTTATTGATACACGTTGGCTTAATCTAAATCATGGCAAGTTACTGAAGTTTGTTTTATGGTATGACAATGAATGGGGATATTCGAGCAGAGTATATAATATAATTGAACATATTTTATAATAATAAAATTGATATTATGATTGTAGCATTAATTATTGGACGAGCAGGTAGTACAGGATTTAAAAACAAGAATCTTTATCCAGTTTTAGGAAGGCCACTGATGCATTATTCATTATTGTCAGCCTTTAATTCAAAGCATATTGACAAGGTCTTTTTTTCAAGTGATTCTGTAGAAATGAAAAAAGAAGCTAAAAGCTTAGGAGCTGAAATAATAGATCGACCAATTGAACTTGCAACAAAAGTAGCACTTGCTGAAGATGCATTTCAACATGGGTATTTTAAAATTAAAGAATTGTATGGAGATTTAGAATTTTTTGTTCCTTTGTTTGCTAATGGTGCTACAATAACCCCCGGTATTTTAGATATGGGAATTGAAACCTTGCGTAATAACAAAAATTTTGACTCTGCTGTTACAGTAAGTGAATATAATATGTTTAGTCCTCTTCGTGCTAAGAAAATTGAAAATGGTTTGGTTAAGCCGTTCGTACCTCTTGACTTATTTCAAAATGCAAACTGCGATCGCTCTTCTCAAGGTGATACTTTCTTTGTTGATTGTTCTGGTTTTGTAGTTAGACCAATTTGTATGGAAGATTTTAAATATGGCGAGCCACCATTTAGATGGATAGGGAAAAAAGTATATCCTTTAAAGCAATGGGGGGGGATAGATGTTGATTTCGAGTGGCAGTTAGGTCAAGTTATTTTTTGGTTAAATCAACATGGCTTTACAAACAGGATTACACCATATAATAAAAAATGATAACATATAACTTTACAGGTAAGACGGTAATTGTTTCAGGAGCTGGGTCTGGTATAGGAAGAGTTACTAGCCTAGCATTTTTAGATGCAGGTGCAAATGTAATTTTTGCAAATAGGTCCGAGAAACCTAACCTTATAAAAAGCATTAAAAAATATGAAAACCGTGCAATGTTTTTTAAATGTGACACATCTAAAGAAGATGAAGTAATAGACCTTGTAAGTTTTGCTGTTAAATGTTTTGGAACGATACACATTCTAATTAACAATGTTGGAGTATCGAAAGGAAATACTATTGAAGATACATCTGTTGCTGAGTGGGATTGGATAATGTCAACAAATGTCAAAAGCTATTTTCTTTGTACAAAACATGTTTCTAATGTAATGAAGATTCAGAAATATGGGAAAATTGTTAATGTATCTTCTATTGCAGGTAGAGACCGAAGTATGTTGCTCGGCGCCTCTTATACAACTTCAAAAGCAGCAATTTTGGGATTTACTAAACATATGAGTTCAGAATTTGCAAAATTTAATATTAATGTAAATGCAGTTTGTCCAAGTCAAACAAATACTCCAATGCTTAAAAAATTGTTAACACCAGAAATAAATGAGATGCTATTAAAAAAAATACCACTCGGTTATATTCAAGAACCAGAACAGGTTGCAAAGCTTATTCTGTTTCTTGCATCTGATGATTCAAACTATATGACGGGTTCTATTGTTGATATTAATGGTGGGTTATTATGAAAATTAAATTCATTTCGTTTTTTGTAAAAGATGAAGGAAAGAAAACAGGTTTTGTAATTGATAATCATGTATATGATATTACAAAATTAATTGGGGAAGATTTAATTAATATTATTAAAGATGGGCGCATTAATAATTTTGATTTTTTAAGTTATCTTAAAAATAACCAGTGTGATTTTGAACTTATTGGAATAGAATATTGTGAACTTTTAAAAGCTGATAGAAATCAAAATATATACATTTTAATACCATATTCACCTCCAGAAGTTTGGGGTGTGGGAGTTACATATAAAAAAAATAGGGATATTCATGAATTTGATTTAAAGGCCATTAAGAGCAAATATGAAGGATTGTATGATTTTGTATATAAAAGTAAGCGTCCTGAGATATTTTTTAAAGCATTGGCTCACCATTGTGTTGGTACACATGAAAAATTTTCAATACGTAAGGGATCTGAATCCACTATAGTTGAAGCTGAACTAGCATGTGTATATAATAAAGAAGGCAATATTCTAGCTTATACAATTGCAAATGATGTTACAGCTTGGGATATTGAATTGGAATGCCCACTTTTTTTAAATTACGCAAAAATATTTGATGGTTGTTGTGTTATAGGACCATCAATGATACCTGCATTAGAAGTTGTTGATCCGTTGGCTTTAAAAGTAAGCTGCTGTATGGAAAGAAACGGCAAAGAAGTTTTTTCAAAATCAGGAAATACATCAAATATGAAAAGAAGCTTAAAAGAACTGACAGAAAATCTTACAGAAAACAGAACAATTTCTGATGGTACAGTTCTTTGTACAGGCACTGCAGTAGGAATTCCTAGCTATATGAACTGTATTCCAAATGATATTATTAAAATTGAAATAGAAAATTTTGGATATTTGTTAAACAAAGCTAAATAGGTATGTCAAAAATAGCAATTACTGATTATATAACGAATCCCAATATTGAAAGAGAAATTCTTGGTGAATTACTTGGAACAGAGCTTGCCGAGGACACTGAAATCTTACTTGTTTGGCACGAACAAATAAATGAAAAGTATATTAAAAAACTACCTAAACTTAAAGCTGTCCAACGCTATGGAGTTGGGTATGATAACTTGGATTTAGAAATGCTTAAGAAAAAAGACATCATTGCATGCAATAATCCTGATTATGGTGTAGATGAAGTAAGTGATACAACTGTTGCTATGATTATGAATATTGTCAGGGGTGTTTTACTGTACAACCATAATGCAAAAACATATTTTAATTCATGGCAGGAGAACATAAATAATAAAATTAAGAGAAATTGCGAAATAACAATAGGGATTGTTGGTGCTGGTCGAATTGGAGGTTCTGTAATTTTAAAATGTAATGCATTAAAATTTAAAACAATTTTTTATGACAAATATAAAGAGCAAGGATATGAAAAAATGCTATCTTCAAAACGCTCCGATTCATTAGAAGAGGTTTTGAAAAATGCAGATATTATTTCATTACATGTTCCCCTGTCAAAAGAAACCAAGGGAATGGTTAATAGATCATTTTTAAAACAAATGAAAAAAGGTGCCTCTATAGTCAACACAGCAAGAGGTGGGCTTTTTGAGTCTCTAGATGTTTTATATGATGCATTGAAAAACAATTCTCTTTCGCAACTTGCTGTAGATGTATTGCCCGAAGAACCACCACAAAAAGGTAAACTTATAAACGCTTGGCGAAATGCTGAAGAATGGATTAACGGTAGGCTTGTTATAAATCCGCACACTTCTTATTATTCACAACAGGCACTCACTGAATTAAGGACAAAAGCAGCTTTAAATGCATTACGTATTTATAACGGACAAGTTCCATTTAATAGGTTGTATTAGCTTATTGCAATTTATAGAAGTCAAATTTCTTTTATTTCATGTTTCTTTAACTACATTTAATGTTTAATAACTTCTTTTCCTATTAATATATTTATATATATAGTCTTCCAGAAAAAATTCTATAATGGATAAAATTGACTTTAACAATTTGAGCCCAAATCAGGTTATAAGTCTTAATGCTATGTGTAATTCTATTAAATTTGAATTTAATTCATTAACAGAAAATATTTTAAATTCAACTAATAAAAGCTTACCATGGTTGTTGCATCCTTTGGTGAGCAGAAACCCTAATCAAAGTGAATTGTTTCTCAATATATGTAGTGTTGCTTTAGCAAAGGAATTAATTGACAATGACAACATAAAAGTGATTGTCTGTAAAAATAAGAGTCAATATATTGTGCTTAAAAGCTATTTAAATGAAAAAAAAAGTACCATTAAATTATCTAAACATAAGTCTTCTGAAAATTACCTACACTACTTAATAAAGTTAGTTTTTCTTACTATAAAGTTCGTAAAAACTAAAAGTGTAATTAGAACTACAAAAATAAAATCAGGCAAGAAGATTATTCTTTTAGATTCTTTTATCTTTGAAAATAGCTTTAATAAAGGGAAATTTATTGACAGGAATTATCCTGGTATACTAGAAAACATTTCGGAAAAGGATAGAAATAAACTATTTTGGGTTTCCACTATTTATGGCATCAAGTATAATGAAAAGAAGTTAAATGATGTATGGAAAAATTCAAAGGAGCAGATAATTTTTATACAAGATTTTTTAAAACCTATTGATTATATTTCTGCTTTCTATTCCCTATTAAAATTATCTTTTAATAAAAGATTATGTTTTACATTCAAAGACTTGAATATTTCAAGCATTATCCATAATGAATATAAGCGCAACCCATTTGACACCTCAACTTTTAAGGGCATATTAAATTATCTGTTTGTCAAACGCCTAAGAGAACATGATGTTGATTTGAATATGGTAATTGACTGGAAT
>Ga0209083_1004416_pt1 | contig 10795 bp, 13 predicted proteins | sample AM7aDNAmetaG_FD_184132 | JGI IMG/M metagenome (GOLD analysis project Ga0209083, IMG submission 184132) | Freshwater microbial communities from Finland to study Microbial Dark Matter (Phase II) - AM7a DNA metaG (SPAdes) (version 3) | ecosystem: Environmental > Aquatic > Freshwater > Lake ...
GAAAGAGATTTTTCAATGGATGCTTCAGAACTATATCTGGCCTCAGATGTGGGAACGCCAGCCTTACGAGAAACAATGGGATGAGTTACTTGATATGGCGCGTGCAACTTGGGAATTTGATAAACTTGATCTTGATCCTAAAAGTCGTGCAGCGAAATCTGAAAAGCTTAAGCGTGCTCAAGGTCAAGCTAAAAAGCTTGACGAGAAAGTTCGAGTGTCAGATACAATTGTATTTGATGCGGTTGATCGCTTGACAAATATCAATCACTTCGTTTCGTTTAAGGAACAGCTTCCTGTTCAGTATCAGGTTCCGCCTGACGTTGTTCTGACAAATGAGAACAAGGTTTATTCCCCAACTCAAGATCTTGTTAAGTCAGCCAATGCTTTCCTGCGTTGGAATTCTGAGCAGGAAGATGTATTCCGTAATCATTTGATTGCGGCTCGTCATCATTATACTTATGGTTGCTCATTCGCATGTTCAGAGTTTGAACAGAAGATTGAACCGATCATGCGTCGGCAACCCAATGGAACCTTTCAAGAAGTTCCCGAGTTGATTCGTTGTGCGACAACCTTTGAGCCGATCTCCATTCGTAAACTCTGGCTGAACTATCGGCTGAATGTTTACAAGATGGACTATCAGCCATGCCCATTCTTCTTTGAGGAGATGCCACGTTTTGCAACGCTTGCAAATCCTTACGATGCGATTCAGAACTATACAGGGTTCGTTAACCTCGACAAGTTACAGAAGGGACAGTATCTCTTCTCGTCACAGGAGACAGACTCGCACGCAAAGGCGTTGAAGCAATTCAACCCTGACATCTCGTTGACTCAGATTTCAAAACCTGAATACAACGTAGAGCTTTTGTGGACGTTTTATCCAATGCTTCCGCTCCGCGTTGAAGCCGATGGAACTTATACGTTCGATGCCGACGGGTCAAAGGGTGTGCCGATGAAACGGTATATCATGCAGACCTTCGGCACGAACATCACAACTGGGACTCAGACAATTGTTCGTTTACAAACTAACTATTACCCTCATGGATGCCTACCACTTTACGGCAGTTCTCATATTCCTGATCTTGATTCTGGAGCTTATTCACCTGCTATCGGCACGATTCTAAAGAATCATTACATTCAGATCTCGACTGCACTTACTCAGTTCTTGGAGAACAAAGATTGGATTAACGATCCTCCAACTGAATTCATTATTGGTTCCCCCGCTCTCGGTAAAGAAGTAAACAAGAAAGGTGTTCAATATGAAGTCAACTCTCCTTCTGATGTTAAACGACGCGAGCCGCACGATGGAACACAAACTACAATGGAGTTTGTCAAAGTTCAAAGGGATCAAGCACAGGTCAGTTCCAAAGCGGTTGACGCTCTCATGGGAAAAGCGATGGGTGCTCGAACTTCGGCGACAGAGGCAAGCAACATCTTCCAAACTTCGATGTCTGGTGTTACTGTCGATATTAATATCTTCAACCACGACATTATGGGTGGCTACGCGCAACGTGTTTGGGAATATACCGGACTATGGGTTGATCCTGATATTCTTCGCGCAATTACTGGTCAATTTGGTTACGTTATCAAACCCGAAGATTTGGTTCTTCGATTGGGTCTGAAGTGGGATGCAGGTTCAACTTACGTTGAATCTATTGTGCGTCAAGGAAATCTTCGATACCTCTTGGAGTCTGCGAAGTTCAGTCCTGTAATTAATCAAGCTCCTCTATGGAGAATGTTACTTGAGGAATGGAAGTTCGCTGACATCGATAAGGTTATCAATGACTCTGGCTTTGATGAGGAAGTGAAGAGATCAACTGAACAAGCGATCATGACTTACATGGGTCGCCCGGTGATGATCAATCCTGATCAGTTGCATCAAATCTCTATCCAAGTTAAGACCAGCTTCCTTGAAGATCGTAACTCGTATTGGAATACGAATCCTGAGTATGCAATCAATCAGAGGCTTCTGGTTGAACAGATTCAGTTACATCAGACTTACTTACAGATTCAAATGGCGCAACAGCAAGCAGACATGATGGCACAGAATGAAGCCGCAGGTTTGCAATCGTTGCAAAGTGAAAAGAACGCCAGAGATCATAAGGACGCACAGGCAGCACAGCAAGCTGTCTCACCGAAAGGTAACGCTCCTACGACTGCTGGACAGGTAGCACAACAAGGTTAACTGAAAGGGAGATATGGATCTATCGCACTACGCCATATCAAAAGATGTTAGATCGTCATTAAGAGAAATCCCCGTAAATGACTTACGGACATTTTTCGAATCCATACGCCAAGTGGAGTATAAAAAACTTCCATCTGTTTCGAAAGACGACTTGACAGGTCATCAGGCGCGTGTTAATATGATAACAGTAATTGAGAGTATCTTGATTGCTGTTTCAAGCCCAAGAAAATAAAGCATGAAACTAAGAAAAGGATACCTCTGTGGGTTGTTCCTTGGCCCTGACGGTGTTGCCTCCGGCAATACTAACGGCCAACAGCAGCAACAATCAGCAGATCAACCAGCCGACCCGTTTGCCAATATTGATTTCGACATGCTCGATGAATCGACGCGTGCGAAATTAACATCTGCCAAGGAACAGTTTGCAACCATTGCAAAAGCCGTTTCGCAAAAGGATCAAGAACTTGCAACTGCACGTGGTGCTCAGAGTGAAGCGGATCGCCGCCTTGCTGAGTTTCAGCGTGGTCAGCAACAGCAAGTGCAGACTCAACCACTGACTCTTGAACAAGAGATCACTCAAGAATATATCGAGCAAGGTCTTGAACCTGAAGCCGCCAAGCGTGCCGCTAAGATTCAAGCCAAGGTTCTCGGTAAGTTTGAGAGTCGTTTCAAATCCGAGATCGGTCGCGATCTGCAACCAATGGCGCAGTCCGTTGGTATTCAACAAGCCGCCGCTGCATTTGCCGAAGCACAACAGTCCGACCGGATTGGCGCTATGGAGATTCCGGAAGTGGCTCAAAAGGTTTGGGAGACTGCACAAGGTATGGCCTCAAATGGCCAGATTGTTTCAAAGCAGATCCTCGCCAATCTGAAAGGGATTTACTACACAGAACATTTGGAAGCAGGAGGAAAGCAAGCCGTGGCACAACCGCAACAGAATCAAGGACAGCAACATCAAGGAACTCGGTTCACGTTCCCCGGCGCTGGTTCCTTCGCGCAGCGTCAACCACAGCCAATGCAGCAGCGTGGATATGGATCCCTTGATCCAGAGACACAAGCGGCTTTGGATGCAACACTTCAATCTGCCAACTGGCCTAAGAAGAAAAACTAAGGAACACTACCATGGCTAAAATTCTTAAAGCTCCAGAAGGTCTTCGGTTCAGCGAGTCAGCAAAGGGCAAAGCACCATCAGCAGGTGTCTTTGAACTTCCCCCTGACTTCCCCGCAGAAAAATTTGCAAGCAGTTACGTCAAGAAAGGCAACGACGTTAAGGCAGCAGAACAAGACGAACAAGTCGTCGGCACACAATTCATCGCAGACGGATGGCAGGTGTGGAAACGCGCAGACGGAACTTACCATCAGGTGACAATCTCTTCGGGGACTTACATCTTGATGCACCGTCCTCGCCATGTTCAATTGGAGATTAACCGTGCATACGGTAATCTCTCAAGAGAACGAATGCAGTCTGAACAACGCGGTGAAACCATTGCAGGATCTACCAACAGCGATTCAGGCATGCTGAGTGCAGATCGCCTTCCTAAAGAACGCGATTTGGAACCAGACTTGGATGGCGAAGAAGAGACTGTGATGCACGGTTCATAGCGAATCAACAAGATAACTTTGCAACAATTGCAAAGCTATCCAACCTAACCTTAGTGAAAGAAAAATACCTATATGGCATTGCAGACTAATATCTTCATGCCTTCCATTTATCAGGAAGGTGCGAACAATCTGGCCAATCAGAAGGGGCCAATCACTGACGGATCGAATTCGTTTGCCGCAAGCACACTCGTTGTAGTTACTTCGGCTGCTCTCGTTCTCGTCGCAACTGCTGGAACCGCAATCTACGGCTTATGCCCTGATGCGTCCAAGCTCTCCACTGACACTCCTCCGGTCGCTCTCTTTGGAGAGAATCATTACCCGTTCGATCTTAAAGGTCGGACGTTGGCGATGAACGTGACTGACGGAACTGTCGCGCATATCGGAACTTCTTCGGACGGCTCTTGGACTTCATTGTCCTTGGCAGTCGGACAGCAGTTCGGTATCGTGACTCCAACCACTGGAACCTACACCGGCTATCAACTGATCGATCAGTCGAACACAACTCAGAAGTTGTTTACGATTGTCGGTCTGCATCCTTCCTCGGCTGCCTCGGACATCAACCCGTTGGTGCTGGTCAAGGTGCTCGACGCCGCTCTCCAATCATAATCAACTTGCAACCATTGCAAAAACTTAGTTAAGAAATAACAATATGGCCGTAGTAGTTGAACAATACGTCGAGCATTTCGACCGCAACTTTGACGAAATCAAAGAGGAAATGTATCAGCAAATTCCAAAAGAATTTCCGACCTTCCTCAAGACTGAGCAGACTCAGCGTGCTTTCGTTAAAAAATCATACATGGGTGGACTCGGACTTCCTCAGAAGAACCGGGATCTGCAAAACATTCCTTTCGATCAGGCTCCTCAAGGCCCGACCGCTTTCTACCAGCCGGTAAATTATCGGCTCGGTTATCAGATCGAGCGGCAGACCATTGAAGACGAATTGTGGGGACTGCTTGGCAGCCGCCCTCGTTCGATGCTGCAAGGTGCTGCAATCCTGATGGACATGGTTGGCACTGACATCCTGAACAATGGTTTCGTTCTTCAGAAGTATGACTTCGGTGGTCTGCCTCTGTTCGCCACGAACCATCTGCGCGAAGACAAAGCTGCGACATGGGGTAACTTGATCAACAGCAATCTGCCGATCACTGTTGAGACTGTGTTTAACGCGATCGTCAATCTGCTCTATAACTTGAAGGATAGCCGTGGCTTTCCTATTGCCTATCAAGGTGTGATCAATCTCTATGTCCCTTCAATCAATCCGACCCTCTGGCGTCAAGCGATTGAAGTCGAGAAGAGTGTGATGAACCCCGGCACTTCTGATAACCGGATCAACGCCTTGCTCCAGAAGTTCTCGATCGTCGTGCAGCCTTTGCGCTTCTTGACGAACACGGCTCACTGGTTCATTGGTTGGGAACCCTCGGCTCCTTCATACGGGTTGACCATGGTGGTGAGATCTAATCCCGAGATCAGTCCTCTGAGACCTTTCAACGATAACCCTGATGCTTGGTTCTCTCGTATGCGTATGCGCTTTGTCGCTGGTTACGAGAACAAACGTGGCGTTGGTGCTGTCGGTGCGTAAAGACTGGTGGTGATGTAGTGGGAGTAGCTGACCGCTTATAAACGTAATCAGCTACTCCTTCTTTTTGCAACTGTTGCAAATTCGGTGCTACTAATCCACCATCCCTTTCAGAAACCAAGAAAGAAATTATGGGCGAAATTCATTCACAAGGTAAGATTTATCCAACTCGCTTGGGTCAGGAAAATGTTCTGCACAGTGTTCCCGTCAACTTCAATGACACCGGCGTTGCTTCAGGCATCCTCTGCCTCACGGTAGATGCACTTGAAAAGCCAACTGTTGTTGAAGTTCAAGCAATCGTCACTACAGCTTTCAATGCTGGAACTACGAATGTCTTGCTCGTCGGCACTACTGCTGGAGGTAACGACATCCTTGCTGCTTCGGATATTACTGAAGCCACTCCGGGATTCTATCCATCCAATGGTGGAGCAAAACAAATCCTCGTAACCGTGGACACTCCGATCTATGTGACTTACACATATACCGGAACTGCTCCTACAACTGGTCAGGCTTATATCGTCATCAATGTCTTCGGACTTGAAACGATTCCAGCCACCGCAACTTAACTGATCGTCCCACTTTGCATTCATTGCAAGGTGGGACTTTCCCCTTTCTACTTACTCTTTATATGTCTGAACATAAAATTCTTAGTTCATCCAACAACTTAATTGATGTTGAAAATCTTTTCGGCCAATCACTTCCGGGGTCAACAATGCATGGCATACCTCTCGGTACAGCAGATGGAACTGCTACCGGAGAGCTTGTTGTAAAAGTTGCTGTTGTAGCAGGTGGTAGCACTCCAGTTAGTATTCAACGAACTCCAGCAATGGTGCTAGCTACGACTAGTGGAACAGTTGCAGCAGGGGCTAAAGTTGTTGAGTTCATCTTCTCAAGCAGCTTTACAGGAACCGTTCTCGGAGTGGCATTCGCGGGAGCTACTGATTCATCTGAGAAATTCTCCGCACCGGGGAACGACACCCTTGGAGCAATTGTTTATACTGTAACTGCGGGCAGCGTTCGTATCATGACTATTATCTAATATGAAAAACGGATTCCTTATTCTTATTATAGCAGCGTTTGCAATCGTTGCAAAAGCTAACGGATATGTACCTGCTGGTGGAGGTGGAGGTGGATTGACTTCTTCAACGTCGAGTGTCCTTGGACTTACTTCGACGCTATTGGGATCAACTCTTTCCCTTTCAGGAACTCCCGCGCTTTCTAGCGGCACTGGTAGCTTCTCTGCTCTATCACAGAATGGCAATTCGATCTCCCTTGGATCGTCGGCTCCGATTACTTTAGGTAGTAGCGGTTCAATTACTACTTCTAATAATTCTCCTATATCAAATCCATCAGGGGGTGCAGCAGTTCTCCAGACTGGAACAATGGCAAGGATCTCGGGTGAAACGTTTACTAATCCGATTATTACAGGTGGGACAAATGGCCAGCGAACCTTTATTGGAAACAGTGGGATCATTGATCTTAATGCAGTAACGAATCTTGGAGGTAATACTATTAATGGTGCAGCATCCTCGCAGGCTGTTAATGTCGTAGGGATGCAGCAGTATACAGGTATTTATCAAAATGGCGGCAATATTATATTCAATACGACGCCAGTAACGGTGTTCTCTGGTTCGGGAGGATCTACAGCTTCGGGCATGGGTTCTACGGTTATTGTAACTACAGTAGCCGCAGGATCTTACGCACAAGCTGACTACTCGCGAACTCCCTACAATGCGACTAACGTTTATACCGATTGGGATATAAGGTATCGAGTATCGTATACTTTCTCTCTCAATCTAACAAACGCGAATACGACAGTTCGGATCTACGCAGGAGGCTTAGCTTCAACCGCTCTTGCGACAAGTTTAACGCTTACAGGCAAGAAATGTTTGGGGATTGAACTGAAAGGCCCAGTGACATCCGGAACTTACGCTAGTAAGGTCTTTACCTGTGATGGAACTACGGCACAGTTAATTCCGCCTACGGCTCCAACAACGGCTTCAACAGATAACGCTTTCTATACAGTTGTGTTCGATTCAATGGCGAATGGATCAACCAATATCTATTGGGGAATGTTAGGGGGTGTTCCTACTTTAATTCATACGCTTACTGGATGTCCAACAGGGCTTGCGGCTGATGCAATTAATTGCGGAACTGGAATTCAAATTGTAAATACAGCAGCTTCAGCAGCTTCATCTATTACAGTTCATGGCGGTCAAATGCAAACCTATTATTAAATGAAATATCAATTCAAATTCCTTTTCATGATCAACGAAATTTCGTGGCCCTTGCTTCAGGCATTGGCAACGAAACTTGCGCCTGATCTAATCATTCAAAACATTGAACAGGCTTCCAATCAGATCACTGTTACGCTTAATCGGGAGTTAACCCCTACAGAGTTGTTAACTCTTCCAACGATTGTAGCGACAAACATTATTCAAATTACAGCAGCTTAACAATTCTCGAACCTTATGAGCGACGAACCTTATTGCGAAACCCACAAACTCCGTTTAGAAAAATTGGAAGAAAGTATGATTGAAGTTCGCCACAGTCTCTATGGAACTGAAGAACGTATGGGTATCGTGACAACGCTTGCAATCATTTGGAGATTGCATATCGTCTGGCCTATGATGTTCCTCGGTATGGCAATGGGAAGCGTAGTAACCTTAGTTGCTTCCTATGCCTTCAAACACTTCTAATTTGCAATGATTGCAAAAGTAGATAAAACAAAACTGAAAGAAGAAAGAAAAGAAATATGTCTGACACGCAACCCGCCCCTGCCGCACCAGCAAAGTTTAATTGGTTTCAAGCAGAGGCACTCAAGTTCCTCGGAATCTCCAAAAGCCTTTGGGCATTCCTTTGGCCTCAGATTCAAAGCGGCTTTAGCGCGGCTGTTGCCGATGCTCTGCCTATCGTGGAGCCTATTGTCATTGGCCTCGCCACTGACCCAACCAAGTCCGGAGTTAAGAAAGCTGCCGCTGCCCTCGCTACTGCAAAGCCTGCACTTATTGCCGCAGGAATCAGTGCTGAAACCAACGTCATCAACGCTGCTATCGCAGCAGCGGTGGCCAAGCTACCTAAAGCAGACGCAGCGAACGTTGCTCCAGAGAAACCAGTGGCTGCTGAGTAATCCTCCCGAGCCTACGATTTTGCAACTGCTGCAAAATCCATCACCCCTTTCAGTCATCCAGACGTTGCACCTTACCTTCTCTGCTGAAGTTAATCGTGCGCGTCTGGATGTTGAAGGTCGTCCAGAACTTATAATTTGGTTGAAAGGTCATAGTCCATGAAAAGGTTTCTCCTCTCCCTTCTCTCCTGCTTTGCAATCGTTGCAAATGCACAGATCCCTCATGTCGTTCCCCTCAAGTCTATTCTCTTAGATGGAACTGCTAACTGGCAGACAGGCGTTGGTGGTTACATTCGTGCTGATAACAATGGTGGTCACATTAACACAAGTAGCTCTGGTGGATATATCCACACCTTTGACTCTGGTGGATCGATCTCGACTGCTCATCATGGAGGATATGTTTCTACTAATTACGGCGGTGGTGCTATCTATACTGGCGGAACTGGTGGAGGTATTTGGACTAATAACCTCGGCGGATCAATCAATACACTCAACTCCGGAGGAACGATTGATACCTCAAGTTCGGGAGCCGGGATCGTTACTAGCGGATACCATCCTTCAACGGGATGGGGATTGATTTACAATGGGTGGCAGTTTATCCCTCAAGTAATTCCAGCGCCTACACCTCCATCATCTTCAATCGTTTGTTTAGCTTCGATGCTGAGTTATACATACTCTGCGTCATTGAATAAGATAAATTTTCCCACAGTAGTAAAAGATAGTAACGGTTGGTGGGATTCGACTAACCATCGTTTTACTCCAACGACTGCTGGATACTATCAAATCTTATTTGTTCTATGTGGAGACTTTGGCACTAAGCAACTTCAGTTAGAGAAGAATGGATCGATACTTGCTATACCCTATCTCACAGCTACAGGCAATGCTTCAACATTCACTTCATTAACCTTTATAGTTTATGCTAACGGAACTGACTACTTTGAGATGTTCATAAATCCCTATGCCGGGCCTTCTTCAGTTTCTCTCTATGGTGGAACTTTTTCTACAGCACCTACAACTTACTTCTCAATAACACCTCTACCATAGTATGAACTCCCTCCTAACTTGGTTTCTAACTTCTTCATTCTGGCAGCGTAAAATTTCCGCAGTAGTTGCGATCTTTGTCGTAAAGTTCTTTGGAGCAAGCGATGATACAGTAGCAAAAACTACTGCAATCGTTTATCTGATCGACACAGTAATCTCTCACTTCATCGGCGCGAAATTAAAATCATATGCTGAATCTCCTTCTCCGGCTCCTTGGGTTCCTATCAAACAAGCAACCATTGCAAGTGACTCAGACATCACTCGCCCCCCAACCGGCCTCGGCCCTATCAAGCATTAAGATGAAATCATCTGAAGCTGCCATAGAACTAATCCATAGGTTTGAGGGTTTCGATCAACCGTGGATCTGGCCCGGTGGTCAGTCAGGAATTACAATTGGATATGGATATGATCTAGGTTACGAGCCTAGCTTTTTGCATGATTGGTGCGGATTACTTACTGTAGTTCAAATGTCAAGGCTTAACGCGGCACTTGGCATCAAAGGGAAAACGGCTCATTCAATGAGTCATAACTTTAAAGACATCCGGATTCCGGAGCACGCAGCAGAGTTAGTATTCCATGACATCACACTTCCTGATTACGAGTTGCAGGTTATGCGAACCTTTCCTAACTCTGAGAAATTGCCGCCGGATGCGTTTGGTGGCCTAGTTAGTTTAATATACAATCGAGGAACAGAACTTGTTGATGATCCGGGATCTGATCGACGAAAGGAAATGCGAAACATCTTCCTTCTTCTGAAAGGGTGGGATGGATCATCACCTTTAATTCTAGCAAATGTCGCAGACCAAGTAGATGCGATGAAACGGCTTTGGCCTGATAGACAAAACTCAGACTGCGATCTTCATGACAGGCGTGAAGCTGAAGCAGGATTAATTCGGAATGCTAAATTTGCAACGCTTGCAAAAGTATGATTACAGTTCAACAATTCCTTGATGCTATTAAGAGAGAGGCCAAGCTTGAAGGCTCTACAGACTTGGATCAGCTTATCATTGATAAGACGAATGATATTCTTCAGGAATATACCAAGACGATGCAGTATCAGGAGATGTTCAAGATTGATACACCACTTACCTGCGTCGCTGCGACAAGTGTTGTTCCTCTCCCTGCTGACTACGCTTATATTAATGATACGATCCGCTACGTGAATGCGGCGGGAGAAGTTAAACCCCTGACTAAGCTAAGGGTTTCGCACTATCCAGAGACAGGTACACCTGAGACATACCGTATGTCATACGGGCAGATCAGTTTATAT
>Ga0209083_1004417_pt1 | contig 10794 bp, 2 predicted proteins | sample AM7aDNAmetaG_FD_184132 | JGI IMG/M metagenome (GOLD analysis project Ga0209083, IMG submission 184132) | Freshwater microbial communities from Finland to study Microbial Dark Matter (Phase II) - AM7a DNA metaG (SPAdes) (version 3) | ecosystem: Environmental > Aquatic > Freshwater > Lake ...
TGACACCGGATCTACTGGCACAGGAGCTAACAACAATAAAGCGCCTTGGTCGCCCGGTATTGTTGCACCACAAGTATCTGCGGCAGGCGTCGCGTTAGGCCCAAAACCTACAGCCGCAGGCAGTATGCAGGATGCTAGTACTTTCTACAATCCAGCAGGCATACAAAATTTGTTGCAAGAAAATGTTACTGAACGCGGTGTATTAAACACACAAAACGCGGTTGCTTTAGACAACATGATTAAAGCACGCCCCAACTTGGGCGGTGACTATGAAAAACGTTTAAAAGAACAAGAAGACAAAGCACCCGAAGAAAAAGAAAATTTAAAAGGCATGAGTTTGCTTGAAGCTGGTTTGGCTATTATGGGAGGAGACTCTCCCTATGCAGCGCAAAATATTGCGCGTGGTGTTGCAGGCGTTAAATCCTATAAAGAAGGGCTCAAAGACCTTCAAAAAGCACAAGATCTACGTGATCAAGCGTTTGCCCACATTGATGATATGCGTAAAGCACAAACTATTGGCGATCAAAATTTAGCATATACAGCTAAAGTACAAGCCGATGATAAATTTATGGATGCTAAAGCACTTGCCGCTAGTGGGTATGCTAATGCTTTAGGAGTTAGTGCAAAAATAGGGGCAGATTTGTTTACAAGTGACACTAATAACTATGCAGCAAACCAAAGAGCAAACGCACAAACACAAGCAACTTTGGCAGGCGTTAATGCGCAACTTAAAATGGAAGCCGCAAAACTTAACGTGCCACCAGAACAAATACGTTCAGCCCTGTACCTAGGCAATGGCGATGTTGAAGCTGGTATGAATAAAATTCAAGAACTTTCACGCGATAAATCTGGTATTGGTTTATTAACCGCTTTATCAACAGTTAATGCAAAACGCGCGTCATTAATGCAACCAGAACTTACAATGGATGAGTTTTTATCAGGATTGCCTAAAGCTATGCAAGCACTACAACCGCCGAAAGTTGTGTCAGGCGCCAATCCAAACACTGTACTTGCCCGTCCGGGTATGCAATAATACGCCATACAATTTAGAGAGGGCTTATGCCACAGTACGTACAACTGCCAAATGGCCAGTACTTTCCTTTAAAGGAAGGGGAAAGTCCTTACGCCGCTATAGCCGAAGCCCAACAACTGTATCCTGATATTTTTAATTTAACCAAAAAAGAAGTACCTAAAGAACAACCGCAGTCAGGGTTTACCCCTGCATTTAAAGCCAGCGCATCACAGCTTAAAGCTGACATGGCAAATCTTGCGGGTAAAACAGGGTTTATTACCCCTGAACGCGCCGAAGAAATAAACAAAGAAGAAAAAGAATACCAAAATAAAACATTTAAACCAACAGACAAAGGTTGGCTTGAAGCGTTTGGTACAAAGTTTGGTGAATTGGCGGGGGGTTCTGCTCCGTACATGATAGCCCCTGCGGCTCTTGGGTTGGGGGCTATGGTGTTGCCCGAAGCCGCTGCTGCGGCTCCCGTTGTTGCAGGCGGTTCGGCTCTCTTAGATGCTTTGGGCTTGGGTACTGTGGGCCAAGCAACTGCCGCTGGGGGTGCTGGGTTAGCCAGCCTTGCACAATTTACAGGATCAAATTTATCCCGCCAAGTAGACACAGGGAAAAGTTTGGCCGATACCAGCCTTGGTAGTGCGGCCCTAGCCGCCGTACCGCAGGCGGCTTTGGATGTCTTTGGGTTGAAAATGATCCCTGGCATTCGCAATATATTTGGGGAAGCTGGACACAAGATCTCTGATGCAGAAGCTAGAGCCATTGCCTCTCAAGGTTTGCGTAAAACACTTGGTGACTATGTGGCCACTACAGGTAAAGTAGCAGGCGCTGAAGGTTTGACTGAAGCAGGTCAACAAGTATTTGAGCGTTTACAAGCAGGGTTATCCCTAACTGACCCCGATGCCCAAAAAGAATACTTTGATAATTTCTTAGGGGGCGCTGTTTTAGGTGGTGTGCTAGGCGTTCCGGGTCGGTTTGTTGAACGTGGTCAAGCTAAATCTCAAGCCGCCGCCGCTGACCGAGCAGACAAAGCCACGCAATTGGCACAACAACAAGCGCTTGATGCACAGCAAAAGCAAGACCAAGAAGCATTTAAACAAACGGATGAGTACATTACTGACCTGACACAGCGTTGGAATGCTTTTGATACTCAGTACAAAGACTTGTTGGCAAAAGAAAGTGCCAAAGTAGCAAAAGATGATCTTGTTGGGAAAGCAGATAGAGACGAAGCCCGCCGTGCTAAACAAGATTTGTTGAAAGATCCCGATAACCAAGATTTAATTAACGAGTACCGTGCAGTCAAATCAAAAGTTGATGCACAACGTGCGGAAGATGCACGTCAAAAAGCCGCTGAAGAAAAGAAAGCTGCTTATGATAAAGCCATGCAACAGCCTGGGGCACAGGGTGAGTTGTTTGGTGGAACTGCCGACCAAGATTTGATTGAAGCCAGCCGTGTTCAACAACAGCAACAACAAGCAGGCTTGACCCCTGCACCCATGTCTTCTGAAAAGTTTAATGAGCAACACAAAAATATTGCGCGGGGATTATTTTTAGCCGAACAAAATGCTCGAGAAGCGCATGCGGCGGGGGAAGAAGATGTTGCTAACGCACACCTTCAACAACATAAAGGTCTACTAGAAGACCAAAAAAATTTAGAAAAACAGCGTCCGTTAATAGAACAAAACGAACCAAATGCACTTTTAATAAATCCAGAAGAACTTAATTTTGATGATACGCACAGGGCACTAGAAAAAGAACGTGAAAAGTATAACTCCGCTTTATTAAAAGCACTTGATTCTGGCAACACGGAAGAAATTAATAAAATTTCAGCCAAAATAAAAGAACTTAAAGAAAAGCCTGTGTTGTTTAGTGCGGACGTTGAGTTAGAAGCACAACGCAAAAAACAAGCTAAAGCTTTAGAACTAGGAGATATTTCAGTAGCTACAAAAGCTGGTGAACGTATTGAAACGCTTAAAAAACAAGCAACGTTATTTGGTGAAGAAAACAAACGAGAAGAAGCTGAAAAACGTGCAGAACAACGGTTTAGAGAACCAAAAAACAATTTTCTTGACCAGTCACGTATTGAACGCACGGAAGAAATTGAAGCCGAACGTCAAAAGTCTATTGCACAACGTCAAAAATTAGAAACTGAAGTTGAGCGCTTACAAAAAATTGCAGACGCTAATGCACAACCCAGCATTTTTACAAATGCTGTGGAGCAACGTAAAGCGGATATAGCCAAAAAAGAACTTGAAGATGCTAAAGCATTGCTGGCCAAGTTTAAGCAACAGCCGTATGAAACAACAACTGGTGAAATTATCAAACCACCAGATCTTACGCAAGATTGGCAAGGCCTTAAAGAAAAACCTGAGTACGCACAAGAAAATATTGAAGGTGAACCAACAAACTATGAGTTGCTGGATAAGCGCATAGAAGAACTGTTAAACCAGCAGTTACCAAAAGCTTTAGGTGAAAAACCAATACCTACAGGCAAACCCAATGTAGAACGTAGGGTTCAATCTGATGGCGGTATACAAACATTTGTTACGCGAGACAATGGCACCGTAGCGCAAAATGTTACGCACTATACCTACAGTGTAAAAAATGAAAACAAAGAAGCGCAGCAGGTTCGCGTAGAACGTGATAACACCACAGGCGAAACAGAAGCGCGTTTACTGGAGGCAGGGCGTCCTATTGGTGACCCGCTTGGCATTAAAGATTTAGTTGCTGGCGGTAGCTCCCACATAGAAGCGCTTAAACAAGTGCTTCCTGAAGCTAAAAATGTAAATAGAATTAAAACACAAGAAGAGCCTGCAGATTTATTGGCTCAAAACCAGCCCAATGTTTTGGTTGGTGGGGAAAGTGTTACGCCTAATAAAACCGTTGAAAGCAGAAGAAAAACGCTTGAAAAAATACGTGATTTTATTTACCGCATTAAAGATTTAAAAAAACGCATTCCTGCTATGCACGCAGAAATGATGCGTGGTGTTAATCACCCTGAGTATCCTGAACTTATTAAAGAGTATCAGTACCTTCAAGGTCGTTTGGAACAATTGCAAAATGTTAGTGAGCGCACACAAGGGCCTGGACGCCACTTACCTATAGTAGAAGCGCAAGAAGTATTAGATTCAATTGATACCAATAAAAAAATACTTGCAGATTTAAACGAGTCTGTACAAAAAGCAGGTAAACCTAGCGACCCTGTCAAAGTAAAAGAACTTGAAATGCTTCGAGAAAGACGAGCATTTGTTAAGCAACAAATTGAAGATGCCACGGACAAATACAACAAACTTGCACAACGTGAACAAAAAGCCAAGCCTGCGGGTGAGCAAGAACAAGGCGACTTGTTTGGTTTGGCAGGTGAATACGCCAAGTCTGGAAAAACTGTACAAAAAATTAAAGATACGCTTGATCGTTTGTACAAAGAACGTGATGAATTAAAAGCCAGTTTTAATCGTCGCACTGAAGAAGCTACAACGCCTTTATTAAAAGCGCTATTGCTTAAATACTCAAAAGAACCTGTTGGTCGCTATGAAGAGATGGCCAAAGAAATTGAGTACGCTGAACAAGAGCTTATGAATGCCACGGGCAAAACGTCTGCAAAGTTTCAAGCGTTTGCTGATGAACGCGAAGCACAGAAGACACCCGTTGAACAGACGGCGCAACAAAAGCTATTGCCTGGCTTTGAGCTAAAGCAGTACAACGAAATTAAAAAGCCCGTGCCAGCTACAGATTTGATGGCGGCCAAGACTAAGCAAATTAGTCTACAAACGCAATTGGAAAATTTACGTAAGGCTGCGGGCAATATAAGTAATCCAGCAATTGAAACTAAATTGCACGCACAAATTGAAAAAGCCCGCGCTAACGTAGCAGACCTTGAAAGAAAGCAACGCGCCTATGAAGATCAGCAAGACGCTATAAACAAGGCACCTCCCGGGCAACGGGCCGCTAAGCGTCTCATCGAGGGCGAAGGTTATACAACATATAAAGGCCAAGCACGCACTAATCCAAAAAACCCTGAAAGTTGGGGTTTAACAGGCGCTGAAAAAGCTATTACTGAAAAACCAAGTGCGCTTGTAAAAGTGGCGGCTAAAAAAAGAGAAGCTAAAAAATTAGTTGAGATTGCTACAAAAGAACGCGAAGAAGCAGGAGCGAATGAAACGGTGGCTAGTGCCAGAGCACGTTTGCTTCAACTTGAAAGCGCCGTTAATATGCTGACTGAGCAGTTACAGCATGCAAACAAAGTGTCTTTGAAAGAATTAAAAAGGCGCTTAGAAGTAGCGCAAGCAGATTTTAATATGGCGCAATACATGGTGGCAAATACCCCACCACAAGAAACCGCTAAAGTAACAAAAGAAATAAAAGATACTGAAGATGCTTTAGCAAAACTTACAGCTAAACCTGTTCTAGGGCCTCTTGAAGATTTGGCTAGATACAAATATGAAGTAAGTTTGTTAACGACACAATTACGAAACCTTAGAAGAGATCTACCTCTTGAGGGCGCTAATGAAAAGTTAAAAGACGCTAAAGAAGCGTACGACGCTATGTCAAAAAGTATAGCGTATTCCCCATTTGAAAAAAATGCAGAAACACGAAAAGAAATTTCTGTACTGCAAGCATTTATAAAAAAACACAGTACTAAAAAAGTTATTAACAATGCCAAAAATATATTGGCGCGTTTTAAAGAACCTATTGAACCTGCAGAAGTTGGGCGTTTAGCCATACAAATGCAAAACAACCTTGCTAATACAAAAATTTTAATAGAGCCTTTTATTAAACGCCTTGATGATTTAAGGCTGGAATATGAAGCGCTTACAAAACCCGGAGCGTTTCAAGCCGAAACTGACGCAATGGGGCCGGGCATTTTACAAAATCGCATTGATCGTGTGTTGGAAGAAGCTAAAGAAATAGACAAATTGCACACAGCCGCTGTTGTTAGATATGCTATGGCACGCCGTGATTTGTTGGCTTTTCAATATGCGTCGTCTTTAGGTTTGCAAGAAGAATATAAAAAAACCGTTGAGGAGCGTGATAAAGAACGTGCGCGCCAAGAAAAAAATCCTAAGTTGCAAGAAAATCTTGCACAAATTCAAACGGCCATTAAAACACAAGCTAAAGCAGAAACTTTATTAAATGCCGCTATTGAAAAAGAAAAAACTGAAACTGGTAAATTTAATGCCAAGCAACGTGCTGAAGAAGAGGAAGAAGTACAAGCCCTCAAAGATGCGCAAACTATAAGTGGCGGCGTTGCTTCAGATGTATTCCAACGCGCTAGAGAAGGTTTGGGACTTGAAGGTACTCGTGTTGAGTTGGATACATCCGGCCCCCTTGCTACAGCAGTGCAAAACAATGCCAAGAAAATGCTTGGCATGGCACAAACACAGTTGATTGCTGTTGAAGAAAACGAAAAGAAAGTTAAAGAGCGCATTAAAGAAGCTGAAGAAAATTTAGAAAAAGCTTCAACAGAAGGCAAAGCCAAAGATGTTGCCAAGTACAGGCAACAAATAACAGACCTTAAAAAAGAACTTAACGCGGCTGGAATTCCTAGAAACAATTTAACGCTTGCAATAAAACGCTACGAAAAAGCTTTGGCGCAAGTACTGCCTGCGGCTGAAACCAAAAAGACAGAGCTTAACAAAGAAGAAGAAGAAGATACCACTGCCGAGGCATTTGATATCGTTCCGGGCGAAAGATTGCGGGCTCGTCGTGAAGGCCCTGTTGTAAGCAAAGCCGCTCGTGCTCCAAACACGATGTTGTCAGGAACTCCTGAGAGTCGCGTGTCTCAAGGTAGGCGCAATCCTCCCAAACAAGCAGGTGTTGTTAGGCTCAAAGCATCGCATCTAAACCACGACACGGCTAATGCTGTATCTTTGGCCACCTTGGACAAGAAACGTAAAGCGGCTACTGGTGAAGAAAAAGCCAAATACCAAGAAGCTTTTGACGGCGCAACTAAAAACATGACGCCTGCACAAATTAAAGAGCGTTTAAGTGAAGGCGATAGGTTGCTTAAAAGTGGCCCAACATTGGCTGTTATTGCAGCCAAAGAAAGATTCCGTGCCGCTACGGAAACCTACAAAAAAGCTCTTAAAGCTTTGACCGATGCTGAAGACAAAGTCACAGATACATTCCCTAACACAGCCACAATAAAAATTGCTGAAGCTGAAGTAGAAGCCGCCGACATTGCAAGAGAAAAAGCAGAAGAGGCAATGCATAAAGCGGTTGCAGACCACGGCAAAACTAAACAAGAGGCTTCTTCTGAGCGTGAAGCAGATACCGCTGTTGAGGAAGATGTTGAGTTTACTGACAAAGCGTCTAAGCATAATCGTTTACAACAAGCAATTGATGATCGAGACGAAGATTTCTTTGCCGCTGCCGCAAGAGAAGCGCCTGGTACGCCTTTGCCTGATGAAGCTGTTGGCCCTCTCTTAGATGGTAGTTTAATCAGAGCGCTTGAAAAAATAACTAAACACACTACAGGTTTCTTGGCCGATCATGCTGAAGCGGTGCGTCCTTTCTTAATGCGTACCAAAGTTGTCATACAGCCAGAGATTATTTTTAAAGGCAAAAGCGTACCTGCGCTTTATGACTCAGGCACTAACATAGTGTATTTTACTCCTCAAGGTTTTACCATTGAGGATGTAGTGCATGAAGCTACGCACGCGGCAACCATGCATATTTTGACGTTGCCTAAAGAAAAATTAAATCCAACTCAGTTGGCGGCGCGTAATGAGCTTGAGCGGATGTATGCAAAATTAGAGTCAAATCCTAAATTTGCAGACCAGTATGGACTTGAAAACATTAAAGAGTTTGTGTCTGAGATCATGTCAAATGAGACGCTTCGCAACGACATGAACGGGCTCCCTTGGTACAAGGGTAATATGTTTGTACGCGCCATTAACGCTATCCTTAATTTGTTTAGAAAGACGCCTTTAACCGAGAACATGTTGACAGTTGCTGAAGATAGTATCAAGTCAATTTTTACACAGTCTCGTGTTATAGCAGGAGGCGAGAAAGTAGGCGCAGCCCCCAAGTACAAATCCGCTTTGGTGGGTTCTAGTCCCGACAAATGGGACACCTTCCGTGGTAATTTCTTAGGGCTTCCTGGTCGAGTACAAATTTTTGACAAATTGGCGGCAGTTGATGAGGCTTTGGTTGCTGCTGAGGGCGCAGACAAATTAACAAGCACGGAGGCATTTAACACCCAATACTTTATGCGTTTGGGCGATCAAGTTTCAACTGCGGCAGGTGAATTTATTCTTCACGGGCCAATGGCAATTGTAAGTGAGGACACGCCTTTAGGTAAAGAGTATCGGTACCAGTCTCAAAAAGGTGTTACGCTTCTGGATGTTAGCGACCATTTGGGGAACTTGGCCAAGGAACTTGACGTACATTTTAACGAAGCCGAGCGCATGGGGACCGTTCTTATTGCTGGAGAACGCGCTAGCTCTATTTCTAATGGATGGACACGTTTGAATGCAGATAATCCTGCAGGAGTCAAAGCGGAATACGACGCGGATATTGCAACCATCAACAGCAACCCCAAAGCCAAAGCATACTTTTTGGCTATGAAAAACGCATACAAAAAATACAATGATGGGCAAATTGATTTTGCGGTGCAAGCCGACTATATTAGTAAAGAAGAAGGAGAGCGTTTAAAACGTTTACCTTATATTCCGTACTATCGCATCAAGGATGGGGTGGTTCAATTGTTTACCGCTGATGAGCGTCCAATTACCATTGGTAATATTAAAGACAGCCCCGACTTGCAACAAATGGTTGGTGATAGTAAACACATACTACCGCTATTAACGAGCGCAGTGCAAAACACATTCATGCTTACTCGTATGTCTTTGCACAATAAAGCCACGCTTGAAACTGCCAACGGGCTTTTTAAAGCAGGTTTTGTAAGTAAGATGGGCGCAGGGGCCGGGTTGGCTAACGTCAATACTGTGCACTATAAAATTAAAGGCAAAGATGCTTTTGCTACGATTGATGCCGACACGTTTGGTATTCCAGCGCATTTAATTGTCGCGGGTATGGAAGGTATAAAAACCACAATACCAGCGGTGGTTAAACTTATGGGTATTCCAGCCTACTGGATTAGAAAATTTGTAACTCGGATGCCACCCTACGGTGTGCGTCAGTTGCTTCGTGATCCTGTAAATTCTTTTATTTTGTCAGGAACAGATGGCGTGCCAATTGTTGGTGCGCTAAAAGAGTTGTCTAAAATGAATTTTGGCAAAAGCCAAGCCGAAGAGGATTTGATGCGCGGTCTCGCAGTGAGTAGTAACATATTCAGTGGGGATGAAAGAGACATGACCAAGTTCTTGCAAGATATTGCTACAGGCAAGAGTCCTTGGCAAACGTTTATGGGCAAGCTTGACCGCTTTGCTTTACAAACAGATACAGCGACAAAAGCCGTTATATACGAGGACGGTTTGAAGAAGGGACTGTCCAAAGCCCGCGCTCAGTTTAGAGCATTTGAATCCCAGAATTTGAGTCGCCGTGGGTTGTCACCAAGTATGCAAGTGCTGAATACTTTGATCCCCTTCTTTAACTCACAAATTCAAGGGTTGGATATATTGTATAGGTCGCTTACAAACAAAATGCCATTTGCCGAGCAAATGGAAATAAGACGTAAGATTGTAGCGCGGGGTATGCTATTGATGGGTGTGAGTTTAGGCTACGCTTTGATGATGCAAGATGATGAAGATTACCGCAAAGCTAGCCCCGAGGAGCGCTATGGTAATTTCTTTGTTCACATTCCCTTTGTCAAAGACCCGCTAAAAATACCAATTCCGTACGAGGTGGGTATTTTATTTAAGGCTGTGCCTGAAATGTTGGTTGACTCTATGCACAAGGAGATGACTACCTACGAGGCGGCGCGGGGCATGGGCAAACTGATATGGCAAAACGCCGTACCGGGCTTATCCTTTGCTGGAACCAAACCTATTACTGAAGCGGTTTATGGGCAAACCGAACTTGGCCCCATTGAAACGCAACACGAAAAAACGTTGATGGCCACAGAACGCTATCGCCCAAACACGACAGAGCTAGCAAAGGTGGCCGGAAAAGCAACGGGTATGATGGGCATATCGCCCATCATGTTAGAACACTTTGTTCGGGGATACACAGGAAGTTTGGGATTGGCGGCAATGCATATGGTAGACCCGATTTTTGCATCGGGTCAAGAGGGCGAGAAGCCTTCATTGCCAGCAAGTAAAACGCCGTTTATCGGTAGTCTCTTCCAAACTTCCGAAGGCCGTTACTTGGAAGAGCGTGCATACGAACGCATGAATGACGTTCAGCAAGCTCAAAATACATATAAAGATATGTTGAAAAAAGGTCAGCGCGCTAATGCTGAAGCTTTTAGAGAGCGTTATGCGGACTTGATTGCCGCAGGTTCAGCGGCTGGAGCTTTCAAGAAAAATATGGGCGACATGTTTAGTATGGCTAGAGTTATTGCATCTAACCCCAACCTTACGCAAGAAGAAAAAGATAAACAATTGGAAACTATAACCAATAGAGAAAATGCAATGGCAAGACATTTTACAGAGATGGTAGATAGAAGAGCACGCCAATAAGCCCGTCTTTAATACCAACTTTGGCCTTGGCAATGAACAGCCTATGACGAAGGGCTTGTTGGAGACCATCAGCTTTGATGGCCTCCGTATCTAAGCAGGGGATAAAGAACCCCTGCCCCCTCTCAAGCCGTTTCCAAGGGTAATGGTTTCGCAGTTGCGATGATGTCATTAGCGTCCTCCTCACGACGGCTA
>Ga0209083_1004419_pt1 | contig 10792 bp, 3 predicted proteins | sample AM7aDNAmetaG_FD_184132 | JGI IMG/M metagenome (GOLD analysis project Ga0209083, IMG submission 184132) | Freshwater microbial communities from Finland to study Microbial Dark Matter (Phase II) - AM7a DNA metaG (SPAdes) (version 3) | ecosystem: Environmental > Aquatic > Freshwater > Lake ...
ATATCATTATGGCAAAAGCTGCGCCTATTGCGGAGAATATGGTTGCTCATTCGGTGCTACGGACGATTGCGGTGGTTGTTTTATTTTTTGGGGAAATGAAGCCCGTACATGTAACTGGACATGTTTGGCGACCAACACAAGTTGTATTACTACAAGAATTCATTTGAACGCCCCTTATGTTGTTCCTGCAATTACTTCAAATACTCTCCATGGTTGTTCTCAGGTAACCCTGCAAAGCGTGACACCTCCTGCCAATCTGACCTATTACTGGCAGAACTCAGCTACAGGTACCGATATGTCGAATTCCTCGCTGACGTGGACTGTTTATAGTTCAGGAACTTATTATTTAAGAGCCAGAGATGTTTGCGGGAACTGGTCAGGTGCAGTTTCAATAAGTATAGTGATCGGGACACCTCCTGTACCTCCGAATCCAATTACAGGCGGAACATATTGTGGGAGCCCGGTTATTCTTTCCATGAACGGTACTCCCCCTGCCAATACTTACTGGTATTGGCAAACAACTCCAACTGGAACATCAACGTCAGTTTCAAGTCCGTTATATTACGTTACTGTTACCGGAACTTCTACATTGTATCTCAGGGCTATGGATATGTATAACTGCTGGTCTAATGGCTCCGGTAGTGCTACAGTAACTATTTTGCCCCTGCCGGCTGATCCTCCTGCCCCTTTAGGCGGAGGTGTTTTTTGTGGTGGTCCTATCACAATAAGTTTTAACGGCAGTCCATCTGCCGGCTACACATGGTATTGGGAACCATCAGCTTCAGGTACAAGTACATCAAACTCAAATCCGACTCAGATTATTAGTGATACAGGAACCACTTATTTATATGTCAGAGCCCGCAATAATACTACAGGATGCTGGTCACAAAATTCAGGATCAACCTGGGTTACCATAAATCCGAATCCGACACCACTGACCATCACAGGACTCACTGCTGTTTGTTCCGGAGCACAGAATGTGACCTACTCATTGCCAGCTGTAGCTGGCAATACTTATATTCCCTGGTCGGTTACCTGCAGTGGTTCTGGCTCAGGTACCATTCAACCTTCATCACCTTTATCTGCTGAGGTTGACTGGGGCGTTGTCAGTTCAAACAGCGTCTGCACAATACATGTAAGGCAAACGAATCAATGGGGTTGCTTTGTCGACCTTCAGCTTCCTGTAAGTATCACATTGTTACCAACAGTACCTTCACCTGTGACCGCGGTGCCATCCACCATTTGTAACGGACAATCAACCAATCTGATCGCTGTCTCAAACCCCGGTGCTACCATACGATGGTACGATGCCGGAAATAACCTTGTCGGGACATCTGTCAGTGGTCAGAATTTTAGAGTTTCGCCCACTGTCACTACAACATATTATGCAGAAACGTATATAGGAGGAACGTGCGGATCATCAACCCGGACACCGGTCACAGTCAATGTTTCCAATAATGCTTTGCCAACAACAGCAAATGCCGGAAGCGACCTTACAGGATACTCCATGTGCGGATTGACTAATATAAATCTGAATGGTAACACACCAATGGTCGGGACAGGATTATGGTCCGTATTGACCGGAGCAGGCGGAAGCTTCAACAATCCCAATAATCCGGGTACTTCTTTTTCCGGTCTGGGTGGTTCGTCGTATACGCTGATATGGACGATCATGAACTCTCCATGTATTTCTTCCGTTGATACAGTTCTGGTCAGTTTCCTGAGCAATCCCACTGCAGCATTTGCGGGACCTGATCAGAACGGTGCAACTTTATGCGATCTCAACTACACCACATTGCAGGCAAATACCGCTGTTTCAGGAACGGGGAAATGGTCAGTGGTAAGTGGTACAGGAGGATCGTTCTCTAATCCTTCTAATCCTTCGTCAAATTTCAGCGGAACAAGCGGAAGTCAGTATACCCTCAGATGGACAGTTACAAATTCACCTTGCGACAGTTCATATGATGACGTAACTATTAATTTCCCTATTTCTCCTTTGCCTGCAGATGCCGGCAGTGATATAACTGGGAGTACTACATGCGGTTTAACTTCTGTCAACCTGTCGGCTAATACACCGTCAATAGGAACCGGAGTTTGGTCTGTTATAAGTGGTAGCGGAGGCTCAATCGCCGATATATACAACCCCAATTCTGCTTTTTCAGGAACACCCGGAGTAACATATACACTAAGATGGACCATTAACAATTCTCCCTGTCAATCTAACTTTGATGATGTATTGGTGAGATTTGAACAAAATCCGACGACTGCAAATGGAGGTTCAGACCAGACCGGAGCTAACCTTTGCGGATTAATAACAACGACTCTGAATGCTAATACTCCAGCTGTCGGAACGGGTCAATGGTCTGTTATTACAGGTCAGGGAAGCGTGATCACTAACCCGGGAAACCCTTCTACATCTTTTACCGGATTACCCGGGAATGATTATGTGGTAAGATGGACAGTTTCAAACTCCCCTTGTATTGATTCATATGACGATATCAATATTTCTTTCAGCAGCTTTCCAACAGCTGCAGATGCTGGTCCCGATCTGACAGGAATCTCGATGTGCGGTCTTGATACTGTGGTACTGGGTGGAAACAGACCTGTATGGGGTACCGGCCGATGGACAGTTGTAAGCGGGACAGGAGGAACTTTTAGTAACGATGTTGATGCGAATTCAGTTTTTTATGGTACACCTGAAGTTGATTATGTGCTCAGGTGGACTATCAGTAATCCTCCGTGCGGAAGCACTTCTGACGATGTTTTAGTCAGGTTTGAACAACCTCCTACAGTAGCAAATGCCGGCAGCGATATGACCGGAAATATGCTCTGCGGCATTTCAACTGTTACATTATCGGGCAATACACCGGTTTATGGTATAGGTACCTGGTCAATATATTCAGGATTAGGCGGTTCTTTTAGTAATATTCATAATCCGGTCAGCACTTTTACAACAACTCCGGGGAATAATTATACTTTACTTTGGTCAATAAATAACACTCCATGTACGGTTACAGTTGACACTGTGATTTTAACGTTCCCGTTAAGCCCATCGGTTGCTAATGCAGGTCCTGATCAAACCGGGGCAGGTATGTGCGGAATTACAACTACTCAGTTACAAGCCAATACACCATCTGTAGGATCTGGTCACTGGACAATTATCAACGGTACAGGCGGGATAATCAGTGATACTACTAATCCTGCAGCAACGTTTACAGGAACTCCCGGGGTGAATTATATCCTGCGTTGGACAATCACCAATCCGCCTTGTAATCCATCTTCTGATGATGTAAATATTACTTTTCACATAATGCCGACAGCGACAGTGACACCTTTAACATCATTTGTTTGTAATGGTTCAGATGTTACTTTGTCGGTCAACGGCGCGGGAACCTATTTGTGGAATACAGGTGATACCACTTCATCAGTTACCCTGACCAATTTATCGACAGGAACAATATATTCTGTTTCAGTGACGCTGGGGTATTGCAGGATAGTTTTACAGTCATCGGTATATGTTAATCCACAGATGTTTCTGAATATTGATTCAAATGCAGTTAATTGTTATGCCGGGAGCACAGGCACTGCTACTGTTTCTGTAACAGGTGGTTCCTTTCCTTTATATTATCTTTGGAGTGACGGTCAGACTATTAACCCTGCCATTAACCTTGCTACAGGAACCTATTGGGTAACGGTTACTGAGAGTTCGACACTCCATTGTACAGTGAGCGGAAGCATTTATATTCCTCAGCCCAGTGCCCCGTTAAGTATCGTGATTAACTCGGCAAACAATATTTGTTTCGGAAGAAATGAAGGCTGGATCAGCACATCTGTCAGCGGTGGGACTTCACCCTATACCTATTTATGGAGTAATGGAGGAACAACCGATAGTATTGGCAGTCTGATTGCCGGAAGGTATACCCTGACAGTCACGGATAATAATCACTGTACTCTTATAAGGAATGTGGATATTACAGAGCCTAACAGGTTGATAATTAATATTGATTCATCCAATGTTTCCTGTAATGGCTTTGGTGATGCCTGGATCAATGCTGTTGCTGTTGGTGGAACTTCCCAGTATACTTACCTGTGGAATACCGGCACCAATAATCCTAATTTGTCAGGTCTTACACCGGGTTTATATATTATAACTGCCACGGATGCAAATAATTGCACTTCTGTCAGGCAGGTTAATATTACAGAACCGGGTGTGCTCACCCTGCATATTGATTCAGGAAATGTGTCGTGTTATAATGCGATGAATGGTTGGGCTGATGCTGTCGTTTCAGGAGGGACACCTTCATATAGTTACTCCTGGAGCAACGGACCCAGCAGTGATTTAAATAATAATCTTGGGCCGGGTACCTATTCAGTTCATGTGGCGGATGCTCACAACTGTTCCATTGATGGAAATGTAAGCATTTCACAACCCGACGAACTTACTCTTACGGAAAATTTCTCCAATGTAATTTGCCATGGAGAAACCTCAGCTTGGATACATGTGACGGTTACAGGTGGTATCACTCCATATCAGTATTATTGGAGTAATGGCCAGACATCTGACAGCATAGGTACTCTACCTGTCGGGAATTATACCCTGACAGTTACTGACTACAATTCCTGTATTTTGATCAGGAGTTTTGATATTACCGAACCCGACGCCTTATCGTTAAGTATTTCTACTGTTGATGAGACCTGCCTTGAATATTGTAATGGAAGCGCTACTGCGAATATCGGTGGTGGAACAATGCCATATAGTTTTGAATGGACAACAAATCCAGTTCAAAATAATTCGATTGCTACTGATTTATGTACAGGAAATTATACTGTATCAATTACTGATGCAAATCAGTGTAAGATAAGTGAAAGTGCAACCATTTCTACCAATACGATCATTAAAGCATCTTTTATACCTTCACCTGAATATGCTACTGTACCTGCAAATATCTATTTTTCGTATACAGGAACACTGGCTAACTCATTTCACTGGGATTTTGGTGATGGTACTACATCGACAGAGGTTAATCCCGGTCATTATTATACCAGAGACAGCCTGTTTGATGTCCGTTTAATAGTTAACAGCGGGGCTCCTGATTTTTGTACAGACACCTATACTTATCAGTTAAAAATTTCACCTATTTCAACACTTTTTGTACCCTCTGCATTTACACCAAACGATGATGGTATAAATGATGTATTCAGGGTTGAAAGTTATGCGGTTAAAAAGATTGATGTTAAAATATATGACAGATGGGGGCAACTTCTTTATGAATATCATAATCTTGATGGATATTGGGACGGATATGTAAATGGTGTGTTGGCAAAAGACGGTGTATATGTTTATAATATCCGTGCTGTTGGTTATGATGATGTAGATTACAGAAAAATAGGAAAAGTGACCCTTTATTGCAGGTAAGTAAAATGAAATATGCAGTTAATCTAATATTTATAATATCGTTTAACATTGCATGGAATTTTATTGCGGCACAAGGCACTGATCATGGAGGTGCAGACTGGACACCGGGCTCAGGTACAGTTGGAGGCCGGCATTATAATATCGGAACATTTACTTTAAATGCAGGAAGCACAATAACAATTGATGCAAGCATTCATTATTTGCAGATTGAAGCTGTGAATATTGTCATTGCCGGTACAATCAATGGCAATGGGGCAGGTAATTCCGGTGGAAGCGGCGGTTCCGGCGGAGCATGGGCTTTCGGGAATTTGAACGGATGCAATGGTGGATATGGAGGATATGGTGGTGCTTCTGGCGGAGGATCAGGAGGCGGGAATCCAGGAAATTCTGGTGGACAGGGACAATGCCAGCAGCAGATTTGCGGAGGATTTCTTTGTGCAGGAGATCGCGATGGGTTCACCGCAGGTGGTGGTGGTGGCGGCGGCGGCGGCGGCGGATCGTATGGCGGAAGAGGAGGAACGGGAGGTGTAAGTGCATACGGGCAAAGCTGGGCATCTGGTATTTCAGGCGGAAGTTATGCATCCGGTGGATCAGCATCATCAATTTATGGTACAGACTGTGGAACCGATATTAGCTGGGGTTCAGGAGGCGGTGGCGGCGGTGGCGGCGGTGGAGCTTTTCAGGCCGGATCAGCCGGTGGTAGCGGCGGAAATGGTGGCGGAATGGTTCTCCTTATCAGTTCAAACAATATAACTATTTCCGGAAGTATCATTTGTAATGGTACAGGTGGTTCTTCCGGCGGCAATGGTGGAGGACAATCTATTGACAATGACTGGGATTGCACTATAAATATAGGTGGGTTTTTTAGTGGTTCAGGAGATGGATATAATCAGTGTGGCGTCTGCACATATTATAATCACGATGCATCGGCAGGTGCCGGTGGGGGTGGATCAGGCGGGTCAGGCGGTGGTATTATGATTGATTGTAACGGAACTCTAAATGTTACAGGTAGTTTAATTGTTGAGGGTGGGGATGGAGGTGCCGCGGGATTACCAAACCCTAATAACGGAACATGTAATGACTGGGCACAGGGAGGAGCAGGTGGTGGTGGCGGACGTATTAAAATTTTCCGTAATCCCTGTCTCTATCATATAATCAGCCCGGCATCATCTTTTGCAGGTGGTTCCGGTGGAGCCGCCTATGTTAACGGTAATGTTGGATCGACAGGAACAATTTGTAATGATAATGTAGCTAGCTATCTTCCTTTGTCAGGAGGAGCTATTGCACTTACTGACCCCTCTTTCTGTGTTTCCGGTGATGTTCCGCTTATCAATGGTAACGGTGCTTCAGGTGGTGTTCCCGGCAATTATTTGTATCAATGGCAATATAGCACCGGAAGTTCCGGAGGACCCTGGCAGGATATCCTTGCAGGAAATCAGACTACTTATGACCCAAGCACTATCACACAAACAACCTGGTACAGAAGACAGGTTACTTCTGTGAACTGTATTGATTACAGTAATGTCGTGGTTGCTACAGTTCACCCTCTTCCGGGTGTCAGTATGACACAAATATTTTCACCCCAATGTGGTGCCGGAACTGTTTATACTCTTTCAGGCGGAACTCCCGTTGGTGGAACATACAGTGGTACCGGTGTTTCCGGCAGTAATTTCAATGCCTCCGTGGCAGGTCCCGGTATTCATACTATTACATATACTTACTCTGATGCTTTTGGTTGTACAGGTACAGCAAACGGTACTATCATTGTTGATGCTAATCCTGTTGGCAGCATTACTGGGCTCACACCTGTATGTGCTTTTTCAACACAGGATTATTCTAATACTGGGAATACATTCATGGTAATCAGCTGGGTGATTACAGGAGGAAGCGTAGTAAGCGGGCAGGGAACAGAGTCAGTTAGGGTGAACTGGGACGGAGGACCGACCGGAACCTTATCTTTCACAGGACAGGACGGATTCGGGTGCCCGACTCTTGCACCTGCATCAAAGACTATTATTATTAACCCTCTCCCGGTGATAACACTTATACCTCTGGACTCAATTTGTATCAGTGAACCGGCATTCATACTGAATAATGCTTCCCCGGCAGGTGGAACGTATACTGGCCCCGGTGTAACAGGTGGTTCTTTCAACCCTGCTGCTGCCGGCCCCGGTGTTCATACCATAACGTATACCTTTACAGATAACAATTCGTGCACAAATTCTGCATCTACTACGATAAAGGTTATGTCAATACCTTCATTAGCATTCCCTGCGATGAACCCAGTGTGTTCAAATACACCGCCTTTTACTCTGACTGCTGCATCACCAGCAGGAGGGACCTATTCCGGCCCCGGTGTTACCGGCAACGTTTTTAACCCTGCTGTTGCAGGAGTCGGCACACATACCATCACATACAACTACGTCAGTCCGGCCACAGGCTGTACAAATGCAATTACATCCAACATTACTGTTAATCCTGTTCCTGTTCCTGATGCAGGACGCGATACACTGATATGTTATGGTGCGGATGTTATACTTCAGGCCGGTGGTGCAGGTATCAACGGTTCTTATTTGTGGGACGACGCCAGCGTAAATCCGGTGAGAACAATTACAAACCTGACTAATGGAACTATGTTCAGTGTTACAGTCACGAATTCATATGGCTGCTCTGCCACTGATATGGTGAGTGTTTTTGTGAGTTCACAGATGAATATCTCGATGTTGGCATCCAATGCTACATGCAATGGCTTTTCCAATGGTTCTGCCACAGCAAATGTTACCGGTGGTTCATTCCCCTATACTTATCATTGGAGTGATAACCAGACGACCAACCCGGCAATAAACCTGGTAGCCGGTTCCTATGCGGTAACAGTGACAGAATCATCTTATATACATTGCAATATCACAGGAAGTGTGACTATAACCCAACCTAATGCAGCACTGAGTATAGTGGTTGATTCCGCCAATGTAAGCTGTTTCGGGTTCAATGATGGCGTTATTAATATCACTGTTTCAGGAGGAACGCCCCAATACACCTATTTGTGGAGTAACAATAATAACAACTCAACCTTAAACAACCTTGCTGCAAATATTTATACTGTCACTGTTACAGATTTACAACAATGCCGTTTGGTCAGAGCAGTCAATATAACACAACCCAATCCCCTCAGGATAAATTTTGACTCATCCGCTATAAGCTGTAATGGTTTAAATGACGGAAGAATAACAGCAATAGTTTCAGGAGGAACTTTACCTTTTTCATATATTTGGAATACAGGAGACTCCGTTCCTACTATCAGTAATCTTGTTCCGGGTACTTACGCATTAACGGTTATTGATAATCACCTGTGCACAACAATAAGAACATTAGTAATGAATGAACCTGCAGTCCTGCAGGTGAATATTACAGCTCAGAATGCTTCCTGCTTTGGATTCAGCGATGGTAGAGCAACAGCCAATGTTACAGGTGGTACTACACCTTATTCTTATCGCTGGAGCAATAATCTTCAAACAGCGGTCATTCTAAACCAGCCTGCAGGGCCCTATGCTGTGACAGTTACAGATGCCCATAACTGCACTGCTTCTGCAAATATTGATATTGCGGAACCACCTGTACTGCTACTTACAATCGATTCGGTCAACGTTCTTTGTTTCGGTGGAAACAACGGCAGTATTAATACCACTCCTTCCGGGGGAACGATGCCTTACAGCTTCATCTGGAGCACCGGCAGCGCTGATGAAGATATACTTAACCTTACAGCTGGAATATATACGGTTACTTTTACTGATGCCCATTATTGCGAAATAGTGAGAGCAATCACAATTACAGAACCTCCTTTGCTGACAGTCGGCTTATTGGCTTTTGATGAAACGTGTCTGGATTATTGCAACGGGGAAATTATTGCTACTACAAATGGAGGTGCTTCTCCCTACACATATCTCTGGGATTCAGATCCTCCTCAGGCAAATGCATCAGCGGTTAATCTTTGTGTCGGAGAATATACTATAACTATTACCGATAATAATCAGTGCCGGGTTGTTTCATCTTCTACAATTGGAACCCGCACCATTGTTCAGGCTTCTTATATAGCAACTCCCCCGGGAGGTACAGTCCCTGTTGAAATCGGATTCAACTATAATGGAACAATAGCCTCTACCTGGTCATGGAATTTTGGGGATGGCGGCACCAGCAATGACGTCAATCCTTCGCATTATTACCGGAGAGACAGTGTTTATGACGTTAAACTGACCGTGAACAGTGGCTATCCAGATTATTGTACTGATATATATGTTTCGCAGATTGTTATTTCTCCGATATCAACAATTTTTGTACCCAGTGCATTTACACCGAACAGCGATGGGGTTAACGACAGGTTTGAGGTTAAAGGGCATGCCATCAGAAGTATTGATGTTTATATTTTCAACAGATGGGGGCAGCAGGTATATGAATTTCATACCATAGATGGATACTGGGATGGGTATGTTAATGGTGAACTTGCCCCGGCAGGCGTCTATATTTATCAGATTCGTGCCAAAGGTTATGATGATGCAGACTATCGCAAAATGGGAAGGGTTAATCTCTACATGAGATAATCGTCTTATACGCGTCTATGCCTTTTATAATTCATTACAATGTTTTTACCTGTGAAATCAGGTATGACGTATTGAATTATTTCATTAAAACTCTATAATCTCTTTAGGTTTTAAATTATTCTCCATTGTCCAGAAATGTGCCTTCCCATGCGCTAATCTGAAGATGACCAGCGCAGGACTGTCAACGGAAAGTCCGAATCCTTTCAGAAAAGGTCTGTCGATGAAGGCTCTTTCCCTGAGTTTGGGATCATCAACAAATTCAACTTCTCCGGCTATTCGTAACATTGTTCCAATCATACCCTCATGATGGTAAAAACAAACTTCAGTTTTTGGATTTTTCATCAGCTGATGAGGCGTTTCCTTCACTGTACTTGTCTGGAAATAGAACCCGGTTTCATCGGCAAACCAGAATCCGAAGATACGAACGCGAGGCTGGTCGCCTTCTGTCGTAGCTATATGACATAAAGTATTTTCATTTGCAAAACGAACACAATCCTGTAAATTCATTTTTTATTATTTGTTTTTAATTTACTCTTTGTTTGGTGGTTAAATCAACCTCGTACGGTGATTCATTTTCATTCATTGTAACCCAGGCCGTTTTTTTATTTACCGAGGAAATAGAAGCGTATACGATGGGTAGTATTATTTTATTTTCAACACTGATAACACCCCATTTGCCGCCTTTTTTTACCACTATATAGTCGCTCCTTATAAAATCAATTTTTCCGTGGTGATTGAATAAAAATCAAGGTTAAAAAGCATTCGAAAAATAAAGTGAAAA
>Ga0209083_1004421_pt1 | contig 10790 bp, 10 predicted proteins | sample AM7aDNAmetaG_FD_184132 | JGI IMG/M metagenome (GOLD analysis project Ga0209083, IMG submission 184132) | Freshwater microbial communities from Finland to study Microbial Dark Matter (Phase II) - AM7a DNA metaG (SPAdes) (version 3) | ecosystem: Environmental > Aquatic > Freshwater > Lake ...
ATTCAAAAAAAATATCCTTTTCAGGTTATTATCGATAGGGTTACCGAAATTCATGCGACAGAATACCGGGTGGTTTGTGAAAACCATGTTCTGGAATTTGATTACCTGGTGGTTGCTTTTGGTGCTGCAAAAATGCAGCACAAAGGGATGGAACACACCATGTCAATTTGTGCCAAACCGGAAATGGCTCTTGAAATTCGAAATAAGATCGATGAACTGGTTAAAAAGGGTAGCGGTAAAATAGCCATAGGTTTTGGAGGTAATCCAAAGGACAAATCGGCAGTTCGTGGTGGACCTGCCTTCGAGCTGATGTTTAATATTCACAATTATTTGAAGGCCAGAAAACTCAGGGAGAATTTTGAACTGACCTTCTTTGCTCCCATGGATGAGCCCGGAGCCAGGATGGGGAAAGGTGCGTTGGCCATGATGGACAAAATGTTTACCAGCTACAACATTGGTAAGCGTTTTGGTAAAAAAATCAAAGAGTTCGTAAGCGACGGCGTCATCTTTGAAGATGATTCAAAACTGGATTCCGATTTTACGATGTTTATTGCAGCCGGAACAGGCCCATCAATTCTTAAGAATTCCGATTTGCCCTTATCCGGGGCCGGGTTTATCAGAATTGATGATACCGGCCTGGTACAGGGAAGTACCAATGTTTTTGCCATCGGTGACATTGCCGCCCTCGAAGGGCCTGAATGGATCGCCAAACAAGGGCATATTGCTGAATTAATGGGGCGTAACGCTGCGTATAATATCCTGGAAATTGAAAAAGGCAGCAGCAAACGGAAAGGGTACCAGGAACATCTTAACATTCTTTGTGTGATGGATACCGGGAACGGAGCTGCGTTTGTGTTCAGGAACGGCACCAAAGCATTTATGATTCCCATGCCCATTGTCGGACATTGGATGAAAAAAGGCTGGGGTGTTTATTCCAGACTGTCGAAAACAGGCCAGTTCCCAAGATTACCAGGATTATAAACACCTATGTTGATACAACCAAAATGCGAAAAGCTTTAAAATTACTTGTTGATAAAAGGGTTATGATCCTGGCCGGGCTGGGCATTGGACTTTATATTGCTATTTCCTACTTTCACATTTCACTTTGGTTCGTGCTCATTGCGGGAACGTTGCTTGGTGTGGTGTTCGGCAAAGTTTTTTGCCGCTGGGTATGCCCGATGGGGCTTATCATGGAACTTATGATGAGTATGAGTCCTGACGGCAAGATCCGCCAGATGTACCAGTATCATAAAGTAGGATGTCCCATAGCCTGGATTTCAGGTTGGTTAAACCGGTTTTCCTTCTTTAAAATCAGGCTTAACGCTGATAGTTGCATGAATTGCGGGATTTGCGATAAGAAATGCTATATCGTAGCCATGGAACCCGCCAAATTCAGCCTCTACAAACCCGCACTGGAAAAACCAGGGATGAGCTACACCTGCTCGAAATGCCTGGAATGTGTGGCAGCCTGTCCGAATGGCAGTTTAACATATAAAATTTAACACAATGAAAGGCAATTTTGATTCAATAATCAATGACACCCGCCCCGTAATTGTTGATTTTCATGCCTTATGGTGCGGCCCTTGTAAAGTCCAGTCACCTATTTTATCAGACATTGCATCCGAATTCGGGGAACGTGTCAGGGTAATTAAAATAGATGTCGACCAAAACCCGGGGTTGGCGAGTAAATACCATATCCAAGGTGTTCCCACAGTGATAATTTTTAAGAATGGTCAATTGGTTTGGAGACAATCCGGTGTTGCAAGTAAAAGTCAGTTGATTGACCTCCTTAAGCAGCACATGTAATTCTCTTGCCCCAGGTTTAATAGCCTCTCTGGAAGATCGTATAGAGTATCAATAATGCAAGAATAGTCCCTGTAAGCAGTGCCAGCAATCCAAACAACCGCAGCGTAATTTCCCATACAATTAAGTTTGGTTTCTTGACTTCGAATTCTTCAGAGATACCAAGTTTCTGATATCGTTCCCATTGCTCACTACGCTCTTCCACCATTTCTTCTTCCGTAACCTGTCCATTGAAAATTACAAAGTCCATCGGGAACTTCTCAGCACGGAAGTGTGTGTTGAAGAAGTGAATGGTGAAAATAAATCCTACAGCCAAAAGTGCTTCGTCGGAATGGATGATCGTTGCGATGTTAAAAACCCACCCTGGAAGGAAATTGCCAAAGAATTCAGGGAACCAGAGCAATAAACCGCTCGATCCGATAATGGCTACTCCCCAGAAAACAGCCAGGAAGTCAAATTTCTCCCAGTAAGTCCACCTGTCAAATGTTGGCTTCGGGCCACGGAAAAAGAACCAGCGAAACATCGACCTGATATCCCGGAGATCTCTCATGTTCGGAAAAAGTGAATCAGGCCCGAAAAGCCGCTTGAAAAAAGATTCATTCGAATGCTTTTTGGAGAAAAGGAACCGGGTACTCATGACCAGGGCAACAAAGAAATAGCCGAATGTAATGATTGCACAAATGCGGTGGATTATTCCTGCAGTACCAATCCCCCCCATAAAGTCCATCAGGGTCTTTCCCCAGGGAGTATAATTAAACTTCAACGGCAGACCCGTCAATGCCAACCCAAGGAAACTGGTAACGACAAAAAGATGCAGGACGATATGAACCAAATTGAAACGACGGTAGACTTTCTGCTTGATTTTACCATTTTTGTTGGCATGATGCCCTGCTGGAGCAAATAATTCCGCATTACGGAGTTGTTTCTTTTCCACGGTGCCCCTGAACGCCCAAAGCAATGAGTGTATCCAGAAAAAAAGGAAGGTTCCGGCCAGTAAGGCATTCATGAATATTGTGACCCAGAAAAGGGCAGGGTATTTACTCCTGTTGGTGGGTTCAGCGTGGGGTATAAACTTAGCAAATCCCTTACCGGCATTAATGTGGCACTGCCCGCAAGTACCAGTCAAATGAGTTTGATTGACTGTTGAATTTGTATCCTTCGCCGGAAGGATGTTATGTGCACCATGGCAGTCTGCACAGCCAGCGACCTTTTCGGGATAGCCAAGTCGTACGTTCTTGCCATGGTAACTGGCAAAATATGTTTCAGGCGCAATGGTGGTCACATGGTTACGCGCCATCCTTTCCGCATCAGCATGACACTTCAAACAGGCCTGGGTATGGATAGTCCGGCCTTGTGCAGCATTATGAATTTTGCTGATCGCATGAAGACCGTGGCAATCCGTACAAGCAGGTGCGTCATTGTTTCCACCAGCCAGTGCCTGGAAGTGAATGGATTTGAAATAAGCGGATTCTTTCGCGTGACACTGTCCACATAACCTGGCAGCTGCCACCTTGTTATTTTTAAGGGAGGTAATTGTATGAATGTCCGCGTGGCATTTTGAGCAGGCAATGGGGAGACGTTCTGAATTGTGTATGCTTACCTTGTGTTCTTTCACAATTGCACTGTGACAACTGCTGCAATCCATTGGTTTGAAAGCCACAATACACGATTTCTTTCCTTTTGTGGAACTGATTGTCTGCTTTTCGACATCTATAACGTGGCAGGCAGAACACTTGAGGGATTTGTGGACGGAAGCGTTGTAATCATGGGCAGAAATACTTTTTTCATGGCATGTCAGGCAATCCGGATTTGACGGGGAGGAAAGCGATGAATTCTGCGCCATTACGCCTGTTGCTGCCAGACCAAAGGTCAGCATACAGGAAACTATTTTCAATGTTAGGGATTGTAGTTTCATGTGTTAATATTTATTTTTTTGGGTCACATGGAATAGCCATAAATTATCATACATAATTTGCATAAACGTTGTTATTATGGCAATTTCATAAGCTTTAAAAGTTTTAGCTGCACAGCCCGCCAGCCCGTTTTTTGGAACCAATCTTTATCTTCTGGATAAAAGAGTCTTTAGGAAATAGTTTAAGCACCTCTGAAGGAGGAGAGGCCAGATTGAAGGTCTTCCCTGCAACTGTTTTGTCAGCAAAAAGACTTTTCCAGTTCTGTAAACCGTTTTCCAATATGTAAAGGTTAACAACACCCTGCACCTTCAGGTATTTCCATGCTTTGATGGAAACCGAATCGTTTTCAGCGATGAGAACTACAACTCCCTGGGGCGGAAGTTGTGCCAGCGGAGCTACAACACTGGTTTTAAAAAGGTCATCAAGCGTGACATTTTGTGAACCACTGAGATGAAAAGCCTCAAAATCCTTACCCGGGCGCAGATCGAGGGTAATAAGCTTGATCGTTGCTTCGTTATTCGTTTTTACATATTCCAGGGGATGAATGAAGACAGCCTTTGTAGTCAGTTGAACGGCATAACGGCTCTCCATATATTTCCATTTACGAACCGGATCGGGTTGACCAATGATCCAGACAAGGCTGGCTAAAACAACCAAAGTTCCTGCACCAAACAGATAGGACCGTCTTGTGATTTTCCATGACATGACTTTCCCGGTGCCCCTGATACGGAAATACTCTTCGACTTTTTCCGCTCCGTAAAACATAATCAATGCAAACAGGATGACGGCGAAAACAGTAGCGCCGATTGACCAGCCCAGCCAGTCGGAAACAAGATACCGGTCGGTGAATGAAGAATACCAGAAATCTTCGAATTTCGGAAGAGATTCGCCAAAAAGACCGGCACCGAGCACTGCACCTATAAGAAATAACAAGCCATCCAGTTTAAAACTCGCAGTAGCAACTAATGATGTACCGGGGCAATATCCCCCGACGATAAATCCAACACCCATAATAAGTCCTCCAATAATTCCGGGCCAAAGGAAAGTCTGGTTTACTGCAAGTTGGGTAAAATCAAGGAATCCTACAGCTGAAGAGAGAAAAATCAAAAGGCAGGCTACGATGATGCCGGTAAACATAGTTTTCAGCACCGTCATATCTTTGAAGTAGAATTGTGCAGCAAGGCGACGTGAATCACCAAATCCGGCCAGTTCCAGTGCGACACCAAAACCGGTACCGATCAGGAAGAACACAAGATAGCCTCCGGCTTTCCCAAGTTCTGAACTAATATCGAGTGGTAACATAATACTATTCTCCTTTTTTTTAAGTTAATCAGCCCAAAGGCGCCGAACAAAATAGGCAGTGGCATAGCCTCCGATAAAAACGCAGAACATAAATGCCCAACTCCCAAGTGAGAGAACTGCTCCGCCGGATAATGCCTGTCCGGAGGTACAACCTCGCGCAAAACGGGCGCCATACCCCATGATTACACCCCCGATAAGGGCAAAGAAAAGCCGTTGGGTCTTTGAGATTCGTGGCCCCTTGAGAATTTCAAATCTCAACCGACGGTTAAATAATGCTGAAATCATACCACCGGCAAAGGTGCCTAAAAGGAGAAACACACTTGCGTGATCCAAGGGATTGGTGTCGCCGGCCCCCATGAGCGCAAATGTGCCGACTTTATCAACATGCGATTGCCAGATCAGTTTTGTGAGCGAAACCTGGATGCGACTGATGGCTCCCGACGCTCCCAATCCGCTGTGCGTAAGAGCAAAGGCAGCAAAAAGAACCACTCCGAGCATGGTACCTGCCAGATATGGGTTGGTGACAGGTTTTGGTTGTTTTTTCATAGTACTTCTCTATTTAAGAGTTGATTTAACAGGCCCCTGAACAGGATCATGTGCGTAACCAAGTTCTTTCCAATTCAGCCGGCCTCCGGGAGAATGACACTCCTGGCAGGACAAAGCGTTTTTAACTGTAGTGACCATGTGTGTAATGGGCCAGTACATAACGGTCGGGGTAAAACCGTATGTTCCGCTATACGGTAAACCGTTTATTTCCGCGCCTTCCTTCACTGCAAGGCTCCAGTCGAACTTAGTCCAAAAACCACCTTTTCCGCTGGTTATCGGAGGGATAATAATATTATTGACGGGATCATACGGCTGTTTGCTATGGTGTACCTTGAACGGCCAGATCTTTGCATTCGCATCATCACGGGATCCCAGGGGGCGGTTTATATTGTGCTCGGCTTCCTTGTCGAGTTTGTCTCCGACGATGTAACGATCCATTCTCCCGTTGTACCAGGCGTATGTCGGCACTACATCTTCCTCATAATGGAATTCGCCCTTAATCTTAAGATATTCATGCGGATTGTCCTTTCGGGTCGAATCGCCCGCTTTTGACCAATCCCAGGTCATTTTTGTCGGAAGTTTACGGGCAAACGCTGGAATATGGCAGGTCTGACAGGCTATTCGGGCGGTATGTTCGTTCAGACGATAGTCTTTATGCGGTTTCAGAGTATGACAATCTTCACATCCAAATCGCACCGCCTTTGTTTTTTCAGTATAAGTAGTGTTTAATTTACCGGAAACGAAATGGTGTTCTGTTTTGTGGCAGTCGATGCATTGGAAATTGAGTTTTCCCATGTGATAGTCAAGCTCCTGGTTGGCATTCAGCAGTGATTCATCAAGATCGCCATGCTTCACACCCATGCCGCCGCCACCACTGAAATGGCAGATCCCGCAGTTATCACGATTGGGCCTGCGCACACTTCCGGCAACAACGCGCAGGTCAACGGTCTTGCCTGGCAAACCACGTTTTGATTTTGAATAGCTGCCTGAACCGTCATGGCATACAAGACAATCAACATTCTCCTCCTTTGTGAAATCGAAGCTCATGTCACCCCACCCGTAACCGGCATGGCAGATTGTACAGGATCCCCAGTTACCTACAACACTTATGCAGAAGTTGTTGACTTGGTTGCGCTTGCCAAGCGGAATGACTTTACCTTTCCGGACAACATCCCCGCTGATCCAGGTCCAGTGTGCTGTTTTCATGACTTCACTGGCACTGTTCACGTGACATTTAAGACATTTCCGGGTAACCGCCTGAGGAGATGTGATTGAGTCCTTGAAATAGGGACTGTGATCCAGGTGGGGGATCAAATGGCCGGTTAGCGGGTTTTTAGGGACCGGCACCATACCATTACTAAGCCTGGGGTCGCGGTTGCATGCACTCGCTACAAGCAGTAACAGTAGCATTATTCCAACAAGGCGATGTGAATCTTTAATTGATGTTACAGCTCTCATATTTTATTCCTTGAGTGGTTCTTTTGTCCAGATAAAAAACTCTATTGGAAATTACACGGGCAATTCTATTGTAAACGGGTAAAAATTGAATGATTTTATAATGAATACCTCCGGAAAAACCCTGCAAATCTACAAAACGATATGTTAATTTATTCACAATTATTCTACATATGATGAACATATGTTTATAACACAGGAAACATCTTGATATACACACATATATAGATATATGTTTTATTAGATTTTGTCCGTGAAGATTAATACCCTTATATCTGGACATGGAAGTTAGGTACGCGAACATTATTTCGACGCCTAATTCGTAACCGGGAACGGTTCGATCAACATATTTTGTGTGATTGTTCTCGTCCTATTTAAGAGCTACCATTTTAATAAGGGATGCTTTCCCACGATGAAACTCGCCTTCTTCAACCTCAAATTAAATCAGTGCTAAGGTTTTGGATCTGCATGTCTGCAAATTCTTCTTTCATTTCTGCCTTTTACACGCTAATCGAAGGCCGAAACGGTCTATCCCTTATAAGCAGCGTATACAGCATTGCTACCCTCCCATTCTGCGGGCAATAGAAGCTTCTCGGGTGTCAGATTGTCCAACTCTATTAACATGCGCACGGCCGGTTGACCATAAAGAAGCCGAAAAATCCCCCGAATGCAATACTGGCATAGGGATTACTCGTAATGGCACAGGTACCCGAAGCACATCCTACAAAATGATAATATAAAAACCCTCCTATCCCGCCTATTACGGTAAAAAATACCGGTTTCCAGAATGTCAAGGTCTTAAGTCTTTCCTTGATTGGCAATGGCTCTGTGTTGGTCTTACATGTTTCTGACATGATAATTTACTTTTAAATCAATAGTTTAATTACTTGTTTGATTCGGTTTAAGGACGATCCATAGATCACCCAACCGAATTCATTTGCAAAGTAACGAATAAAATTTGAATTGGTGATACTTATGCGCTTTATCCTGGCACGATGTTTGACACATGCAGAATATGACATATAAAACTTAATCCTATGCTGCAAACAAATTTAAAACACATCCTGAGTGCCATTCTGTCAACACGGAGCGCCAATGAGTATTTGGGGTCAAACCAATGAAAACCAGTCTTATAATTTTCATACTGCTTACCATAAACATGCTGGCCTCTGCCCGGAAACCGGCACTAAAAGACACATTTGATATCACCACTCACACCATGCAATTCCCGCATCATTATAAAAAGTGGGGCTTTCAAGTGTCTGCCGGACTTTCTATGGTCAAACCTCCGGAAGATTTGCTCGAAAGTGCAATTCAGGCGCCATTGGCGAATGTTCACATGACATTCGGGCTACCATGGAAACTCTCACTTGAATCGGACCTTACTACGATCATTGTTTCCAATCAACTAAGGGCGGGACCAAGGATCAGTTTTTTAGTCAGGAACTTTGGAATAAAGGGAGGATGGGACATTGCCTATGTTTACGGCCAGTTAAAACAATCCGGTTTGTAACTGTTCACCCCCTACAAATATAGGGCATTAATTTGGGAAAGAGAATGCAAAGGGTTCAGGTTGTTTTTTATGGAGGTGTCGATTACCGATCGCAGGATTGCAAACGACTCCGCACCTGAGACAGATTTGAACTGGCCGGATATTTTTTGCTTGACTTTGACATTTCGGATAGCTCTTTCTGAACCATTATTATCTGGAGGTACCTGATGATAATACAAAAAAGTCAAGATATGCTGTCGATATTTGACCAATCTGTTTTGAAGGCTTATTGCTAAGTGATGTTTTTTCTTAATGGGTTCTTCAAGTAATTTGGTAAGTCGATTTTCAAATTCCGTTCTTTGATTTAATGTTTTGTGATAATCCTCCGGCAGGAGTGTCTTTTTAAAGGCAATGGTTTCAACCAGAAGTTGTTTAAAATCAGTTGCCCATTTAAGTTTGTAACAGTCGTTAATATGATTGAATTCGCGCAGTAAATGGGCCAAACAAATTTGATGGGCGACAGCGGCAACTTTAAAGTAACATCTCCAGCAATCATGAACAAGGACAGAAAAAGCGAACCCATTGGGAAAATGCTGGTAAAGGGTTTGGGCACCTCTGTTGAGCGAAGCAATGATGAAGGTGAAGAGTTTTCCCTGAAGTGTCCAGAACCATCCTTTCTGCCCGTTTATTCTCATTCCGGTCTCGTCTCCGCCATTAACATCAGCGGTTTCTGCCCGTTTACGGATGAGTTCATATGCAGGAATAGCTTTTTTGGCAACCCGGTTAATTGCTTTCACTAATGCCCCTTCACTGATAGGAGTATTAAACACGTACCGGAACATTTCGGCCAGCCTGTGAAAGGGTACAAATTGACGGGCGTTCATATAGGCCGCAAGGCTTTCAACATTATGGCCATAGCTGATGCCGGGTGTTATTCCATCCGGAAAATCAGCAACCACGGTATTGCCGCATGTACATGTTCTTTGAAATGCCTGATGTTCGATAAATACCGGCTGTATCACAGGAAGAACAACTTCCTGACGACTTTCAACCAATTCAGCAGGAATCTGGCTTATATCAAGACCACAACAGCTGCAGAATTGAGGGATATGTTCAATAATTTCATCGGGCTTTTCTACCATCTCAAGGGTGGTGCCTTCATGTCCCGGCTGGCCTCCCGGCTTTTTGCCACTGGGTTCCCTCAGGCTTCGCGTTTTAGATGGCCGAAAATAATCATGACTGGGAGGGATAGAACTATTGCGGCTGTTTTTGGGATTTTCGTATCGGGCAAGCCGTTCTTCAAGAGAAGCAACTTTAGATAAAAGCGTTATTATGATTTCTTTGAATTGCTGGTTCTCCTTACGAAGTTCTTCGACTTCTTTTCGAAGTTCTTTGTTCTCTTTTTTAAGACGTTCTATCTCCTGGAATGGATTCACAACAACACTTTTGTTTGTTGCAAAGTAACGTCAGAAAACTATGAAAACAACAATAAAATCAACCATCTTATGAATACCAATCAACACAAATTGTTAACATCGCATAGATTACAGAAATAATCAAAATAATTAACCCCAAATTGTTAACAACCCCTGTTTTTGAACAGGGGTGAATAGTAACAAATTTCAAACTATGAAAAGCCTCGTTAAAAAAAAGGTAAAAGCTCCAAAAGCAGAAACAAAAAAGGTGGCACAATGTTGTGCCAAAACGTCGAAAACCATTGTGGGTTGTCACGATTAAGATTTGTTAAACAATGATTTACTCCAAACACAATATTTATTCCAGGATAACAGGATCAGATAATTTTTTCATCGTTAACCTGCTCAGCGGCAGCGCCGATATCTTAAATCCTGCCGAAGGGAAAATGGTGAAGGATTTGATTGACGGGAAAGAGATTGCTGAAGAGTTCCGTAGCAACCTTGAAGAGCAGGGTTACCTAGTGGATGAAAAGGAAGAAGAACGGCTGTATCGCAGCAAGTACCTTGATTTCATCGATACCCGTGATGAGGATGAAATACAGTTGTTTTTTGTACCGAATTACAGCTGCAATTTCGCCTGCACCTATTGCTACCAGGATGAATATGCCAACACAACCAGGGAACTCACAACGGAGGTAATTGATGCGTTCTTCCAATACGTCAACCATGAATTTGCAGGGCGCAAAAAGTACCTGACCGTTTTCGGGGGAGAACCGCTGTTGAATTCACCGAAACAAAAAGGGTTGGTTGTTTACCTGCTTAAACTGGCGAATGAATCAAACCTTGAAGTTTGCTTTGTGACAA
>Ga0209083_1004425_pt1 | contig 10775 bp, 10 predicted proteins | sample AM7aDNAmetaG_FD_184132 | JGI IMG/M metagenome (GOLD analysis project Ga0209083, IMG submission 184132) | Freshwater microbial communities from Finland to study Microbial Dark Matter (Phase II) - AM7a DNA metaG (SPAdes) (version 3) | ecosystem: Environmental > Aquatic > Freshwater > Lake ...
ATTTCCACGCAGCACTGAACGTCGTGCGCATAGCCGTGATACAGTTTGCGCTTCCATGAATCGCCTGTGCCCTCAATGTGAAATTTGGGTGTGCGCAGAAAAGCGGTTTTATGACCCATAAGCGCCTCAACAACTCCCTTTCCGTTATTAATGCACAGCCCGATCCCTACCGCCATGAGAAGCGGAAGGTACAACAGGCTTTTCAACCATGGCTGCCCGAGTTCCTTCTGGGATATGCCGTAATACAGAGCTATGGGAACGACTCCGCAAAAAAATGCGGCCAGGTCAAAAACAAAAAGGTCCTTCCACCCGTTTTCAATGCGTATGCACAGCGCAGGGCAGGCCAGCAGTGCAAGCAGCAGCATAAACAGATAATTCATATTGCAGCTCAAATGAAAAAAAGATTCGAGCTTTACGCGCAGGGGCTGCCTGGCCCGCGCAATCGCAGGCAGCAGTTTCAGCGCTGTTTCTATGCCGCCCTTTGACCAGCGGTGCTGCTGGGACATGAATGAATTGATATCGACGGGTATTTCCGCAGGGGTTATGATCTCAGGGCAAAAAATAAATTTCCATCCATGCAGCTGCGCGCGATAGCTCAGGTCAAGGTCTTCTGTCAGAGTGTCATGCTGCCAGCCGCCCGAGGTTATGATGCACTGCTTCCGCCAGATGCCGGCGGTGCCGTTAAAATTAAAAAATCGGCCCGACCGGTAGCGGGCTGTATGCTCAAGAATAAAATGGGCATCAAGGAACAGGGCCTGCACCTGGGTGAGAGCAGAGTACTCCCGATTGATATGCCCCCACATGGTCTGCACCATCCCTGTTTCCGCTTCAGAAAAAAACGGCAGGGTTTTTTTGAGAAACTGTTTGTCCGGCACAAAATCAGCATCGAAGACAGCAATAAATTCACCCTTTGCCGATGCAAGGCCCGCCTCCAAAGCACCCGCCTTAAATCCTGTCCTGTCGGTCCTGTGCAGATGCTGAATGTCAAAGCCGTCACGGGCAAGTTTTTTGACTATTGCCTCCGTAATTTGTACTGTCTCATCCGTTGAGTCATCAAGCACTTGAATTTCAAGAAGTTCCTTTGGGTAGTCAAGCGCGGCCACTGCCGCTATAAGTCTGCCGACAACATACATTTCGTTAAAAATCGGCAATTGAACGGTCACCCGGGGAAGCTGTGCGGGAAGCGCGGAAGCCGGCGGAAGCCGCCGCTTATGTTTGAAATACAGAAACAGGATGGCATATCTGTGCAGACAGTACACCATCAAAAGGGCCAGTATGAAAAAATATGCGCCTACAATACTACAGTTTAAGATCATGCCGTATGCTACCCTGATACCGCACAAGAGTCAAATTGAACCTGATATTTTGATGCTTTTTGCTTCCGCACGCGCCCTGAGACGGGTACGAAAATTTTGAACAAAATTACGCACATCATGAATCTCAAGCGCCTTCTTCGGGCAGACATTGACGCACCTGCCGCAGCCGATGCACTCAACCGTGCGTATCTGGCCCTTTTCCTTAATAAGCCTTGTTATGGGAATTCCCATGTCGCAGACCTTCTCGCATTTCTTGCAATCGATGCAGGCATCTCTGTCTGCCTTGATACGGTAAAACCCCAGATAGCTCAGCAGGCCCCACAGGCCCGCAAACGGGCACAGAATACGGCAAAAATTACGGTTGCCGGTCAGCGGTATGAGCAGAAAGCTGGCATAATAAGGATATGTAACGTAGTCATAATAAAATTTACCGATGCGGTCATAGGCCGTCGCAGCGTCTATAATCGTAAAAACCAGAAAAGCAAGCAGCAGTGCCACCGACACCCATTTCAAATGCCGCAGCCGCCACCACAGCTTATTGCGAGGTGTCTTGTCCCGAAACGGATAGGCGATGGTCTCACGCGCCGTAACGCACGGGCAGCACCAGCCGCAGTCAACCCTTTTTCCGAACAGCAGCACCACACCGAAATACGCAAAAAACACGATCGACCCGATTGTGTGAATCGCCGGGAAATTTCCCCACTGGCCGCCGATAATTGGAATCTTTACATCAAAGGCAAGCGGTATGATACCCCACAGCAAAAAAAATGAAATAAGGATAAAACTGATTCTGAACTTCTGGTACGCATTCTTTTCGTTTACTATGCGCCAGATGCCAAAAATCAAAAGAATGGCAAAACCCGCATAGCCGATGGGACTGTAGTGGAGCTTGAAAAAATAAAGCTCGATACATGCAAACAGCACAAGGCTTATTGCGGAAAGCGTTTTAACGATTGTCCAGTCATCAAGCGAGGAGCTTTTGCATTCAGCTGCAATGCAGTTTGAACAACTTGTCTGTTCCATCTATCACACCCCTTTCAGGCTGGAGCATGTACCAAAACTGCAGCCGATTTTTTTTAAAAATCACATCTTTTCTACCGGAAGATTTCTCCTCAGAGATAGTTCCGATTCCCGGCTACTGCTTCTTATTCTCGAAATAGTAAACAATGCCGATTGAATACATACGGCCCGGCGATATATTTTTACCGTAGGGATATGTTGTATAGGCAACTTCGCCGGACCAGCGCTCCGTGAATTTGTAATTAAGGGCCGTTTCAACTTTTCCCAAGTCATATGAAAGCCCAAGCGATGGATTACCTGATGCAGCACTGGTTACCGATGTGTTTTGAGCCACTATGACCTGCCCTGTTTCGTCATCCACATAGGCGCTGCGCTGCGGCTTGGGTGCTGACACCCTCTGTGCATTATGCATGCTTTTCGTGCCGTCCAGCTTCAGGCGCAAAGAAAGCTTTTGCGTAAGATCCATACCGAATTCAAGCAGGTATTTAAATTCATCTGATGGCGCTTTTGTGCGGAACCGATACCCGACCTCGGCGCCGCAGTAGCCCGGAAACGGCCAGAGCGATTTTCCGGCCAACAGGCGCACTTCATAGTCGCTCTGATTATTGCCCGGCATCACTGTTTCGCGACTTGTGTAAAGCCCGGCATTTTTATAGAGGAACTGAACCGCGCCGACAAACGGAGTCTGCAGCAACCCGTATTTCAGACCGACCTCCACATCCCCGCCGCCATGATAGCGCTTGACGACATACTCCCGCTTATCCTGATCATCTTCCTCGTAGTCCCGCCAGTAACTTGAACGCAGGCTTTTGTACGGCAGCGATGCTGACAGCGTCAGCCGGTCGGTGAGTCCGTACTCACCATAAAAGGTAACATTATTGTCGTAAAATTTAGCCTTATTGGGCAGGGCATTTCTGCCGCCGCCCGGGCCGAAAATCGAATCGGTAACATAGCGGTTATAAGAAAGCTTGGTATACAGGCCTCCCTGATTCATGGTCCAGGCCCCTGCCAGCGCTGCATTAGGAACTGTAATAAAAAGAGCCGTAATAAATACTGCAAAAAATACTCGCATAGTTTTCAGCCCTTCCCAATGTTATGGCGCAAGTGAAAAGCGCACCTGATAGGCATACGTCGGATCGGCAGCCGACAGGGCCACGCCTGCCCACAGCCATACAAAACCGCCGCCTTCGCCTATTTCAAAAATCTGACTCAAAACGCCCTTTGAAATGCCCGCGCGCGCTATGGCTTTCGTACCTGCGCTTGATGAAACAATGCCGGTCATAAAAACAGCATCTCCGGCTCTGTCGCTTTTCAACAAAGAAACACCCAGGATACCCTTGCCCAGAACGCCGACAAAAAACTGCTGGCATCCCAGCGGAAAAACCTTTGTTTGAATGACGTCAATTGTCTGCGTCTGTCCTGGGACAACTGCTGTTGCATTAAACAGTTTTGTTGTCTGAGCCTCAGCGGACCCCAGCACGGTCAGAAAAATGATGGCTGTTATAACGAGCTTTGTTTTTATGGTATTCAGCATTTCAGTAATCCTTCTTATTTTTCAACATCATTAGATAAATACGGCAGCGGCCAATAAAAGCCGCCGCCGTACAGGGCTTGCCGATCAGGGTTTGGTTCCATCCCTGCTGTCGCCGGTTGCAACCGGATACAGATCAGGATCCTGTATGCTCCACTCATTCCATGAGCCGTCATAGTTGTACACTTCAGGATAGCCCAGCCCTAGAAGAATAAGGGTATAAACGCCAGAGCGGAAACCACCTTCGCAAAAATTGTAAATTATCTTGTCAGACGTTATTCCGAGGCTCTCAAAATGAGCGCGCAGATCGGCTTCGCTTTTCAGCACCTGCACATTGTGATCTTTCTGCAGAGTGCTGGGCACAGGATTGCCGCTGGCATTAAGATAGTCGGTGTAAACGGCTGTACCATAGTCGCTGAATTTACCGTAAGGAATATGTCCGGGACGCGCACCAGGGGTTGTATTATAAATAAAAGGGGTCGTCGAGACGTCCCATACTCCCGTAGATGGATCGCCGCTGGTGACTGTGGTAGCAAATCCCGTGTATTCACTTGGTGTGCGCACATCGGAAATAACATAGCCGGCTACAGTATGATTGCCATTGGCCGTGTCGATAACCGCTGCAAGATCGGCTTTGTTTATGCGGTGGTTGAAATAGCCTGCAATTTCATACGGCTTGGTGCTTTTCGTCGGAATAACCGGTGTTGCTTCCCAGGCTTTGCCGTCTGCATCTTTCCACTTGTCGGCGCCGCCGTCGATCGTATATGATTTTCCATGGCCATAGACCCTCAACACCCACGTAGATCGGCCGCCATATGAACTGGTGTCGGTATCATAGGACACAACAGTTGTATCCGGAGTGATGCCGTTATTAGTCAGAATATCAACCAGCTCTGCGGCTGTGGGTATGTCATAGGCAAAGGTCTCATTATCGATCTGGGTTCGCGCGAAATAGAATGTATTGCGCGGAATATTTATTGCCCCGGGTATATGACCTGCAGCATAAGCGGTCGCTGGACGAGTATCCACAATCACAAAATCAGCATCGCTTTCATGCTGGGCTACCCAGTCAGTTGATTTAAAATAATCTGAAAGTACGGCCGCCTGTTTTTTTTTGCAACCTGAAGCCGCCAGTGCGATTGTTAAAATCAAAAATGTACTTAAAATTAATCCTAGTTGTCTTTTCATGTTTGTTCCCCTTATTTAATAAAATCGAATTTAAGTTTTTTTTGCCTCCAGATGTCTGGTCGCAAAGTTTTTTTATTTAATGGTGCGAAGCAACGACCGGTTGTCCGGCACGTTTAAAAACGGTATATATTTTTTAAATTCCACCTCCTTTCTCTACAAGCCATACATCCTCGTAGCGTGTTCTTTCGGTTAATTCCACCTGTACAATTTTTGAATCATGAACCTTAATAACTATCGAGCCGTATTTCAGGTTCAGGACCTGCTCCGATAAATCCTTAATAATCGAATCGTTTATTATACTCTTTTGTGTTGTTTTCAAACTCATGGCTATCCACCCTTTCACGTAATAAAAAACCCACTTGTCAGCTCTGTCTGGAAGTGGGTTCATGCTATTTTCAACTACGGTTTCATATAAACAAACCCCACTGTCCAGGTCCATATCTCCTGCACATACAACACATCATCAATTTTCTATTTCTACTTTCCGGGCTTTTCATCGCCGTGCTCCATATTATTTCTATCTAATCCATAGATTGAATAGATTATAACGAGAAAAAAATTTGTTGTCAAGGAAATTTGTATTTTTTTTAACTCACCACCGGCACCGGCATTTTTGTCGCGTCATACCAGCACCGCAGCATTATTTAAACAATTCGATGCTGGAACAGGATCCACACCTCTCACAGCAGGCTGAGCAAACTCAATACTGAAACCGTTGAAATCGCCTGAATACTGCTCTTCCAAAACATAGATGCTCCGGACGGCTGCACGCTCAGGGCCTTTAGAACACCAGCCCGTTAGCTTGTGAACCTGCCCCTGTTCACCTTCAAAAACCGCCTCAACCCTGCCGTCGGACAGGTTTCTTACCCAGCCGTTCACGCCGTGCTCAGCAGCTACTCTTTTCGTCGCCTTTCTGAACGAAACCCCCTGAACGGTCCCTTCTATAAATACGTGTTTTCGAACATCAGCCATAATAGCCTTCATTGTCAGATTGAAGGCTCGCAGGCCTTCACTGCAAATTCAAAGTTAAAAGCCTACTCCCGTGAAATAAGAAACAGGCCGCTTTGGGCAAACAAATTGGGTAATAATTTTATAATTTTATCGCCAGCGAGAAAAAAATCCTGCTCAATGGTAATGCCTTTTTTTTTGCAGTAATTCATAAAATCAAAAATACTTAAAAAATGCAGGTTCGGCGTATCATACCACTCATAGGGCAGCGAAGGCGTTACCGGCGTGCGGCCGTGAAAAAAAATCTGCGCACGGGATCTGTAATAGGCAAAGTTCGGAAACCCTATGATAACTTTTTTACCCACGCGAAGTGATTGGCTCAACACAGATTCAAGCTTTTGCACCTGCTGCAGGCTCTGATTGAGAATGACATAATCAAATGATTTGTCGGTATAGTCGTCAAGCCCGGCGTCGATATCGCCGTGAAAAACGCACAGGCCCCGGGCCACGCAGTCATAGATTGCCTGGTCGTCTATTTCAATTCCCTGGCCCCGCGCCTTTTTCTCTCTGGTAAGCAGGTAGAGAAGCTCCCCGCTGCCGCACCCGAGGTCAAGCACAGTTGAGCCCGGTTTCACCAGGTCAAGAATTATTCTATGATCAAGCGGCACACAGTCATATTGCATATTCACCCGTTACATCGTATCCGTTTGAAACCCTTTTTAAAAAATGCGAGACAAGATGCGCCTCCTGCTCGATCTCAAGCAGGAATGCATCATGGCCGTACGTTGAGTCTATTTCGCAGTACGTGGCATTGAGGCCGGCGATTTTACATGCCTTGACAATCTGCTGCGACTGCCAGACCGGGTACAGCCAGTCCGACCTGAACGCTATTACCAGCAGCTTGGCGTCAAGCCCCTTAAATATTTCGTGCAGTGGCTTCTCTTCGGTAAGATCAAAAAAATCCATGGCCTTGGTAATATACAGATACGAGTTTGCATCAAAGCGCTTCACGAAGCTGTCGCCTTTATTTTGGAGATAGCCCTCGACTTCAAAGTCGGCGGTAAACTTAAATGGCTGCTTTTCGTTCTTCTGCTGCCTGCCGAACTTATCAAGCATCGATGTTTCGCTCATGTAGGTGATGTGTCCAACCATCCGCGCCACGGCAAGACCTTTTGCGGGCGAACGGCCCTCGTAATAATTGCCGTCGTGCCAGTAATGATCGGCCATAATGGCCTGCCTGCCCACCTCGTTGAACGCAATCTGCTGCGGCGAATGCATGGCGGCCGTGGCAATAAGGATTGCGCTCTCCAGTTTATCGGGTGCGCTCCTGAGCCATTCAAGGGCCTGCATGCCGCCCATCGACCCGCCGGCAACCGAGCACAGCTTATCTATGCCCAGCTGCTTTATAAGCAGCTGCTGCGCCTTCACCATATCGCCGATGGTGATAAGAGGAAAATGAAGGCCATAGGGCTGCCCGGTCTTTGGATTCACGGAGCCGGGGCCGGTAGAGCCCTTGCACCCGCCCAGCACATTTGAACAGATGACATAATACTTGTCCGTATCAAATGCCTTGCCATGCCCGACCATATCATCCCACCAGCCGGGTTTATTTTCTCCTTTATGGTAGCCGGCAACATGGGCATCCCCTGATAGCGCATGGCAGATGAGCACGGCATTTGACTTGCCGGCATTCAGCTCACCATAGGTTTCATAGGCAAGCGTTACCGGCCCCAGCTTCTCGCCGCTTTCAAGCACAAGCTCATCTGCAACAGTGGCAAACTGTGTCTGTACAATTCCGATTTCAGTTGTGCTGTGCTTCATGCTTGTTCTTTCTGCTTCTAAGGAGACATAATAAATAATTCATTGCGGGGCAAATGTGAAGGCCACTTTTTTTCAACAAACCTAAAAATATTTTCTTTCGTTTTGAAATGTAGTGGCGGGCTTTATGCCCGCCTCCCGGGAGGGGATAAACCCCTCCCCCACAGGCACCCACGGCACAACCCTTGTGTCTTTTAAACCGGTATATCCTGAAACAGAACCGTTGAAAGATACCGCTCGCCTGCATCAGGCAGAATCGCAACGATTGTTTTGCCGGCAAACTCATCAAGGCGCGCCAGTCGCAGAGCAACTGCTGCTGCCGCGCCGCAGGAAATACCGCTCAGGATGCCTTCTTCTTTTGCCAGTCTGCGCGAATATTCAACCGCCTCGGCGCTGTCAACCTGTTCTACACGATCAATAATTGACAGGTCAAGCGTATCCGGAATAAAGCCGGCGCCGATACCCTGTATCTTGTGAGGCCCGGGCTTCAGCTCCTGACCGGCAAGCTTCTGTGTAATGACAGGGCTTTCTTTCGGCTCAACGGCAACGGAAATTATTTTCTTGCCCTTGGTGTTCTTGATATAGCGCGAAACGCCGGTAATAGTTCCGCCCGTGCCAACACCCGCAACCAGCACATCTATAGCGCCGTCGGTATCATTCCATATCTCCGGCCCCGTAGTCTTTTCATGAATAGCCGGGTTGGCCGGATTCTTGAACTGCTGGGGCAGAAAATACCTCTGTGGATCGCTTGCCGCAATCTCTTCGGCCCGGCGCACAGCTCCGGTCATTCCTTCAGAGCCGGGGGTGAGCACAAGGGTGGCACCAAAGGCCGCAAGCACGCGCCGCCGCTCAAGGCTCATAGTCTCAGGCATGGTCAGCGTGAGCTTGTACCCGCGAAGTGCAGCCACGTACGCAAGCGCTATGCCCGTATTGCCGCTGGTGGGTTCTATGATCTCAACGCCGTGCCTAAGCAGCCCCTTCTCTTCAGCGTCCCAGATAAAGGCGGCGCCGATGCGGCATTTTACCGAATAGGCAGGGTTGCGGCCTTCAACCTTGCCAAGAACTACAGCGGCCTTTATCCCCTTGGTGAGCCTGTTGAACCGAATAAGCGGCGTATTGCCGATTGACAGTGAGTTATCAGTATATATGCGCGACATATTGTCTCCTTTTTATTTAATTGTCTTTTGTAATGCCTGATCGATATCCTCGATGATGTCGTCAATATGCTCAAGGCCTACCGACAGGCGTATAAAATCATCAGTTACTCCGGTTGCCTTCTGCTCCTGCGGCGTCAGCTGCTGGTGTGTCGTCGAAGCCGGATGAATAACCAGAGTTTTCGCATCGCCGATATTTGCCAGATGAGACAGGAGCTCAACCGAATTTATGAATTTCTTCCCCGCTTCACGCCCGCCCTTAATTCCGAATCCGACAAGGGCGCCGAATCCCTTCTTGAGATATTTTGCGGCGACTGCATGATTGGGATTGTCTTCAAGCCCCGGATAATTCACCCAGCTGACAAGAGGATGTTTTTTCAGATGCCATGCAATGGCAAGAGCATTCTCGGCATGCCTCGCCTGCCGCAGCGGCAGCGTTTCAAGGCCCTGCAGCAGCAGGAACGAATTAAACGGGCTGATCGCGGCCCCGATATCGCGCAGCAGCTGAACACGCACTTTAATAATAAATGCGATATTGCCCGCTCCGGGAAAATCTCCGAACACATCCCAGTATTTCAGGCCATGGTAGCTCGGATCAGGCTCGTTAAATTCCGGGAACTTGCCAGTGCCCCAGTTGAATTTTCCCGCATCAACGATCACCCCGCCGATAGAGGTGCCATGCCCGCCGATAAACTTGGTGGCCGAGATGACAACGATATCAGCCCCATGATCAATGGGGCGTACAATACCCACGCCCACGGTATTATCGACCACAAAAGGCAACCCTGCCTCATGGGCAATAGCCGCAATGGCCTCAAAGTCGGGCACGTCAAGCTTGGGGTTGCCGATGGTCTCGGCATACACCACACGCGTCTTTGCAGTAATTGCCTTTTTGAACTCCTCGGGTTTTGTCGAATCCACAAACTTCACCGTGCGCCCAAGCTTCGGGAACGTATAATGAAGCAGCTGATACGTGCCGCCATAGAGGTTGTTGCCCGCAACTATTTCATCCCCGACCTGCGTAATGGCAAGAAGCGCCAGTGTTGCCGCAGCCTGACCGCTTGCCACGCCAAGAGCACCCGTGCCGCCTTCTATCTGAGCGACGCGCTGCTCGAACACATCAGTTGTGGGGTTCATGATGCGGGTATATATATTGCCGAACTCCTTCAGGGCAAAAAGATTGGCCGCATGCTCCGTATCTTTAAAGACATATGATGTCGTCTGGTAAATTGGCACGGCGCGCGAGCCCGTAGTGGGGTCGGGCGTTTGACCGCCATGCAGCGCAATTGTTTCCAGATGTTTATAGACCATAAATTCCTCGCTTTCTTCCAGTTCAATTTTTTCGTTTAAAATTCCCACACCAGCCGTGCGGCAGGCGCGGCGCGTACATTGTCGTTTAAAACATGCCCGGGGTTTAAATAACCCACGCTAATGGTTGAATGATTATTCAGGATATAGCAAAACGCCAGGTCCCACCAGTCATCCTCCTTTTCAACAAGGCCGGGGATTCGCTTCAGCTTATCCGGCTTCATCCGGTATTCTCCCACCAGCAGCAGCTTGTCGGTCAGGAACTGGGCAAAATTGAACTCACCCAGGGCCTGGTATGTATCGGAAAACCCGAGAAGCCCTATATGGCTTGCCTTGGTGACCCTGACGCCAGCCGACAATATGAGCGGACGGGGCAGCACATCCTTGAGCATCTTTGTTGCAACAAGGGTATAGTCGATGCCGGAATCATCCTTGACCCCGATTCCCTTGAGCACGCCGTTCAGGCTCTTGTTAAGGTCGTGCTCCGTCGGA
>Ga0209083_1004428_pt1 | contig 10770 bp, 9 predicted proteins | sample AM7aDNAmetaG_FD_184132 | JGI IMG/M metagenome (GOLD analysis project Ga0209083, IMG submission 184132) | Freshwater microbial communities from Finland to study Microbial Dark Matter (Phase II) - AM7a DNA metaG (SPAdes) (version 3) | ecosystem: Environmental > Aquatic > Freshwater > Lake ...
TGCCTTCAATTTGAGTCCATAAAACACGCATCGCCTTATATGGATTCTTCATAGGATCATCATCTGGCAATTCAGCAGCAGTTAATAATTCCCAGAACATATTATATCCCATTGGTGTAGATGTTATTATAATTCGTGAATTACTAATGGAAGACACAATTGGCACAATAGCGCCATAATAATCTCTAATAAAATTATCTGGAATATGGGCAAACTCATCTAAATAAAGAAGGTCAATGGTAAATCCAATTGAAGGGTCTTTTGTTCTATTTTCAGTTTGAATACGTGAGTTATTTTCAAATGAAATTTGGGTTTCATTCCAGTTTGTAACACCTTTCTTTAAGAAGAATGGTAATAACTTATAAATATCTTTAATTTTTCTAATAATTTCTTTTACAGTCTTTCCTTTATTCGCCACAATCATAACACCTTTATCATCATTAAATAAAACAAAATGTATCATAACAATTGACGCAGAAACTGTATTATGTGATAATATATCGTTTGTATAATAACTCATTTCTGGCGCATTAATAGATAAATCAAACATACTTGCTTTACCATACATTTTTTTTACTGATTTAACTCTACTTAAACCTTGTTTAGTTAAAATATAATCATCATTAGTTAAATTAACTAACATTTTTGGTTCATGATCTTTACAAAACAATATATGTGTATCAGCACCTTCAAACCATAATCCATTCTCTAACTCTAATCTATATCTCTGAAACGGTTGAGTTATATTAATTTCATTTACTGTAACAATTCCATAATCAGTTTCAACTAATAATTCCTGATCTAGAAAAATAGTATTAACAAATTTCTTTAATATATCATCTTCGTTAAGATTAAAATTTCTGAATTCATATCTTTCTATTAATTGAATTATAAAATAAATTATACTTTTTATTATATTTTTTAACATTTTTTAAAATTATATTTTAAATTTCCAGAATCATATATTCTAAAAATTTTTCTTTCTAGCATTATTTCATGCTCAGTTTTATTTGAATCATATCCATGTTCAACCAACAAATTTTTTCTAAAATTAAATCTATAATGTCTTAATCCATCAATTATATAATAATAATTTGGTTGAGTTTTTCCAATAAATTTAAAGCCTAACGTTTCATACAATTTACCTTGACTAAAACTTCTATCTGCATATGTAGTTATTTCTTCTGGTTTATAATGATCAATAAAATAATTAAATAATTTACTAGAACCACCAACAATATTTGTATTTAATTTATTACAAAATCTAAGTAATTCATACTCACTTTCATTAGTTGATTTCTTACCCATTGTGACCCGTCTATTTCCAAAAGTCATCAAACTAACTAATTCATTATCATAAAATAATCCTATTTTAATTTTGGAACCAACAAAACCTTGTATATGATTCTTATTTAAGAATTCTCTAACTAATTTGTTGTCTAATATTTCTTTAATTATAGTTTTTCTAGCATATATTTTATTTGGTGTTATATTTAATCTATTTAATATTATAGATTTAACTATATTTTGTTTATACATCCAATCATCTTCATAAATATGAATCAATTGTATTCCTTGCTGTTCACACAATTCAGTTTTATTTAAATGATAATTCTTATCTTTATTTATCTCATTGTGCCAATATAAACCATTAAACTCAAATGCTAATTTTAATTCTGGTAAATAAATATCCAATTCTAATGGATCAATTATTGATCTACTATTATATAGTATATTATAATTATAATTAGAAAGAATAAAATCTTTAAATTGAATTTCTAACCCAGATTTAGTAGAAGATACTGGATTACATTTTGTACACAATATTGTTTTGTATTTTAATCTTAAATTTAATAATGAAAAATTAATATCAAACATGTGATTTTTATCACAAAATATTTGACAATTTCCACTTTCTATATTATTAATATTTAAAAAGTTATATTTTTTAAATAAATTGGATATTTGTGACATTTTATTCTTATTTATTATATCAGTATTTTTAGAACATATTTTATTGCCGTATCTTTCTAAACTAGTTTGTTCTAATTTATTTCTAATTTTTTTATTCTGTATTGGTCTACTAAATCCATATTTTTCTATATTTGTCTTTTCTATTTTTAATTGTTTACAATTATTACAATAATAAAAATTATATTTATTATAATTTTTATTATATGCATATAAAGATATATTTCTTTCTGTTTTACAATTATCACAAATCGCAGTGATTATAACATGTGAATTTTTTTGTATATCATTAATATTTATTAAAATATTTTGACCAACTTCACATTTATATCCTAAATCTCTATATTTATTTAAATTTCTACCAACAATATTGATATTTATTTCTATTTCTTTAATCATTTAATTAACTTATTTATTGTAATTTATATAAAATATTATACAAAAAGATTTTTATTTTTTCCAATAAAGTTAATTTTCTTTCCTTCTTAACCTCATTATAATAAAGAAGTCCAATAGGAATTTTTATTGTTTCACCTGTCTCTGAAGCAACTAAAACATTGGTTATAAATGAATTGCATTTTCCAGTTTGTCTTGAAGCCATTAAAATGCTTCTTGGATTTTTTGTATATAAATCTATTATATCTTTTTGATAATCACGAAGTTTCATTGGACCAATTGTACCATCTTCTCGTTTAATTTGACAGTATTTCTCAGCGAAATAATGAATGTTCATTTTACATTTAATATATTCTTCAAATTCAAAGTCTGACATTGCGAATGTGAGGTATGGTTTACGAACACCTCTTGTATTTGAAAACCAAACTTTCTCATGTCTTTTAAGAATTTTACCAAAATTTTCTTTTTGTTCTATTTCTTCTATTAATTCTGTAGTTAAAATAAACTCGTCAACTTTTTCAGCCATAAATATTATATTTTTTATTCATAAATAAACTCAATGTTATAACCCTTTATTGTGAAATTCAAATAAAGAATATCTCTTAATGTTCCTTCATATAACAGAAGTTCAAATGTATATCCTAAACTATTTAATTCAGGGATATAAGTAGTAATTTGTTCTTGTATTTTAGATTTCAAATTACCAGTTGTTATTCTAGTTTGCCACAAATAATATTCTAGGTTAACACCAATTTCAATATCACCTAAAACTTCACCTTTAGTAGTAAAAAGTATCATTTCTAATTTTTGTACTATTACTTCAACTTCATCATCCTCTATAATTCTATCTGGTTGATATTTAGGATGACCAGGATATCTTATAACCAAATCTTTTACATCTTTTAATGCCATTTTGAAACCTTATTTTTATTATATATATAAAAAAAACTCTTTTCTATGGAAGATTCTAATTTTATATCAGTTATAGATTATATAGGTGAGATTAATAATGGTATTGTTGTGTTATTATCTATGAAAGTAGATGATAAAATTTATGAATTAGCTTATTGGTTTAATAAAAACGATGAGTATATTTTATCTGCTGGAGATAACTTTTTAGAAGACTATAAAATTAATGAAATATCTGAATATAAAAATTATAAAAAATTAGCATATTATATTCACACCTTTGTATTAAATAATAAAGAAGAAATATTTAATGAATTTATAGGTAAAGATTAACTTCTAGGTGTCACACCTTTCCAAATAATATTAACTGAGCTAAAACCAGTTGTTGTTTTTGGATCTTCACTAAAATATACACCATTTCTATTACTCCAGCCGCCTCTCAATATAACTAGTTCGTTACTTCCTATGACTATATCGCCTAAAATAGGGTCCATTCCAATTAATTTAGACGCATCATATGTTGTAGAATTAGTATATGAAACTAATGTAGAATAGCCAACTGATTGTGTATTACTAACACCAGCTTGGTCTAATATATTTGGCTCTGTGACATAAGCATAACTATTTGTAGATATTGAATTTGCTAATAAATTTGTATTTGTTGATGAACTTTGATCTGCACTAGTTTTCTGTTGATTTTGTTGTGATGTTACAACATTTCTATAATTAGAAGCTGAAACATTAACAGAATTGCTAGAAGAAACATAAGTTGATTGTAATACATTTTGTGATGTTGATGATAATAATGCACCATCTCTATGATAATTTTCATTATCTTGACCAACAAATTCTAAATTAACTGAATCTATACCATCAATTGTTTTTAATATACTAATTAAATCTGCTTTAATAACTCGGTCATATCTATCATAAGTTGAAAAATATAAAGATAACATATTAGTAACTTGATCTCTAATATTATCTTCTGAAACATCCTCATATCTTCTAATAAAAATATTTATAACAAATTTTTTAATATTAGGATCTATGATAGTAATTGTAGATGTAATGCTAACTATACCTTGAATCTTAAGATATGTTATTATTCTATCTTTTTCTACTTGATCTAAATAAAATGCATCAAAAGGAACATTAAAATAATTAATATCTATCGAAAAATAATCAGTTATTCTTGGAATTAAATATAAATACATTTCATTAATATTAATATTATCTAAAACACCATCACTATTAATATCAATTTTAATCATATCTAACGTATTAAAAGCATTAACTTTAGAAAACATATTTAACTTTCTAAGATGATATATAAATTGTGAAGGAGTAGCAAGAACAAAATTTCTTGACACATAAGGAATAATTGATTTTGTGAATTCTATACTTTCACCATCACTAGCAAACTTTATATCTGTTTCAATAAAAATATCAAAAAATTGATTTGCTTGTAATACATTTCCAGTATCATCATAAATATCATCAATAAATGTAAAGTCATTAGATTTATTATTTAATATATTTCCCACTAAACCATTAGTTAATAGATATTTAACTTCTATTACTGAACCTATTGGTGGAATTATACCATTAATACTATTTCCAAAATAAATATCTAATCCCCCATTAAACCCAGTTCTAGCATAACAAGCATATTCATCAGGTAGCATATCGTACAAATGATCTCTAATTTGTAGATTGATTCCATTTAATGTAACTTGAAAATCAAAATTATCAATATTAGAATTATTACTAACTGTAACTTGAAATGATTGTGCTATTGTACCATCACCTGTAAAAGTTTGGTTTTCATATTTTCCTTGAACTACATTTACAAAAAATTGACAACCAGGTAATAATGGATAAAAATTTCTACTTGTACCGATTTTTAATGTATAATAAAGACTATTTGTATTATTTTTAATAAGTGTTTCGTCATATATAACTACTTGTGCGCCAGATATTTCTTGATCAATATTGATTCCTTGTTTAAGTTTTAATTTAAGTGTACCTCTTGCTGATAATGATCGTGATGGGTTATGACCAGAAATTCTAGCTATATTACTAATCATTCTTTTAGAATTAGCTTGATCTATATCTAATTGTTTAACAAAATTCTTTAAATATAAGATATTTTGAATAAAAAATTCTTTAATAACCTCTAATATTTGACCATAAGGTGATGCAGGATTAAAAAGAATACTCGATTTCTCATATGCCGAACTTAACCAATTTATTATTTGATTTGTTAAATTTGTATAATTTAATTCTATTCTATTAAAAACTCTGTTAAGTTTTGTAAGTCTAGCCATTATATTTTAATTTTATTTTTTAAGTTATCACCTATTGTTTCAACAAGTTTTTTCAAATCAGCTTGCTTATCTTCATATATATTATTAAAAATTTTAAATTTAAATATATATTCTTTCTCTCCCTCTTTTGAAATTGTTAAATCAACATTTTGATTATTATTTAAATCTACCGTAAAATTAAAAAACATTGATTTGCAAGGCATAATATCTATTTTTTCTTCTTTAACATTAATTATAGATAAATCTGTAATTTTATTTTCCTGAAACCATTCGTTTATTAATGTTGATGGTGACTTAACAAATTTTGATAATATTTTGATATTATCACCAAATTTGTTTTCTTTAAAAATACTAGATATCTTACTTGAAAAATCTTCTAATGTTGAAAATTCTATTCTAACATACTCACAATTAATATCAAATAAATATGTAAAATTATTTTTAGTAATTTTAGATTTTGTTCCATCGCAATTAAAAATAATTTTTGTATAAATAATATTAACATCATCATACAAAATTTTATTCATAGATATAACTAATCTTAAATCTTCTGAGTCATTTATTTTTTCATAAACACTTTCAACAGAAAGAACTTTTGTTGAATCAAAAACTTCTTTAATTTTACCAACTAAATCGCCAACTAATATATCCATAAATTAAATTATTTTATAAGTTACATTATATCTTTGGTTAAATGTACTAGTATTTTCACCATTTACTCTTAAAATAGAAACTTGTAAACCTCTATAATAACTAACTCTAGGCTGACCTAATAACTTATGACCAAATACTTGTAAATCAATCGTGATATTAATACCTATTTTATTTAATATCTTATAAGCACCACTATAATCTACAGTATTACCATTTGGATCTAATAAATAAAGATTTTGCACATAAACTGTATTACCAGTTCTAAATATATCTTCCGTTAAAATTATTTCAGTAAAACCTGTTGAGCAATATGATGCACCTGTATTTATATCAGTACAATTAACATATATATTTTCATTTAAATAAAAACTATCACTGAATTTTGATGTTTGTGGTGCTAATATATTATAACCTAAAGGTTCTATATCTGTTGGTAAATCAACATTAAAAATATTAACCTCTGATAATGTATTATTATAATTAAAATTCATATTAACATACAATCTCTGTGCAAACTGCGCATACTCTGGCTTAACAAATATATCTATTTGTTGTTTATTTCTAAGATCCTTATCTAACATTATTATAACATTACCACCATCATTAGAAACATCATCATTTATGAGATTTATTAGCATTTTACTATTAAAAGATAATGCAATTGGATATGATGCACCTGTATTTGTGAAATTGTAGTTATAAGCTTCTGTTAAACTAACATTTTGAATCTCATCATACTCAACATTAGTTACATTAAATTTTAACCTTGGATAAATTCCAGAATTATCAACTGAAATTGTAGCAGTATCAGAATCAACAAACTGATTAGTAGAATATAATCTCATGAGACTTTCCATATTAGTCATTCTACTCTTTAAATCATCTATATCAGTCTGAGAATAAATTAAGCTCTTCATTTCTTGAATATCCATATTTATTCTAACAAATTCCTGTATGATATTAACAAAATTTTCATTAACTTGATAAAATCTTCTCATCATTTCATTATACATATCAAATCCAAACATATTATAAATTGTACTTGGATCATAAGTTAATGGTACAACATCATTATCAATATTATAGTGAAGATTTAAATTAAACATATAAGATAGACCATCATGTACACCATTTGTAACTAATTTATGATAAGGTGTCATTAATTTGTTATTACTATCATCATCATTTTCTGGATTATTCAAAAATTCAACACCGTATAAATTAACATATGAATTTATATTATTATTTTGATCTCTTTCAATTAATTCATAATACCATAAAATAGCATTAAAATCAAAATCCGCTGGTGCTTGTCCTTCAATAGAAATAGAACTAAATTCGTCAAAATTTTTACTTTCTAAACCTGGAATATTCATTTTATAGTAATGTGTTCTATTAACATCAAGATAAATACCATCTATTGCATCAGAATTGAAGTCTGTTAATTTTTCAATATAATCATCAGCATTTAAACCAGTATTATCTGTTAACATAACACCATAATAATCACCTTGATATCTAATACTATCTCCATTTGAACATAAATATGTATTATCAACTGTATCAAATTGTCCAAAATATGAACCTGGATAATCATGTGGATTACTTCTAATTGGTGAATTTAAACTTTCTGCACCAACAATTTCAGTCTGAATTTCATCAGCAAGTATAGGTATTTCTAAATTTGGATAATAATTAGTATTATTTCTGATACCAAAAAGAACAGTCGGAGTTCTACCTGCTTGATGTGGTATATAAGCTGTGACTTCTTGCCCAACTCTTGATGCTGTTTGAATATTAGTTATTTGATTGATTTCACCTACATATTGAATCAATCTATTATATTTTAAATAAATTTGTGTACTTGGTAAACTAATAATACTTGATGTAGAAACAAAAGGTGTATCTAACCAAACAGATGTAGTACCAGTTGTAAATTCAATATATCCAATTATATATGTTTGACCAAAAATTATTGGTGTTGTACCACCAGATAATACATATTGATCAACATCATTTCCTGTTAATAAAATTTTATCACCAATTTTAAATTTAGCAATTTCATTTATAGTAAATTTTGGTGTATGGTATGTGCCTGAACTTCCATTATAATCAGCACTTTCTTCGACAGTAGGTGTATTATAATAAATTACTTCTCTTTCTTTCCATAAATATTTACGGAAATAATCAATATTAGTTATTGTTGAGCCATTTGTATTATCAAAATCAGAAAAATTCTTATCCCAATCAATTTTATGTACAGCAGGTTCAAAATCAATTATATTTAACTTTCTACACCATTTATAAAATATTGGTTCAGTCGGAGTAAATCTTTCTCCAATATTATAAAAATCAGTATTAGAATTAATTCGACTCTCATGTAAAGATGTATCATAATTAGCAACGTAATTTCTTAACGATTCTACTAATTGTTCAGATAAATTGTGAGGTGTATTATAGTTTGGATCATCACAATAAAAAGGCGCTTCACCTGTGTTAGATTTCGCTAAAAAATCTAATACACCATCACGCTTACGATTAGATACTTGTTGATCTAACCTATCTTCTTGCATTGGTATATTTAATAATGCAAATTTTGTGAAATTAAGATCATAAAAATCATTATAGTTTGCTAAATTCAGATCTGAAGCTGCCGATGGGAAAGCGTAAAATGAAGTACCCCGAGCCTTAAGACTCTTATATAGAGGAGTTGACATAGTTGTTTAATTTATTTTTTAATTTTTCTATAATATTTTCGTTGTATTTTATCCTTAATAACTCAATATTATTATTTTCACAAAAATCAGTTTTGATTTTGTCGTTATTTATTCTTTTCACAAATTCTATCTCGCCACCAAATCTAACATTTGGTTCAAAATGTTGAATTCCATCAAATTCTACACATAAATTATAATCTAACAAATAAAAATCAAAAGGTAAATAAATTATATTTTTACATTTTTCGAATTTTTTCTGATGTATATATTTAATATTATTATCCGATAAAAAATTCATAATTATATTTTCGCCTTTACTTTGATTACAAATTGGACAACCATTTCCCGATAAGTGTTGATATGGTAACTGAGTAAATACTCCATGTTTTTTACAAATAATTTGTATATATTTAGTACATAAATCATAATCTACTAATGAATAATCATATTTATCTCTATGAATCTTTTTTGCTTTTTTGATAAAATCCTTAGTGTTTGATTTTATTGTACCACCACATTTTGGACAACCTCTATGACCATTTATATGGTCACAAGGTTTTTGTTCAAATTCACCATGAATTGGACAGATAATTTTAACTTTATTATAAGAACCGTTATAATCAACTAAAGAATAATCATATTTATTACCCTGTGATTTTTTCGACCTATTTATAAATATTTCTGTGTCTAATTTCTTATCATCATCAATACATTTTTTACAACCAACACCCTGTATATGATGATGTGGTAATTGAGTAAATTCACCATGAACTGGGCAAATAATTTTAATTCTAGTGTCGTTATTTTTATAATCAATTAAAGAATAATCATATTTATTATTATGCATTTCTTTTGATATTTTTAAAAAGTTATTTTTATATTTATCTTTCAAACATTTTGGACACTCACTATTACGATTTAAATGATTATTAACAGAAGTTTCAAATTCACCATGAACTGGGCAAATAATTTTAATTCTTTTTCTAGTTGTTATATTATTACCAACTAATGAATAATTATATTTATTATTATAATTTAAATTTGATCTTTTAATGAAATCTTCTAATGTTATTCTTATCATATTATTATATATAAAATTTACATCTTCATAAAAAATAAAAAAAGAGTGATTATATATCACTCTTTTTAAAACTATTAAAAATAATTAAAAATCACCATACCAAAGTCGTCTATTTAACTCTCTATGTATTAATCTTATGTCAATTTCATAATCATTTTTTCTCTTTGTAAATCTACACTACTTATGTTTCTAGATTTTGCAAGATCAATAAGAAGTTCATTATCTTCAGATTTTTTTTCATATGATCGTAATAAATTTTGTAATTCTGTAGTACCCATTTTTTCGTAAATTTCAATTGTCTTCATTTTATTTAATTTATTAAATTATTATTTGTGATTATGATTTGGATTAGGCGTAAAAACATCACCTTTACATATATACATCATTCGTGTGTAACCATCTAATATCCAAGTAAATACATTAAATCCTCTACCAAGAAATCTATTTTGAAAATTTGAATATACATTTTCATCAGAATTAAAAATAGAATGATGATATTCAATAGCGATACATCTAATTTTATCTAAGTTAGAATTAGATAATCCGTCAAGAATCATTAACTCTGAGCCTTCGGTATCTATTTTTAGGAAATCAATATGATCTAAAAAATTATCTGCTATTATATCATCTAATGTTATAGTTTTTATAAACAAATTTTTATGTTCATAATGTCCTGGATCTCTTTCAAATTCAGCGCCAACAATAGTGTGTCCAC
>Ga0209083_1004430_pt1 | contig 10767 bp, 10 predicted proteins | sample AM7aDNAmetaG_FD_184132 | JGI IMG/M metagenome (GOLD analysis project Ga0209083, IMG submission 184132) | Freshwater microbial communities from Finland to study Microbial Dark Matter (Phase II) - AM7a DNA metaG (SPAdes) (version 3) | ecosystem: Environmental > Aquatic > Freshwater > Lake ...
ACACGACCTGCTGCTGGAGCATTTTGTAAACTTTTGCAAAGCCATCAACCGTTTGGGTGGTTTTCACGACAATCGTCGGTTCATTTCTTTTCATGGTACTGAGATTTTTTAGGCTAATAACTAAATTCAGGGAGCGGTGACTCCCTGCTCAGTACTATTTTACTAAATTTGTAGATAGCTATCCCACGATAGTGGGATTTAGTTCAACATGCCGGCAGCCGGAAATGGGGGCTTATCACGAAAACAAATGATCACCGAACCGTCAAATGATAAAGGAACCGAAACTGTCAAACAAGTAAAATCTGCATTGCGGATAGATGTACGGAATTTGGTGTAAGCCGGGTGAAAAAATAATTCCGGAGACAAAAAATAATTTTAAGATTGTCCAATTTTTATTGAAATACAGCTACCATGAAAGATGTGATAAGAATAGTTCCTCTTGTGTTGTATCTGATTATTGGTTCTATATCGCTGGTCATGGCAATAAAAACTCTATTTGCCCGAAGACTACTTTCCTTCCAGGAAAAAGCTTACGGAAATAATTGGGAACGTATTGATAATAATCTTCAGCACGTATTCCTTGCACTTTTAAAAATTTCTGGTCTTGGTTTTCTCATTATCGCACTATTATTACTCTCATCTCCGATTTATAATTATTTTAATCCCAGCTTTTATCTACAGTTTGTCATTCCTATGATTGTATTGGTATTTTCAACCGGCTTGTTTGTTTTCAACTATATTTTGTTTAAAAAAACGAAGGCAATAACTCCATGGAAAAATTCCCTGTACACAATAATGGGTATTTTATTTTGTATTCTTTTATCAACATTATAAATAAGAGCAAAAATAAAAAAGTGCAAATCACCCGCCTAACACCCAAATTGCCGGCGCCACTATGCAAAGAATAAACGAAAGCAATCATAAACCAGGTTTGTCAAAAGAGAAACAATAAGAAAACACAGAACCCCGAAACCCCGCTATAATGAGAATCTGGTCCATACATCCAAAATATCTTGACTCAAAGGGATTTGTAGCACTCTGGCGTGAAGCTCTTTTGGCAAAGAATGTTTTAGAAGGGAAGACAGCAGGTTATCGTAATCATCCACAACTTGATCGCTTTAAGAACTCCGAACATCCGCTTGACGCCATTAACCAATATTTAAGCTTTATTTATGATGAATCTGTTAACAGGCACTTTGCTTTTGACAGTACTAAATTCAGAAAACACACTGTACCATTATTCATTACAGTCACTGAAGGACAAATAGTATTCGAATTTGAACATTTACTCAGTAAACTAAAAGTGCGGGAAATCAACTTATATAAAACACTTAAAGAAACGAGAACCATTATCCCTCATCCAATGTTTAAAATCATTAAAGGAAAGATTGAGAAATGGGAAAGAGTAAAACAGGATTGAAATTCGACCGCCTCTAACCCGCAACCTGCAATGCGGGTCTGTCGCATAAGCAAGTCAACAAGAAAACAATTATCATTGAAAATATAAATACTTACCTTTAACGTTTAACTGCAAAATCATTTCCCCAATATGAAAAAGAACCTGAATTGGTGTTACTTGTCAATAGCCATAGGATTTGCTGTACTTCTATGCAATGGCTGCAAAAAAGATGGCACAGCCCAGTACATTCCAACATCCACGGATTATTCACAATCCAGTCATTGGTTGTCTCTACCCCCAACAATTTATAAAGCCGACGTTTTTTACGTGTATCCAACAACCTCGTGGACAAAAGACAATACCACTTCATTGATATGCGCGATCGACGACTCACTCATGATGGCCGGGGCAGCATCTGCCTTTGCAAGGCAAGCCACTGCTTTTGACACCGCAGCAAATGTGTATGCCCCATACTACCGGCAAGACAATTCTTCACCGGACAACCGGTTAAATGTGATCGCAGGAATACCGACCACAGATGTAACGGCGGCCTTCGATTATTATATTAAAAACTTTAACAAAGGCCGTCCCTTCATTTTAGCCGGACATTCGCAGGGAGCTAATATTGTGTGCAACCTGTTATCCGGGTACCTGAAAGAAAATCCCCTGGTTTATGCAAGGATGATTGCTGCATACATTATCGGTGGTCCGGTTACGAAGCAATTTCTCAAAGATAATCCGCACCTGAAATTTGCCACCGGCCCCGATGACACGGGGGTGATCATTTCATACAATACTGAAGCCCCTGATTTTGCCGGTGTAAATCCAGTGCTTTATGGGATGGTGGGAATGGTGATCAACCCGATCACATGGACAAGAGATGAGACCCCTGCAGATATAACACAAGGGTTAGGGTCACTCTTTCCAAATAAACAAGGCACTTGGTTGAGAATACCACAATATGCCGATGCCCGTGTGGATACGATAAAGGGCGTATTGATTTGCGCATCAGCTGATGAAAATAAAATTGCTGTATTAGACTCACTAAGCGGTTTCCCAATGGGCGTTTACCATAGTTTTGATTATCCCTTCTATTATTTCAACCTGAGACAAAATGCCGCGAACAGAATTCAAAAATTTTTAAATAAATAATATTCTATTCTCAAAAATCATAACAGGATTTAAACAAAATATGAAACGACGGAAATAGGAATTGCCGTGTACCAGGATTAATGAATAAGTCAGTTTTTAGCCAATGCAAACAGAAGACAGGAGACAGAAAAGCAAACATAAATGGAAGGAAGACCAAAAATAAAATTAGAACTGACTACAACTGACAAGCTTTTTGAAATCATTGGCTGGTTGTCAGTTATTGCCATCTGGTTTTTGACATTAACGAATTACACAAATTTACCCGGGATTATTCCAAAACATTATAACGGATCCGGACAAGCAGATGGTTTTGGTAGTAAAGCAACGATTTTGATTTTGCCGACAATTGCAACTGTATTGTTCGTTGGATTGACCATGCTAAATAAGTATCCACACATTTTTAATTATCCGATAAGCATAACAAAAGACAACGCATTAAGACAATACACTAATGCAACAAGAATGATTAGATATTTGAAACTGGTCTTTGTAATAATTTTCGGACTAATTGCATTCCAAACAATTCAAGATGTAAACGGAAAAACAGTTGGACTGGGAATTTGGTTTTTACCGCTGACACTGGGACTAACTTTTATTCCGCTGACCTGTTTTGTAATTAAATCCTTTAAAATAAAATAATAACCGAAAGAAGAAGCACTGGCAAAAATGGACCAGCAACAGATAATGCAGGCTTCTTTGCAGAGGAATCTGGTTGCTACCGGATACACTTGGGTTTAGGAATCCAGCAATCGATACACGTGCTACCCTGAGAAAAAAAATGAATGCTGGAAAACAAAACCATAATCAGCAAAGTGAACAATAAAAAACAGGTATAATACATACAAAACGCGTAATTTGGCAGCATATAGGCTGTATAGCCAGTAAAGTCAAAATTGTTAGCTATGAAAAAGTTTATTTATAGAATAAGTTTTGAAACCAGAATTGCAGTTTTATATTTAGTTGTCGGCTTTTTATGGATCTTTTTTTCTGATGAATTCCTTGATAATTTCTTTTCACGTGATTTAATTACCCAATTACAAACCATCAAGGGGTCGCTTTATATCATGGTAACCGCTTTTCTTTTATATCTGCTGGTAAAAAATAATAACAGTAAGATCTTATTAGCTAACAAACTTCTATTTGAAAAAAATGAAGCGTTTGAAAAAATAAACGTAGAATTGCAGCAAACCAATGATGAATTATATATTGCCAAGGAAAAAGCAGAAGAAAGCGACTTGTTAAAAAGTGCTTTTCTTCAAAACATGTCTCATGAAATCAGAACACCGATGAATGCAATATGCGGTTTTTCCAACATGCTGAATAAACCGGGGCTATCAGATGTCAAGAAAAAAGATTTTACATCAATAATAATAAATAGCTCGAATCAATTATTATCAATTGTTACAGATATTCTCACAATTTCATCTATTGAAACAAAACAGGAGCAAATTACCATTCAAAAGGTTTCTGTAAATAAGATAATTCTTGAATTGCTGGCCATATATAAGAACCAGGCACAAAATCAAACTATTTCATTATCAATAAAACCACAACTAACTGATAAACAATCTGAAATTCACACAGATAATACTAAAGTCATACAAATACTAAATAATCTAATAACCAATTCGTTAAAATTCACAAATACGGGATCTGTTGAATTCGGATACACGCTTGTAGAGATTGAGAACCTCCCTTACCTGCAATTCTATGTAAAAGATACAGGTATTGGCATAGAATTAAACTTACAGGAAAAAATCTTTGAAAGGTTTTTCCAGGCAGGTAATACTATCCAGGAGAATTACAGGGGTACAGGGTTAGGTTTGTCCATCTCTAAAGGTTTTGTTGAATTACTGGGAGGTAAAATTTGGGTGCAATCAGAACCTGGGAAGGGTTCAGCTTTTTATTTCACAATTCCTTACAGACCAGTATACGAATCTGATAAAATCACATTACCGGCAAAACAAGATTGAAAATTCAATTTACAACATATCCGGCCAGGGTAGTTGAACTTATATAAAAAATAAAACAACAACACTGCTTAGCAGGCATCAGTCTCCATGCGGAAAAAAAACGAATGTATGAAAATTGCTTATATCGGTTACATTATTGTCGCATTGATAATTTTGTTTGCGACGTTTGTACGTTTTTTTAACTTTCAATTCTTTGACGAGAGAGACGCAAAAAATCTCCTGGCAGGGCTTTCAATAGGATTGCTCATCAAGGTAATAACCTTGCGAAGAAGAGTTTATAAATCAGAAAAAAAAGAAATTTAATAATTTGCCTTTTTTATTTTATTGCAATTATACTCACTGGGTTATTTCAGCCAGGCCTGTTAATTTATGTGTTAAGTTGATCGGTTTGTCCTGGGTTAAATTAATTGCGATTAACACAAACTAAACACAATTAAGCAACCTTCCATGGCCAAGATTATAAAGAATTCCGGGGTTGATTTATATTTGAGCAAAGCCGAAAAGTGGCAGGAAGAACTGGAGAAATTACGAATGATCGCACTTGACTGCCAGCTAACAGAAGAAATGAAGTGGGGTGTTCCCTGTTACACGTTTCAAAAAAGCAACCTGGTTTTAATTCATGCATTTAAAGAATACTGCGCGTTTTTGTTTTTCAAAGGCGCCTTGCTATCTGACACCCATAATATCCTTGTCCAACAAACTGGTAATGTACAGGCATCGCGCCAGATCCGGTTCACTAATGTTCGGGAAATTGTTGAGATGGAAACCATACTGAAAGCCTACATCTATAACGCCATTGAAGTGGAAAAAGCAGGACTGAAAGTGAACCTGAAAAAGACTGCAGAATTCATCATTCCTGAAGAATTTCAAACCAAGTTAAATGAAATCCCGGCCCTGAAAACTGCATTTGAGGCATTGACGCCCGGAAGGCAAAGAGCATACATTCTTTATTTTTCCGCACCCAAACAATCCAAAACCAGGGAGTCAAGAGTTGAAAAAAATATGCATCAAATTCTCAAAGGAAAGGGATTAAATGACCGGTAATCAGATAAGGAAATAAATAAATCAACCTACAGGATATTACCTCACTCTGCGAATGCGGCTTTAAATGTCTGCAGGTATAATAAGATTGGATGTTACATTTTCCCGCAGGACGGATAAAACAGAAACTGAAGACAACTTAATGAAAGAACTCACATCCCTCGAAATTATCAGGAATTAAATGGATCGCTAGGGTTATAATTTTATGAACAAATCCTTCTACAACGGTCCCAGGATACTGATCAGTGAAGACTTTATAAAAATCAAGGACCGGAACTTAAGGCTTGAATATAAGGACATCCTATTGGTCGCTGTCCGAAAGACCAGGATTGACAAGTGGTGGCTGTTATACATCCTGGCCGGGATCATTCTCTGCTTAACAATTCTTTATCTTTTCTTCCTGACGATAAAAGGAATTACCAATGATTCCGGTATTTTAGCAGGTGGAAATTATCACAGGAACAGATTTATCACCGTCCTGGTATTTTTCTTCATCGGCAGCCCGGTTTTTATCATTGGGAAGATCAAAAAGTATTTTAAAAAACACCTGATGTTGATAATCAACTGGGAGCATGGTGAGTTCAGGATGAAGATTTCGTCGATGGGAATCAGTGAAGATGAGTTGAAGAACTATTTTCACGGTAAAGTAAAATCAACCTAAACGGGCAATATGAATGCCATCCCATTAATCGGCTGAGATTGCAAAATGAAGTCCATGAATAAAGAAATACTGATTGCAGCATGCGGGATGAATTGCAGCATCTGCATGGTTCATCTGAGGAAGAAAAATAAATGCGCCGGATGCAGAAGCTCTGATCAGGGCAAACCGATCACTCGGACTGCATGCAGGATTAAAAATTGTGATAAATCCGGCTCTGACTTTTGTTTTGATTGTGCGGAATTTCCCTGTAAAAGATTGATATAACTGGATACAAGATACCGGACCAAATACAAAATGAGCATGATTGAAAATCTGATGATGATAAAAAATTCCGGTATCCGCTTTTTTATGGAAGACGAGCAGAGGAAATGGACCTGCCATAGTTGTGGCGGTACAATCTGTGTTCATAAGGGAATTTGCGCTGATTGCGGGATCAGGATTTAACACCAGTGATTGAATAACCGTAAACACAGGAAATGATTAATGGAATTTTAAGGAGATTTACATTTAACAAAACAGATCATGAATGACAAAATTTTATTTTCCGAAACACAACGGTTCAGACAATGGTGGCTTTGGGCGATACTTCTCTCAGTCGATGGGCTATTCCTTTATGGCGTTTACATCCAGGTATTACGGGGCGGACGATTCGGAACCAATCCCGGAAGCGATGCATCACTCTTAATTACAACCGGGCTTATTCTTCTTATTTCCGTTCTCATCCTTAATTTCCGGCTTAATTCACAGATCAGGGAAGATGGAATTTATTTCCGCTTTTTCCCTATCCATCACTCATTCCGGCATTATTCATGGGATCAAATGGAAAAATCATTTGTAAGAAAGTACAACGCCATCGGGGAATACGGCGGTTGGGGACTCAGGTTCGGCATTTTCGGAAAAGGAAGAGCATACAACGTTTCAGGGAACCAGGGAATCCAGATTGTAATGACAACCGGGAAGCGGGTTCTCATCGGAACAAAAAAACCGGATGAAGCAAAGAACGCACTGAGAAGAGCCGGGCATCTTACAGAATAATTCTGCCGGGGGAAAATTTTATTACTTTAGAGCTAAATTTGTTTTCCTAAAATTTCAGGTTTTCATGCAATGACATGTATGAACCTTAATGCAGTAAAATTAAAGGCAGTGATCAGACATAAACAAACAGAAATGGAAAATCAGAAAACCTGGCATCAGCAACATCATGAAACATTAACCATTGGAAATCACATCGCCGATTCTGTTGCAAAAGGGATGGGGTCATGGAAATTCATCATCATTCAGACCATCCTTGTGATATTGTGGATGTCAATGAACCTGATTGGTTTTATTTATCACTGGGATGTTTACCCGTTTATTCTTTTGAATCTCCTGTTCTCAACACAGGCAGCCTATGCAGCACCTATCATCATGATGTCCCAGAACAGGCAGAATGAAAGAGACCGGGTGCAGGCACTGGCCGATTACAAGACCAATGCTGAAGCCAAGCTGGAAATCGAAGCACTGGCCAAAAAGTTAAACTCCATTGAAGTGGAAAAGCTTGATAAGATCATCCGAATGCTGGAAGAAACAAAACCGGGTCAGGGAAAGTAGAACATCCTCCATTCTTTCAGGCTTATCATTTATAGCTCCATATTGGTTTTTTTTGTAATTTTGCACGTTTTTTACTCGTCAACTTATTGGCCTTGATGAAAACTAAATATCCTGAATATAAGCATCTCAACCTTTCCGCGATCGGAAATGAAGTCCAGGCATGGTGGGAGAAGCATGACATCTTTGAAAAGAGCCTTGAGATGACCAGGGGCAAAGCGCCTTTTATTTTTTACGAAGGGCCCCCTTCTGCCAATGGAATTCCCGGGATTCACCATGTGATGGCGCGTGCCATCAAGGATATTTTCTGCCGGTACAAGACCATGAAAGGTTTTTATGTTCACCGGAAAGCAGGATGGGATACACATGGCCTGCCTGTTGAGATCAGTGTCGAGAAAATTCTGGGAATCACCAAGGAAGATATCGGGAAATCCATATCCGTCGAGGAATACAACAAGGAATGTCGCCGCGAGGTCATGAAATACAAGGATCTGTGGGATGACCTGACAAAAAAAATGGGATACTGGCTGAACCTCAATGATCCGTATATCACATTTGAAAACAAATACATTGAATCCGTCTGGTTCCTTCTCCGGACCTTGTATGACAAAGGCCTTTTGTACAAGGGATTCACGATACAGCCTTACTCTCCTGCCGCCGGAACCGGTCTGAGCACGCATGAGCTCAATCAGCCCGGTGCATATAAAATGGTCAAGGACAATACCGTGATCGCACAGTTCAAAGTGATCCGGGAAGAAAAATCTGAATTCCTGTTCAATGATCTCCTGGGTGACCTCTATTTTGTTGCCTGGACGACCACGCCATGGACGCTGCCATCAAACACTGCTCTGGCGCTTGGAAAGCACATCAGTTACTCGGTTGTTCAGACATTCAACCCGTACACTAATCTTGCGCAGACCATCATCCTGGCCAAAGATCTTCTTGAAAAATATTTCCCGGAAAAGAACGTGGAATTAAAACTGGAAGATTACCAGCCCGGGCAAAAAAATATTCCGTTTAAAATTATTGGTGAATTCAGCGGATCGGAGCTTGAAGGGATCCGGTATGAGCAGCTTTTGCCGTATGCACAGCCTGAAGATGGAGACGCATTCCATACGGTGCTGGGAGATTTTGTCACAACCGAAGATGGTACCGGGATTGTTCATATCGCACCGAGTTTTGGCGCAGACGACTTCAGGGTTGCGCGGCAAAATGGAATCGGTTCGTTAACACTGGTTGATAAACAGGGACGGTTCACTTCCGAAATGGGCGAATTTGCCGGTCGTTATGTGAAGGCCGAATACGACGAACATTTTGATCCGCAAAAAGATAATTCAGTTGACATCGACATCATCGTCAAGCTGAAAAAGGAAAACAAGGCATTCAAGACTGAAAAATACGAGCACTCGTATCCGCATTGCTGGCGCACCGATAAGCCCATTCTCTATTATCCCCTCGATTCCTGGTTTATCAAAACCACGGCCTTCAAGGATGAGATGATAGCGCAGAACAAGACCATCAACTGGAAACCGGAATCCACAGGTACCGGGCGTTTCGGAAACTGGCTGGAAAACCTGCAGGACTGGAATCTCTCCCGTTCACGTTTCTGGGGAACTCCATTACCAATATGGAGAACTGAGGACGGATCGCAGGAAAAATGCATCGGTTCAATTGAAGAGTTAAAAGAAGAGATCACAAAGTCGGTGACGGCAGGTTTCATGAAAGCCAATCCGCTTGAAAAATTTTCAACTGAAGACACATCCCGGGAAAATTATGACCTGTTCGATCTTCACCGCCCGTTTGTGGATGATATCATCCTGGTTTCCGATGCCGGTCTTAAAATGCTTCGTGAACCGGATCTGATCGATGTCTGGTTTGATTCGGGCGCAATGCCATTTGCCCAGTATCATTATCCTTTTGACAAGACCCAGGAATTAAACGAATACTTCCCGGCCGATTTTATTGCCGAAGGCGTTGACCAGACCAGGGGCTGGTTCTATACATTGCATGCCATCTCCGTGATGCTTTTTGGGATTACATCCTTCAAAACCTGCGTTTCCAATGGTCTTGTTCTCGACAAGGAAGGAAATAAAATGTCGAAACGCCTCGGAAATGCCGTTGATCCCTTTGAAACCATCATAAAATACGGTCCTGACGCTACCCGCTGGTACATGATCACCAATTCACAGCCCTGGGATAACCTGAAGTTTGATGTTGAAGGAATCACCGAAGTACAGCGGAAATTCTTCGGGACACTTTACAATACTTACGCATTTTTTGCTTTGTACGCAAACATTGACGGATTCACATTTGCAGAAGAAGCCATTCCAACAGATCAGCGTCCCGAGCTGGACCGGTGGATCCTGTCTGAGTTGAACTCACTCATCAGGAATGTTGATGATAATTACAACGATTATGAACCTACCAAAGCCGGGCGTGCCATTTCGGATTTTGTCGATGAGCACCTCAGCAACTGGTATGTGCGGCTTTCGCGCAGGAGATTCTGGAAAGGTGATTATACCGCCGATAAAATTTCCGCTTACCAGACGTTGTACCAGTGTCTCGAAACCATTGTCCGGCTGGCTTCCCCGATTGCCCCGTTTTTCATGGACAAGGTTTTCCAGGATCTGAATAATGTAACCCGGCGGTCGTCGGCTGAATCGGTGCACCTTACTGAATTTCCAAAGGCAGACCTGTCAATCATCGATAAGCCCCTGGAAGAAAGAATGGAACTGGCCCAGAAGATTTCCTCGATGGTGCTTTCACTGAGAAAGAAAACCAACATTCGTGTCAGGCAGCCATTGAATAAGATTCTCGTGCCGATCAATGGGGATGCTATGAAGGAGCAGATTGATGCAGTAAAAAACCTGATCCTTTCGGAAGTCAATGTAAAAGAATTGGAAGGACTCTCAGATTCAGCAAACATCCTGGTCAAACGTGTTAAACCTGATTTT
>Ga0209083_1004435_pt1 | contig 10763 bp, 8 predicted proteins | sample AM7aDNAmetaG_FD_184132 | JGI IMG/M metagenome (GOLD analysis project Ga0209083, IMG submission 184132) | Freshwater microbial communities from Finland to study Microbial Dark Matter (Phase II) - AM7a DNA metaG (SPAdes) (version 3) | ecosystem: Environmental > Aquatic > Freshwater > Lake ...
GAGTTCCGAGAAGAGACCTAAAGGGGAGTACGAGAGTGCCGATTACAATCGGTAGAAAGCAGAGAATGCTTGAGAGGCTTAATATTTCAGATCCACAGATAGGCAGGCTTCAGCAGCATCGTGCAGGTTTGTCAGCAGTTCTTCCATAGTGTCTCCTTGGGTAGCACACCCTAGAATTGCTGGAATTTCTGCCCAAAAGCCACCCTCTTCTGCTTGATGTATAATAACTTTCAGTTTCATTGTAATGTCCTGATGGTTCTGGTGAGATCCTTTTTTTTCAATCAACATACAGACCTTGCTTTTATTCTACAATTAAAATGCATCACCAACAAGTATTATATATGGGAGAAACATTGCGGTGGCATATAAAGCCATGAACCGATTCTTCTGGCAGCAGTGAAACTGCTCCACGCAAGAGCTGAAATCAGAATGTCGTCACCGGGGAAGTGCTCTGAAAACGCTCGAACTACTGCTTCATCAACCTTGTACGGCGCAAATGCAGTAAGCACTGCAAGCCTTCCCGCAGCCCTGTCCGCTCCCTGAAGGTGCGCAATGTCGTCTTCATACCATCCATCATTCAAGGCAGGATTACCGCCCTCCCAGTTCCGTGCTGATTTGCTGACAGTTGCCCGCACATCTTCCGGGAGAGAACCTGCACCAGCATCTTCTATTGCCTTCGCAAATCGGGCAAATGCTCCGGCTATCTCAGGAGAGGATTCAGCCCACGAAAGGTCATCAGGCAGTGGAGCTTCCGGAAGCAGCTCAAGCGAAGTTCCCTGTGGTTTCCGAAGTCGGATAGCACCTCCGAAAAACCATGCAGCCATGCGCATGGAAACCTGTTTGGGAATACCACTCGAAAAGGGCAGCGGAGATGTTCCGAGCAGTATGGTGACCAAGCGGTTGATGTAGTGAAAAAAGACTGCAGTTCCTATAAATGCAGGGGCTTCGGCGTCGGAAAAGGGAGGTGAATGCAGAATCGCTGAGCCGGGTTTGAGAGTTGATGATGCCCATTCGGCAATTCTGCCAAGGTAGGGGTCAGTAAGGGCTGCCGGGTAATCAAATCCTGACGATTCCAGCAGCATGATGCTGTGAGCATCGACACAGTAAGGGCAGCGGTTGATCGTTGAAACAGCTGCAGCAACAAGCTCCTTAGACTCACGACTGCCATCACCGGCAAGCAGTGTTTCCCTGCATGCCATCCAGGTTCCGGCAAGGAGTTCAGGCACCGGTCTGTGCAAAGCAAATGGCTCAACCTCCGCTCCAAACTCCTTTCGCACCTGTGAGAGCACTTTTCCAGATAAGCTCTCTCCAGCTACAGAACCAGGAGGTTTGATATACCGTATGCTCATACCAGCGCTTTTTAATATAGGCAAAGCTAAAGCTTACTCAGCCAACAACTGAACCGTGCAGCTCAAAAGCATCAGTGTCGGTGATTTTTGCCTTGCAGAAGAACCCGACAGTCACAGGCGAATCGCCAATCGTAAGGATACAATCATTATCAACCTCAGGGGCATCATATTCCGTTCTGCCGAAAGCACTGTCGCCTTCAATTTGATCAATCAGCACCTTTACCACCGTTCCTTCGAATACCCGGTTTTTTTCTGCCGAAACCTCTTCCTGCAGTTCCATGATCTCTGCAACCCGCTCCTGTTTTTCTTCAGTGCTCAATGTCTCATCTAAGGCATAAGCCGGCGCGTGTTCCTCATGGAAGTAAGGGAAGCAGCCAAGCCTGTCAAAACGGCTCGTTTCTACGAACCCCAGCAGCTCCTCAAACTCTTCACGTGTTTCACCTGGATAACCTGCAATCAGGGTGGTGCGCAGCCTGATATCCGGATTTCTTTCGCGGATGCTCTCAAGCAGTTGGATCGTTTGATTTTTATCGATACCCCGGTTCATTGATTTGAGGATGCGACTATTGCAATGCTGCAGTGGAATATCAAGGTAGTTGCAGATATTTTCACGCTCCCGCATAGTATCAATCACTTCAAGTGGAAAGTTTACCGGGTAGGCATAGAGCAGCCTGATCCAGTCAAACCCAATGTCAGAGAGGCGCAACACAAGATCGTTAAGCAATGTTTTCCCAGCCAGGTCATAGCCATAAAGGCTTATATCCTGCGCAATCACATTCAGCTCCTTGACGCCCGAGGCCTTCAGTAGAGTAGCTTCTCTCAGCAACTGTTCCGGCGGCTGGCTTTTGTATCGGCCCCTTATTATCGGGATCGAGCAGAACGAACAGGCACGGTTGCATCCTTCAGCAATCTTGAGATACGAATAATGAGGAGGCGTAAGCAGTGAACGGTGGTCGTAAAGCTCTTCACGATACTCAGCACCTATAGCGGCAAGCACTTCGAAAAGTTCTCGAGTGCCGAAAAAGCCGTCCACTTCCGGCATCTCTTCCTGAAGTTCCTGCCTATGAAGTTCTGTGAGGCATCCCATTACATAAACGCGCTTGATGGAGCCCTCGGCTTTTTTATCGATGGCAGCCAGAGTTTCGTTAATGGACTCCTGTTTAGCGTCGGCAATGAAGCCGCAGGTGTTGATGAGAATAGTTTCAGCATCATCAACCTTCTCGGTAAAGATGATGCCCGAAGCTTCAGCCTGAGCCATCAGACGTTCAGAATCAACCGTGTTTTTAGAGCACCCAAGGCTCAGGAGAAATACTTTATGCTGTATCATTGCTATTGAATCGTTCGAGAAAATCAGCTTTCCACTCTATGAAAGAACCATTCTGTATTTGCGTTCGAGCCGTCGCAGTCAGCCACATGAAAAAAGAAATGTTCTGCAGTGTACAAAGTTTTAGACCAAGAATTTCACCCACATTCAGAAGGTGGCGGATATAAGCGCGAGAGAAGTTCCTGCAGACATGATTATCAAACCCTTCATCGATTGATGAAAAGTCGTCAGCATACTTTGCTGAACGCAGGTTCATCTTTCCGTGGCGGGTATAGACCCGGCCATTTCGCCCTTCACGGGTGGGGATAACGCAATCAAACATATCAATCCCGCGCTCAATAGCGTTCAGGATGTTTTCCGGAGTTCCAACCCCCATCAGGTATCGCGGCTTCTTTTCAGGAAGCAGCGTATGTGAAAGTTCAAGGATCCGGTACATTTCCGGAGCAGGCTCTCCCACAGCCATTCCGCCTATCGAATAGCCGTCAAAATCAAGATTGGTCAGAGCTTCTATCGAAATTTTGCGCAGATCGTCATGGATCCCGCCTTGTGTGATGCCGAACAGGTATTGCTCGTGACCGTAGAGGGGAGAGGTTGCGGTAAAATGTTTTTTTGCCCGTTCAGCCCAGCGGATGGTCAGTTCTCCCGACGTGCGTATGTACTCCTTTTCCGCTGTCGAAGGCGGGCACTCATCAAGAGGCATCATAATGTCGCTGCCTATGATGCGCTGGGTATCTACCACATTTTCAGGAGTGAAGTGCTGTTTCGAACCGTCAAGGTGCGACTTGAACATGACACCTTCTTCCGTGATTTTGCGCAGATCAGAAAGTGAGTAGACCTGGTAGCCGCCGCTATCAGTGAGCAGAGGGCCATCCCAGTTCATAAACCGGTGTACCCCGCCTGCTTTTAAAAGAATATCGTTGCCCGGTTTCAGGTAGAGGTGGTAGGTATTCGCCAGAATAATATGAACATTGATCTCTTTCAGTTCCCGGGGTTCAACCGACTTGACGCTGGCCCGAGTGCCTACAGGCATAAAGACCGGAGTTGGTATGCTCCCATGGGCGGTTTCAAGAACTCCACATCGGGCTGAAGAGTGAGGATCGGTGGTAATGATGCTGAATTTCATAGGGTCAAGGTAGCCAATGACCCGCACAAAAAAAAGCAGGGAACATGCTTATCATCTGCTGTCAGCAGGATAAGACCAGGGCGATAAATATGGCAAGATGAAGGCGGATAATGTAAGAAAATTAAAATAATGGCGTAGTTGACAGTAATTACCGTTTTTATTAATAGTACATTGAGGACGTTACAACATTGATTTAACAGTTTTTAGCAGCCGATAAACAGCACCTATACTGATATTCAGCACGCCACCTATTTTGGACTAGAGCTGCACGGGACCTTGATTGTATTCTTTTGTTTCAAGGATTTGGATTTTTTTGAATTTAACCCCCGACCCATGCAGAAAACCAGGTACAGTAAAAAAAATGGCATGCTTCCCCGCAATCAGAACCGTTTCGGAGAGCATGAACATATGTCAGGTAATGCCATTTCAGAGGTTTTCCTGCACTCCTTCTTTGTTATTGATAGCAAGGGAAATTTTGTTGGCTGGAATGACTCTTTCCAGCAGGAAGCAGCACTCAAACCCTCGCAACGCAAAGAGAGTATCAATGTCATTGATAAGCTCATTTATCCAGCCGATCAACCGCTTATAAAAGCAAAACTTCTCAGTGTCCTGAAGAAAGGTTTTGAAGAAACCGCAGAAGCAAGGGTTCTTGTTAAGGGAGAGCATGAGTTGCGCTGGTTCATGATGACGGGCCGAAAGATAATAATAAGGGATAAGCCTTTCGTTATTTGCATGATACTTGATATCACTGCCCGTAAGCGGGAGGAAGATAGCCTCGTTCAAACGGCAAACAAGTTTCGTTTTATTACTGAGCATATGGATGGTGTGGTTTTTACTGCGGGTACCAACACCATATTGGACTACGTCTCACCTTCCGCTGAAAACATGTTTGGGTATATGCCCAATGAAATGACAGGGAAGTCGTATGCAGGATTTCTTAAAGAAGAAAACGAAATTCCAGGAGCTATTGCCGCCATAGATAAAACCACTCTCAATCAACTTCCACCACAGATTATTGAATTACACTTTCGCAGAAAAAATGGTTCCCTTTTTTGGGGGGAGGTACATTTACAATATTCTTCAGTTAATGGAAATCCCTGTATAGTTGGGCGGCTTCAGGATATCACTCTCCGGAAAAACCGTGAATCTCATACTCTCTTTCGCACGCGTCTGATTGAGAAAGCCGATACCTGTTCCATTGAAGAACTGCTTCAGGCTGCGCTGGATGAAGTCAAACGCCTTACAGGGAGCTCTATCGGGTTTTGCTACTTTTTAAGGGGTGATAAGAGAGAACCTCTCCTTCAGGTATGGTCAACCAATGCAGACACCTTCAGTTCGTTAAACCCGACCGGTCTTTTTGTTGAGGCATTAAGGGCTCAGAAAACAGTTATTCATAATGAATGCAATACCGCAGACAGAGAGAGTGACCGGCATGGTAACCATTCAGAATCCGTCCGTACGTTGGTTGTGCCCATAATGAACGGCGAGATGGTTACGGCGATTATCGGGGTTGGGGGCAAATCTTCATTGTACGACGGGGATGATGAGCGGGTGGTAAAAGGTTTCGCAGATCTGGCTGGTGATCTTGTTCTCCGAAAACGAGCGGAGCAGTCTGAAAAGAATGATCAGCTATCGTTGATTCAGGCTCAGAAAATGGAATTTGCGGGCAGTGTTATCCATAAAATAGCTGTGGATTACAGTCAGATGCTGTCGATGATACTTGAGCTCATCAGTTTGATGATGGAAGAGGATGCGATAAGGAAATCGCAGGGGAAAAACATGATCGATGTTATGGACTTTGTTGGAAGTTCAAAAGATATGATGAGTCAGCTCCTTATTTTTGCGCGAACCAGCAGCATTATGCCAATTGTTCTCGAGTTGAATATGATCGTAGAAGAAAGGCTCGGTGTGCTCAGAAAGCTCAGCGGCGAAAATATTCCTCTTTCCTGGATACCCGACAGTCAAAACACTCTGGTAAAGGTAGATCCCTCGCAAATTGATAAGCTTCTTGATATCCTCTGTCTCAATGCCCGTGATGCAATAGACGGTAAAGGCCGGATCACGATCGAATCCAGTCGGTTGTTTATTGATCAGGATGATTGTGACGCCGGTCATCCCTGCAAGGTCCCCGGCTGCTATGCGGTGCTTTCAGTGACCGATAATGGTGCAGGGATCGAAGCAAAGGATCTTCCCTGCATATTTGAGCCGTTTTTTACCACAAGAGAGGAAGGAAAAGCTATGGGACTTGGCTTGTCAATAGCTTATGGCATATCGAAACAGAACAATGGAAGTATCGATTGCCTGACTGAATTGGGCAAGGGAAGCACCTTTACCGTCTATTTGCCCCGGTACACGGGAAAGTACTATTTTTCTCAAAATGAAGATCCGTCTGAAAGCGATGATTTGAAAAGAACAGTATTGCTGGTTGAAGAAGAACCGGATATCCTGAGTTCTTACAAGCGCATGCTTGAAAAAACAGACTACTCTGTCTATGCAGTTGACACACTGGATAAAGCGATCATTGTCGCGACTGAACACCAGAGTGATATTGATCTCCTCCTGACCAATGTAGTGTTACGTGAAGTGAATGGATGCGATCTTTCACAAAAGCTTTTGACAATATGTCCTAAGCTGAAAACCCTTTTAATGTCAGGTGATCATAACGATATGACTGCACGCTTCGGGGGGTTGGATGACGGTGTCGGTTTTATCCAGAAGCCTTTTTCAATGAATGAGCTGGCAGCCAAAATCAATGAACTTCTGAATGCTGTTGAGGTTGTTTCTTAAGGATTGACCGCTCTCTCAACCCCGACATTATAGCGTGATGTCGGGGCAGGGAAGTCCATGCAGCCTGGATTTCATTCCATGGAGCTTACTTTGACCGATACGCTCAGCTTTTCCTGTCCATTGCCTTTATAGGTGCCTCGTACTGGCGGCACGTCATCGTAATCCCTTCCTGAGCCGATTTTGATATACCGCTCATCGACAAAGAGGGTACTGTGAGTCGGGTCCATACCGATCCATCCCTTTTCTTTGCCGCAGTAAACTTCGCACCATGCGTGGGTAGCCTCATCCCTGCCATCCGGCGTGCTTCCCCCGAAAAGGTAGCCGCTTACATATCTGGCAGGCACGTTCAGGTAGCGGCAGGCCGCAAGCAGGATATGGGCAAAATCCTGGCAAACGCCACGTCCAAGAGCCATCACCACTGCACTGGTGCTGTGAACGTCTGTTACTCCCGGTTCATAGATGAACGATTCATTAATGTGCCGGCATATCGATTCTGCAAGCTGATAACTGTCGGTATCTGTGGCAAAACGGGATGAAAAATCGCGAATCGCAGGATCAAAATGCACATAGCGACTCTGGCAGGTAAAGTCAATGAGAAAAATATCCTCATTCTCAGTTGCTGCGCACTGGCCAATGCCGGTTTCAACCACTGACGTAGCGACAATTTTCACCTGTTTATGACTCTGGAGCAGGTTGAAGTGATTAACGATGTTACCGTAGAAATCGGTGTATTCAAATATGGTGGCAGGGGGATCAACCTGGAGCTTGAAGCTTGCGCATCGCTGCGGAGCTGCAGGATTGTTGTCAGGGTGCAGCCTTACTTCGGTAGCTGTTTCATAGATCGGATTATCATATTCAAACAGTGTGGAATGTTCAACTTTTACAATCATGCTCTTATAGTTATGTGTCCGGTTATTGCTGCTGCTGATGCTGCTGTGCCTGGCTCCAGTTGGCGCGTCCGCCGGCAACTCCTGTAAACGGTAAGGCTTCAGCAATATCCGATGATTCAATATCCGGCGTATGATAGGCAAAATAGGTCAGATGCACCTGTTCCCCCACTTTAACCAGCCGTTGTTCAAGATCTTCCAGATAGGTATGCAATCCTTTTGCATAGATGTCTTCCATTGCAGTGTAACTCAGCTCAGCTTCGATTTTACCGATAAGCCTGTCAGCATTGTTGACGTACCGATGACGCGAGCTGCCCGATATCCGCCAGAGGGCATCTTCGGCAGCGCAGACTGAAAAATTGATGCTTCTCGGGAATGTTCTGTCCAGGATGAGAAACCGCAGAATATTGTCAGGATCGATTTTTGACAGATACACTTTACGGAATGCTTCCAACGCACTGCAGCTTTTCAGAACAGCCATCCATTGAATAATATCTTCCGAGCCCTCAACAATCTCAGGCTGGCTTTGTGCCTCCGAAAGCAGCATGTGGTACTTCACGTCTATAAGGCGCGCAATATTGTCGCTGCGTTCAAGATACTTGGCAATCTGGATAAAGTCCCATCCCTCGTTATGCGAAAAAGTGTTGTCTGTGATCCCCTGAAAGAGATGTGACGCGTTTTTTATCTCTTTATAAAAGCTGTAGGGGTCATTGTGTACAAACTGCGGAGTAATATTCTGCAGGTAGTGGTAGAGGTTGTTCACCTGCTCCCACATCTCACTCGATATGCTTTCGATAATACTCCGGGCATTTTCCCTTGCGAGGCCGATACAGGAGATGATCGAATTCGGATTATTTTTGTTGAATACCAGATAATCGGTAACGCTCTGCGCAGAGTACTCGCTGTACAGGTTGTTGAAGCGCTCCCTGTCGCTGGTTACAAGAATAAGAGCTACCCAGTAGTTCGGGTTCTCAATGTGCGTAATTTTATTGAGGTCGAGCAGCAGGTTGAAATTGACGTCAAGGAACCTTGCAGTGTTCTCTGCCCGTTCAAAATAACGACTCATCCAAAACAGGGATTCGGCAACACGGCTTAACATGATAGAGAGAGATTAAAATTTATTCATCGACAACCCAGGTATCCTTGCTGCCTCCACCCTGAGATGAGTTGACTACCAGCGAACCACGCTTGAGAGCAACTCTTGTAAGTCCTCCGGGCACTATAGTAACAGTTTTACCATACAAAACATAGGGCCGAAGGTCGATATGACAGCCATAAAGTTCGGTGTCATTATAAAAGCTTGGATGACGCGACAGCGAAATAGTCGGTTGGGCAATATAGTTGCGCGGATTGGCAACAATCATTTCAGCAAAACTTTCCTGCTGTTCAATTGTTGATTCCGGTCCAATCAGCATTCCGTATCCTCCGGACTCATTGGCCGCCTTCACAACAAGGGAACCAAGGTTTTCAAGGATATATTTAAGGTCAGAAGGGTTGCTCGCCAGCCATGTTGGTACATTCTGCAGAATCGGATCCTCACCGAGGTAGTATTTGATGATTGCAGGAACAAAGCTGTAGATGACCTTGTCATCAGCAACTCCGGTACCGATGGCATTGGCAAGTGTTACATTTCCTTTTCTGTAGGCATTCACTAGACCGGCAACGCCAAGCTTCGAGTCAGGGCGGAACACCAGCGGATCAAGAAAAGCATCATCAACTCTGCGGTAAATGACATCAACACGTTCAAGACCGCGAGTGGTTCTTGTATAGACTTTATTGTCGTTGACAACCAGATCCTTTCCTTCAGTCAGCTCAACGCCCATCTGTCGCGCAAGAAAACTGTGCTCAAAGTATGCCGAGTTGTAGATGCCGGGGGTAAGTACCACCACGTTTGGCTCACGGCGCGAATTCGGACTGATTTCCTGCAGGGTACGGAGAAGTTCCTGAGGGTAGTTCTCGATCGGACGGATCTTGTATTTGTCAAAAAGTACCGGGAAAGCACGCTTCATTGCCTGCCGGTTTTGCAGCATGTAGGAGACACCGCTCGGAGTGCGAAGATTGTCCTCAAGAACCAGGTAGTTGCCCTCTTTGTCACGGATGATATCGCTTCCGGTAACATGAATATAAATACCGAGGGGAGGAGTTACCCCTACAAATTCCCTCCTGAAATGCTGGCTTCCGAGAATCAGCTCCGGAGGAATGATTTTATCTTTCAGAATCTTCTGAGTGTGATAGATATCGTACAGGAACTCATTGATTGCAGTAATTCTCTGCACGAGTCCTTTTTCTATTGTCTGCCATTCATGTGCAGGCACAACTCTCGGAATAAGATCAAATGGAAAAATTCGTTCGACCCCCTCTTCCTCACCGTACACCGTAAAGGTGATACCCTGGTTTCGAAAAAAGATGTTAACGACTTCCCGGCGGGCTTTTACATCGTCAATTGAAAACTGGCCGAAGCGATGAAGCAGCTTGTCGTAATGAGACCGAGGTATTCCATCCGGCGCGATAACCTCATCAAAAAAATGACTTGGATCAGCTTCATATCGCTCAAAAAAGCGACTCATACAGGTATTTCTTCATGTTGTTGGTAAATCAGGTAACACCACGTTTTATAACCTCTATATACTTAAATAATTTCGGAATTTGATAATAACGGCCTAAATAATTTTCCTTTTTGCGCTTGGTGGATTTGTCAGATTGTGTTCATTTATTTTTTCTTGATCAGGTCGGTTAATTATTTATATCATCCTTATATTAAGACCGGATAACAGTGAAGCCTCAACATTTTAACGATTCTCTTCTATGCATATTCTGGTGACCGGAGCCGCAGGGTTTATAGGATTTCATGTCTGCAAGCAGCTGCTTGAACGCGGCGACACGGTAACGGGTCTTGATAACATGAATGACTATTACGATGTTTCACTCAAAGAAGCGCGGCTTGCCATGCTGTTGCCTTACGAGGGGTTCACGTATATAAAAGCCGACATCGCCGACCGTGAAGCCATTGAAGAGCTTTTTCGCAAAGGTTGTTTTGAAAGGGTGGTTAATCTTGCCGCACAGGCTGGTGTTCGATACTCCCTGATCAATCCCCATGCATATATCAACAGTAATATTCTCGGTTTTCTCAATATCCTCGAAGGGTGCAGACATCACGGGGTGAAGCATCTTGTTTATGCTTCATCAAGTTCGGTGTACGGAGCCAACGAGACCATGCCCTTTTCAGTGCATGACAATGTTGATCATCCACTCTCTCTCTACGCCGCCAGCAAAAAGGCCAACGAGCTTATGGC
>Ga0209083_1004438_pt1 | contig 10748 bp, 20 predicted proteins | sample AM7aDNAmetaG_FD_184132 | JGI IMG/M metagenome (GOLD analysis project Ga0209083, IMG submission 184132) | Freshwater microbial communities from Finland to study Microbial Dark Matter (Phase II) - AM7a DNA metaG (SPAdes) (version 3) | ecosystem: Environmental > Aquatic > Freshwater > Lake ...
CATATAAAGTCGTTAAAGCTTATTAAACAATCTAAACAACTTGAATTAAATTATAAAAAGGAACTACAATGATTGGCATAGTATTAATGGCGGTATTGATCTGGCATATGATCTGGGGTAACAAACATAATTAATATTATTACTTCTGAGTAATATTAATTGTAACCCCGGTACCTGTACCATTTTTGGCGGTACTTGATCCACCTACGTAGTAATAATTAACAGTTACGTTTTCTCCTTTAGCTACAGTTATCTTTAGCTTATTACCTTTTTCTCCACCCTCCAACTTCTTGTTAGCTTGATCGTCTACGAACACGAACTTGTCCTCTTTGTTTTCTTTAGCACGAGCCTGGGCATATAAGTTAGATACTTCTTGCTCTTGTTCTAATAAATCTAAAGCTGCTTTTTGCATAGCTTTTTCTTCTGGAGTTTGCTCGTGAGTGGGTACAGCTAATATTAAGTTATTACCAACACTACCTGTATCCATCTTAAAGATGACTGGTTTAGAGGGTAACATATTAACGGTTGCAGCTGTTGTGCCTTGAAAAGCTTTATCTAATGTAACTGTACCGGCTAAAGTAGTTACATCAATTTTACCAACCACATACTCATTACCAACTTTAGTAGGTAGTAATATAATAAGGCTCTTGCCGGATTCGTCAACTGACATAGAAAAATCAGTTCCTCTAACAGCTATACTGGCTGTAGGTGTTATGACATTAACATTACTGCTCTTATTATGTGCTATACGACCTGATAGATATCTAACTGTACCGAAAGACGCTTTTATCCCAAGTTTCCCTGAACTACTTTTAGGATCAAACACAAAGTCATCGATAACTAACTTACTATGTTCACCTACTGTGACGTGAGTATCATCTATGAAAGTAATACCAGTTTTACTATCAAGAGTCTCTACCTTATCCATTGACTCAATACCGGTTTTAAGTTCACCGGTAATAAATTGATCCCCTCTCGTTATACGAGTCTTACCTGTTATTTCAGTAATGGTGCCAGCACTCCCATAGAGCAACTGACACCATAATAAAAGTATAAGCAGAATTAAAGCAATGAAGGTAAACTTTTCATTGCCTGACACTTTCATATTAAGGGCCCTTAGAAGCGTCTGTTCCGTCACTATTGACAATCATATTAGCTGGTGCTGGACCTGTAGCAGATCCCCCAATTACTACACCAGTTGGAACAAAAGGAAAGCTTCCCTGTACAATATTGCCTTGAACACCGGTTGGAGTACCTCTACTCGATGGCCAAGCACCAGCCATTCCCTGAGTAATTACTGTATTGGTATTTGAACCGGTTAAATTATACTTAACAACATTACGCAATGAACCTGCTTGGTTAACTACGACATTATTGCTATTCCCGGCTATTGTTACATCTTGTTCGTGTCCTTGACTAGATACTAAACCATCTTGTGTGGCAACAACATTATTACTATTACCTTGTACATTATAGTTCATTATATTGTTAGAACCTGAACCAGTGCCAACTTGAAATGTGTTTTGACCACCGTTAACAAGGAACGAATATGCACCACCAGACATATTTGCTGGTACAGTACTGGTAGCTGTTCCGTCATTGTTAAATATCATTGAGTTGTTACCACCAACAAACTCGAGATCAAAAGCGTTGTGTGCTCCAGTAACATATAAGGCTTGAGCATTATTGTTACCATTGTTAAACAGCTTCATAGTATTTGAATTACCATTAAACTGCATATCAAGAGTGTTACCATCGCCAATTTGACGAATGTCCATTTGTACATTATCTCCAGTTACTGCTGAAGGAGTACCAGCTGAACCGATACGATTGTTGTTACCTGCTTGTGCAATATTCATCACAGCTGAAGTCGATATTTGATTTAAGTACAGCTCACTTTGAGCGTACGCTTTACTGATTGTTACCAGTAAAACAAGTGTTAAGAGTTTGAGTGTCTTTTTCATTTTGGGTGTTTAGAATATTTACTAATACCTATTAGCTGCTCAGCGGGATTTTATTATTACCGGCAAGGTTTTCTGTTTTCTATTGCCTGTTAGAGAACAAGCCTTTAACAGTACTCCAAGTAACGGGAGGCTTAGGAGAGTGAGAAGAGTTTTTATTAAGTGCAGGTTGTTGAGGTATTGGCTTAACAGGCTTCACTGGTGGTACACTCTTAAACTTCCAAAGCCCTTGACGTTCACCCTTATAGATTAGCTCACACACTGCTGCATCAATAGCAGCTCTTAATGCAAGATTTCCTGATTCGTTACTAGCAAACCCAATTTCACCTTCACCGTACTTGGTACCCAGACTATAAAATGCTGTTAAGTTACCATTTACACTCGCACTAAGTATGGTCTTTGTTACAGTAACGGATAAAAGCACTTCAGATGTATTAACACTAACCAATCTTAATGATACAGTTATAACATCTTTTGAGTATTGTTGCTGCGCCCCTATAGATAATATGTTAGCACCTACACCGCCTGTTTCCAAATCTGAGTCCCATCCCGTAATACCCCCTTCTACCACAACTCCTGCAAACAACATTGGATGTAATCCAGGATTCTTGGTGTTTTCAAATTCTTCTCGCGCTTGCTTATACATTTGCCTTTCTTTAACTAAATCATCGAGACCAGCTCTCTCTAATACCTTAAACCACGCACCATTAGCTGCAATCTGCAAACTTTCTATGAGATAAGACTCGGCCCCTTGAGATACAGCACTACTAAATAATGCCATTGTTTGAGATGTTTTACGCTGGCCTGTTTTATCAGAAAATTGATACACAGCAACAGTTAACCGAGGGGTAGTAGGCTCCGGTAATGCCTTTAACTGTTTAGCTAAAGGAGTTTCTTGTACAGTAGGTTGTTCTTGTATTTTGTATGGGTTATGTACAACTTTATACGTCTGACAGCCAGTTAACAATAAAAAGAGTAATAAAATGTATCTCATATTAACCTCCTCCTGTACCGGTTGATAGTAATGAACTAATAGGTATCTGTATTTGAGTAGATGTATTAGTACCTGGATCGTATATTGATAAGGTAGCATTACCGCCTGTTGTGTACCAATTAACTAATGCTCCACCAGGCAATGTAAAGCTACCTTGAGTGTTGCCTGTAGAAGAAAATAGCTGGTTGGTAACATTAGCTGCTACTTGTGAGAATATACGAGCCTGTAAGTTGGACATAAACTGAGCTGCAGGAGTATTAGATGCTGCAGCAGCTGCTGCTTGTGCATTAGCCTCTGCTGTAGCTATATTAGTAGCATTACGGTTGTAAGCCATTGACTCTAACGATAGTTCATAGTTGGAATAACCATTACCATTAAATGCTGAGCTTTTAAACTGTTGGATAAGCTGGGATGCTTGTACTTGGCTTACAACAAGTAATAACAGAAATATGCGTTTCATATCTATATTTATGTAAGTATCAGCACACACCCTTATGAATCCTACAAAACAACTCCCTGTATTTTTTCCTTCCAAGGATTTTATGACAGTATTGCAAGGGGATGATTCTATTCTTTTGACTGATATTGCTGTATCCAAATTAAGAGCACAAAATAATGATTACTATAGATTAGTACAAACCGAAGAAGGTGCAGTACTAAGAAAAGCTCAGCTTACAGCTAACTTACAAGACAATTACGCAAGTGGTATATAAGTTATGACTGTTGTTGAAGCTACAAATTCGTATACACAAGCATTGTGTTATTATGCTGAGATTGTAGCTCGTGCTCGTCCTTATAGAGAGTGTAAAGTAATACCAAATATTAATGGTACTGAAACATATCAAGTTAACACGTTTACATACAATATAGATGGTACGTTAAAACAAAGTACAGATAATATAATACTATTAGGATATGCCTAAAAAATTAAAAATTAAATTCGAAGAAATTCAGGCATCAGCTTTATTTGCTGGAGTGCCTCCAAAAATAATAAAGAAAATAACTCTGTTTCCTCGTGCTCAGGAACACCCGGCTGGAGATATTATTATTAAAGAAGGAGACATTGGCGAGTTCATGTTTGTTGTTTTAAGTGGTCAAGTGGATGTAGTTAAACAAGCTGGTGATAAGGAAATACTTTTAGCTACTTTACCACCTGGTGTGTTTGTAGGTGAAGGTGCTTTAGTATCTGGTGCACCTCGTAATGCTACTGTTAAAGCTAAAACACCAGTTAAGATAGCATACTTTGATAGAACAGCTTATAACAAGATGATTATGATCGACCCCGCTATTAGTGCAACACTAATGAAGGTTCATAAAGAGCGTTGTAAAGATCAGATTAAAAAGGTTAATATTGCAAAATCTCGGGCTTTTATAATATCAGGTGCTGTTGCTTTAATACCTTTAATACAAACATTTCTTATACCACACCTAGGTGCATTATCTGCTAATATACCTCCAGGTCTATTAGCAATGTTAGGGCCAGCAGGTGCAGCTGCAGCTTTTAAGTTCCAGCAATCGGATATAGCAGGCTTAGCTTCTAAATTTGATAAAATGTAGTTGCTTTTTATTTTAAAAGCACTACTATTGTATTATCTGGACTCGAGATAACTTCAAGGGACTACGACAACTTGTGGGTTAGCCGATCACCGCAATAAAAACGGGCTATTTAACTTTTTGGATATAATAAGTTGAATTTAATACATTTACGATAAATATTCGCGTATGAATGAATCAATTGAAACAACAAACCGAGCTTCCGTAAATACAATCTCTCCTGTAAAGCGTCGTAGAGCGCCATCAGTTAAGAGAGCTACTACTAAAGCACAAAAGGAACAAACACGTGGATTTCCATTACCATTATATCTTAAATGCCCTGTAACTAATAAAACCAACAAATATACGTCTTTATCCTATATACGGAAGCTTATTGCAAAGTATGGTTCTGTGGATGAATTACGTACAAAGTATGTATCTATTGAAGGACGTAAGCAGCAAGTAAGCCAATAAAAGTTAACTTACCTTACAGAAAACGTATCTAAGAGGTAGTAAATAATACTATATGTCATACATTTATACAGACGCCCTTTATAGTACTCCAGGTGGCAATGGATTTTATTCGCTATCTTCAGATAATGCTGAAATAGTAGCAACTAATAATAATACATTTACTGCTGCATACAATGTATGTGGAGATGCTTATAATCAAGCTGATATTACTTCCACAACACCATTAAGTGCGAGTGTGGTTAGACCAGCTGCAGCTGGTTACACAGTTACAATTGCTAAATACAACAACGGTGTAGTTGTTTCGCCTAATGGTACAACCACGTTTACGTTTACAATAAGCTCAACAGCCGCTATTCCAATGGCACTGTTACTTGTTCCTACTAATAGCCCTTACCCAAGCACAAGTCGCTCCACGTTGGCTGTTCCTTTTAGCATTCCAGCTGGAACATTATCAGCTACAACAATTAGCGTTGATTTAAGTGCTGCCACTACAGATTATTCAGACCCAGAGCGCCGTCGCTTGTATAATCTTGGTTACATAGGATAAAGGTTAATTGTATTATAATTTCAAAGCCCTACTTAAGTGGGGCTTTTTTATTGTACATATAAGTAGATTTAACAATATTTGTATATAAAATGTTATTCTACCTGGTAGTGGTGGAGGAATTCAGTACATTAAAGCCCTATAGAAATATAGGGCTTTTTTCTTGCTTTAGTAATTAAATGTACTATAATATTAGTATGAAAAAGAAAAAGCTACTTAAACAAACTGCTTCTTGGCTTTTAATGGTACAAAAGAATCCAAGAACTAAAGATCTTTATGTTGATCTACCAAGTTCTCTTGTACAGTCTTTAGGTTGGACAGATAATGATAGCCTTATCTGGACACCTCAGGTAGATGGATCGTTTAAAGTAACTAAAGTAGAGAAGAAGGCCTAACAATATATTTGGTGGGTGGTTAAAGGTATTAAATAAAGAGTTTGCTAAAACAACATCAGAATATTCTGATTACGAACCATATGAAAGAACAGAAAATAAAGTCTAATAAAGCTAAATGTAACGTCTGCGGTGACCTTATTGAAAGTACAAGTAGATGGGACTTTGTTAAATGCCAATGTGGTAACCTGCACGTAGACGGCGGTAAAGACTATATTAAACGGGGCTATGCGCACGGAGCAAATAGCTACACAGAATTATCAGAATACGAAAAAACTAAATAACAAAACCTATATGAGAATACTTGTAACCGGTTATAAAGGCTTTATTGGCCAAAATTTAGTAGAAGCACTATCAAACAAAGCTGATTTAAGTCTTTATGATATAGGCGAGCCATTGCCTCTTATAGAGGGTCATGATTGGGTTATACATTTAGGTGCTATAAGTTCTACAACAGAAACTGATGTAGAGAAGGTATTAACACAAAATTATGAGTTTACTACGTGGTTAATTAATAACTGTGAAGCCTATAATGTTAACCTACAGTATTCAAGTTCAGCTTCGGTGTACGGGCTTAATACTAACTTTGCCGAGGATGCTCCCTGTAACCCATTAAGCCCTTATGCTTGGTCAAAGTATTTGTTTGATCGTTACGTTAAAAAGTATAACTGGGATATAACTGTTCAGGGCTTTAGGTATTTTAATGTTTATGGTCCTTATGAAGATCATAAAGGCAATCAAGCTAGCCCGTACTACAAGTTCACTAAACAAGCTAAAGAGACTGGTGTAATAAAGCTATTTGAGAATTCAGATAAATACTTAAGAGACTTTGTACCGGTAGAGACTGTAGTAGATACTCATATTAAATTTTTAGATGTAAAAGAAAGTGGTGTCTGGAATGTAGGTACAGGTAAAGCTAAATCGTTTCAAACAGTAGCAGAAGAAATAGCAGCAAAATACAATGCTAAGTTAGAGTACATTGCAATGCCAGATAACCTAAAACTACAGTACCAAGCTTACACACAAGCAGATGTTACTAAGCTAAACAACACTTTAGCTAAATGGATTAAATGATATCGCTTGAAAGAATTATAGCTTCTAACAAAGAAGTATTAGCTATTCGTAAAGAGTTAGAAAAGGTTTCTAATTACTATAGTGTACCGTATAGAGAGATGATTGAGTACTACAATGTAATGAAGCCTAAGGCGGCTGAGCGGTTTATTGAGGGGTGGGTAGCTACATTGATAGGGGGTAAGAAAATAGAAATAAGCTTAGTACCAGAAGAGTTAAAAAAGAATGATGTAGGGGATATATGGGTAGGTGATAATCTTAAGATAGGCAAAAACAATATAGAACTTAAGAGTACCTTTAGAGAGACAGGAACTATAGGTGGTGGGCAGTTTAGATTTAATGATCCAGTACCATGGTATCTTTTGTTTAGAGCGCAAGGTATAGAGAGTTATGAGTTGTTTTTATTATCTAAAGAGCAGCTAATAAGCGAAATAGTTAACAGAGCCACCACAACCACATTCAGTGCGTATCAATCCAGTCAAGGTTCTGGTATTATTAACAAGCTTACACAAGCTCAGAAGATAGATAGATTGTATGAGAATTTAACTGGCAATCAATTTGATAAAATAAACTGGTACTTTAATACAAACACTGAACAAGAACTATATCAGCATTTTAAAGAGAAGTACAAGATAGATGCAAATGATATTAAAGCTAAAGTAAATTTAGCTTGACATTGCACAGTTAACTTATACTATGGTTAGTATGTTGAATGAATTTATAACACTTTCAAAAGATAAGCAAACAAAACAGTTAAAAAATATCTTAAAACCTCTTAAGGTAGGAGAGGTTATTGGTAGTAGTCATTCAAATTATGAATTACTATCTTATCTATATAAGAAGCACCCTACCCAAGATAAGTTTCCGGGAGATTTATCTCATTTTAAAGTATTACGCTGCACTTATAGACCTAAGAATAAGAATATAGCTTATGTGTCTAAGCAAGGCAACGAAGTCGTATTTTCAATTTATACATGCAATAACGGTAAAGTAGATACAAATGATTCTCTTTTAAAGAAAGTGTTGAGGTTGTCAATTATACCGCAAGTAAATGAATTTAGATACAACGCATTTAAAAATGAAAAGTATAATACATGCGAGGTAACCGGTAAACGTATTAGCGCTAAGTCTTCTGAAATCGATCACGTTTACCCTCGAACGTTTGAAGCATTAGTAAACACATTTGTTAAGAAGTATAATATTGATGTTAATGCTTTAGTATTTGGTAAAGATAATGAAACTAATTACCCGATTCTAATTACAAAGAATATTAAAGACTCTTTTCTTGATTTTCATAAACAACACGCTATACTCAGATGTATATATTGGAGATCAAACACAGGGCTTGAAAGAAACAGAGAAATAATAACAGAACTACTTTAAACATGCATATATTAGCTATAATTTTTTTAATTATATTTGCACTAATAGGAATATTAGCAGCTATATTTTTCTTAATGATGTGGATAAATAGTAGAGATTTAAAAAAACTTCGAGAAGATGGATTCTATGATTAATAAGCTTGACTTTAAGCTATTGTGTAACCATAATACTGGTATGAAATTAATTAACCAATTACCACAAAGTGAGCTAGTTTATAGCTTACGTCGCTTAAGTGAAGCAGCTAAAGTAGTTGCTTATGCTAAGAGTGATGTTGATGCAGAATACTTCACTCTACATTACCTACGCCCTTTAATACAAGAAACTGAAACATTACTAAATAATGAAAAAAAACCGATTAACTAGTAAATGGACTAAGACTGCTGCAGAAGCTTTTGGTGTTACTGGCGCTAAAGGGGATAAAGGCGAGTTATTTTTTGTTGAAGCTTATAGAGCAGCTGGCTGGAAGGTTTTATATAATGGTTCAGATAAAGTTAATCAACTCAAAGGTATTGATGTTGTTTTAATAGACAAAGAGGGCAATAGTTATACTGTTGATATAAAAAACAATTTAAAACCAGACGGCTCTTTTTACGTAGAAACAAATACTGATGGGTGGTTATACAACCCCAGATATGAAAACTACTTTGTAAGTCACGTTAATCCTAAAACTAAAACAGTTGTAAGTTATGTAAGGCAAGTTATGCAAAAATATATACAGGACATACGTGAACAATCTATTAACGGTTTAATTCGTTTAAATGCAAATGAATTAAATTTTGTTACTTGTAAGAAGATTTCTTAACTCTTGATTCACTACAATTATCTTATAAATAAAATTTTATGCGTATATTAATTCCCACCCTATTATGTGTGTTATTAGTTGGCTGTAGTACTACAGGCACTCGAGAAGTAACCAACGGGGTACTCGGTAGAGTGCCACATTATGATGCTGTTGAGTACGATCGTGCTGTTAATATTTTAATTACTGCAAGACAGTTACCTAAGTACCAGCCCTATATTCTATCTCTTGTACGAGATGTAAGAGATTTAAGAGTTTATACAGATGGTAGACCTTATAACGAAAACATTACTTTTCAAGTTGATCAGTTAGATAATGCAGTACAAGGCTTATTAGTTAGACTACAAAGCCCTATCGTCATAAAACCACTTGAATACAAGCACCGGTGTGAAGAGATAGAAGTACTCGCTAACGCACTACGCTTAACAATTGGTAACGAAAAACTATAAAGAATTATAAAAAAAGGTATAAGTATATGTAGAAAGTCTACATATGGGTATACCTCGCGAAAAGAAAAAAGAGAAAACCGATACAGAACCTATTAAGCAAACTGTAGTGACTTCTAAACCTACTTCTGTTGTTAAGGAAACTCCAGCTGAGGATCCAAGACTTGTACAACTACGAGCAATAATGGGATATGGTGATTCAAGTAATTAATACCTGAATTTTTAATGAAGTAGAATACAATTTGAGTAAATATTATACGATTATGGACTACAAAAAATACTTAAAAGTATTAATAGCCGTGGGGGCACTTACTATAGCATATGGCGCAGGACATCACTTTGGTGCTGTTCAACGTCCAGCCCTTCCACGTTTACCATCACCTGCAGCATTACACAGACAATTGCACCCCGAAAGTGGTTGTAATTGTTGTAAGGCTGCTAAACACAAAAAACATAATGCTAAGCCTAAAACAGCTAAGCACAAAAAACATAATGCTAAGCCTAAAACAGCTAAGCACAAAAAACATAAAGAGAAAGCCGGTAAGGCTCACCAGGATGCTCCTCCTAGTGTAAAGTAATTAAACATTAAAGCTCTACTTAACACAGTAGAGCTTTTTTAATGTACAGTAAGTACTAATCTATGAATAATCTAAACGAGGGAGTAATGGATTATGTTAACGTTATGGCTAAGCAAGGCACACAGATGGCTGTAGCTAATCCTAACTCAGATCAAAGCATGCTTAACAGAGAACTAATTGAGTTTTATAAAAACAACCCTATAAAAGCTAATGCTACTATTAATAGCGCTACTACTGGTACATTTTCTTCACCTGAGCATCGGATGCATGTACAAGCAGCAAACATAGCCATTAACGGTTACAGCTCTAAACCTCTGCACAATGAACCCGCACGCGTGCCTGGCTTATCAAATCAAGAAACAGAAATAAGCAAGCTTAATAAAGCTGGGTGGAAACCTCTTAATGAACAAAAAAATACAGAGCTTCTGTTAGGTTGAGTTGATTTTTTTTGAATATACTATATAAATAACACTTGACCTATGGCAAACACAATTCAATCATTAGCCACTCGCTTAACGGCAGTGGAAACTAAACTAACCACACTCACGGGCGTTAATGCTCCTGGTGTTGATG
>Ga0209083_1004440_pt1 | contig 10746 bp, 10 predicted proteins | sample AM7aDNAmetaG_FD_184132 | JGI IMG/M metagenome (GOLD analysis project Ga0209083, IMG submission 184132) | Freshwater microbial communities from Finland to study Microbial Dark Matter (Phase II) - AM7a DNA metaG (SPAdes) (version 3) | ecosystem: Environmental > Aquatic > Freshwater > Lake ...
ATTTGTGTCTCAATTGTTTTCCATAATACCGTTAGTCCGTTAAAGTCATTTGTAGGGATCGTAACATTTTGCAATCATCAACTCGAACTAACCTTGTTAATACAAAAAATATAGAACTCAATTCAGAAAAAAACATCACTTCCCCATAAACATAGCCCCCTTCCTATTCCTCCCATCCAGCACCCCCACCCCTCCCGATGCCATTGAGATCGCGAGGCTTTCCGGAAGGGGCGATCGTATGAGGCCTATATACTAGTGCGTTTGGTGGGGATTGGGTGGGGATGTTGGTATGAAAGGTTTCCCTGGATATCTCGTTATTATCGAAATATCCTGTTATTTCATATCCCACATCCCCACCCCTCCCGATGCCCGTGAGATCGCGAGGCTTTCCGGGAGGGAAGATCGTATGAGGCCTATATACTAGTGCATATTTTTTGGGGATTGGAGGTAGTGTGGTAAGGGGGGCTCAGTTGACTGGTGGATTAAGGAGAAAATATTTTACTTCCATCCAATAGCCCCAGTAACCAATTTATTTCGGTAACAATGCCCGTAATCCCTTAATATTTTCTTTAATCTGGTCTTCCAGGTCCTCTATCTTCTGAAGGATTACTTCCGACTTTTCGTACGAGATCTCCTCGTACACGATCTCCTTGTACCGAGAGAGTGAAAGGTCATACCCGTTCTCCTTGATTTCACTGATGGGGACATAGAAGCACTTCTGGGTCCGATCTACTGGCTTTTCCTCTTTTCTTTTCCTGAACCGTTCGATGATATCCGGAATATCGCCCTTGCGATCGATTGGTGTCCGCTTGTCGTCAAGGGAGTACCCGTCAGACTCCATATCATAGAACCAGACCTTTTCCGTGCTGCCACCCTTGGTGAAAACCAGGACTGCGGTAGACACTCCTGCATAGGGTTTGAATACACCAGAGGGCATTGAGACTATGCCCTCCAATTGGCATTTTGTGAGGAGGAGTTCCCTGAGTTTTTTGTGGGCATTTGAGCTGCCAAACAGGACCCCGTCCGGGACAATGACCCCGCATTTCCCACCGGTCTGGAGGAGCAGCATCATCCGTTCAACGAAAAGGAGTTCGGTCTTGGTAGTCGGCAGGGAAAGGAGGTCATTGATATCGGTTTTATCGATGCTGCCCTTGAACGGAGGATTTGCGAGGACAATGGTGTAACGCTCCTTCTCCTGGAAACCCTTCGAGAGCGTGTCCGTCAGCTGGACCTGTGGCGCCCGGATCCCGTGAAGGACCATGTTCATGAGGGAGATACGCACCATGGTCGAATCAAAATCGTAGCCATAGAAGGTGTCTGTCCAGAGTTTCTCCCAATGCTTTGGATCGGTAATTCTGTCGCCGATCAGGTTATACGCTTCCCCGTCCTCGTCAACCTCGATCATTTCCGGGCTTGTGTACCGGCGGATAATGTACTCATATGCATTGACAAGGAACCCGGCAGTACCACAGGCAGGGTCACAGATCCGGTCATTGATATCAGGGTCGGCAAGTGCCACCATCATCCTGATGATATGACGGGGTGTCCTGAACTGGCCGTTTTTACCGGATGTGCTTATTTGCTGAAGAAGATACTCGTAAATATCCCCCTGTGTGTCACGGTTCTGGGCGGTGATGTTCAGGTCGTCAATGATCCCAACGGCTTCCTGGAGCAGGGAGGGTTTCGGGATCATGAAGACTGCATCCTTCATGTGGGTAGCAAAAAGTGTTTTCTCACCGTTGTGAATCGTTTTAATGAAAGGAAATACAACATCCCGGACATGGATGAGCATCTGTTCGGCGGATAAGTGCTTCCAGTGCGACCATCGGCAGTTCTCGTGCCCGGTAAATATTGAGACATAGGGTTGTTTCTTTGCCGCAGTCCGTTTCTCCTCGACAGCGTCCATGTCTTCCAGGCGCTTCATGAAGATGAGGTAGGACATCTGTTCAATCGACTGTAAAGGATTGGAAAGCCCTCCACTCCAGAACCTGTCCCAGAGGGTATCGATTTTGGATTTCAGTTCGGGAGCGAGTCGCATTATTATGACCTGATCAGGTATGATTTGATAGAAGAGTTTGATGAGTGTGTCGATTTATCTCCTGAAAGAGTGAGTGGCCTATGAAAGGAACACGTTAGATGAGTAAGAGCTGATATATTATCCTGATAAATAATCCCATGCCTTATCTTCATCCGGTTTCATCCAGTCTTTCGCGAGGGATTGCTCGCTCATCAGGGCTGTTTCGGGGAGAGTTTCATGATTTCGTGCTTCATCACCCATAGGTATCCACCCCATTGTCCAACTCATCCAGAAGGTCATCGACTGATGAGATCTCTTTCACCCGGCCACTCGCGATGTCGTAATCACTTCGTTCTATTATTTCCATCGTTTTTGGGTGGTTGATAATCTCTATCGTATCGATAAGAGCTTCTATGTCTTCACACCTAACCATAGGATCCCCGATTTTCATTACCACTTTCGCTCTGTCGTTGTGATCATTGGGATAACGCTTCCAATTTCAATAACCATTGGTTGAAATGAGAGCATTCTTTCCGTATTTTATTAATTCCAATATTTTTTGCAATTATAATTCCGTCAGTAGGTTTCTGAAACGAGGGGTAAATTTTTCGGATTCTTTTTGATGGTGCTGTTTGAGGATTATCGTTGATTAATTCAGGTGTTTCAAATGCTGAACGGACTGACTGTAATTGGTGCAATTCTGAACTCGTGCTTCCGGACGCGATCATTGATCGATGAATTTGATCAACATCACAAAAGAGAATTGCTTCAAATTCATGTAGCTGGATATTGGGGATAAAATGTGGATTATTGATGTCATTTCCGAATTCCTCTTCTGCTTTTTCTACTTTTTTATAAGGGTTTGAATTATTGATGAATTGCTCCCGGTTTGGAAAATCTAATGGCAATGCGTATAGGTCAACCATTGTTGTGACATAAGCCCCATGATCCTGTTGTAGCCATCGTATCACATCTTTCCTCAAATGACTATATTTTAAAAAACCTCCACGATATGGGCGCCCATTGCCATATCCGGTTGTGATACTATGTGTACGAACATCAAAAATTCTGAATTGCTGAAGGTGGTCAATCAGGACTGCATTGACGAAGGTCTCTTCTGTTGGACCCTCAGTTATTATATTAACCCTGATTGGAGAATTCATCGGAAGGGTCTCCCACCGATAACATTTTTCTCCCACAATTCCCCTACAGAATAATCTTCAAGCCATGATTCAAAGTCTTCAGACTTTAACCGTTCAATAACCGTGGCTTGCTCTTTCCTGTTCACCACAAGTAGATCTGACAGATCAAACTGGTTTACGAGAGGTACTGACTGGGTTGAGAGGATAATTTGCGTTCTTGTTGAAGCACTCTTAATAAGTGATGCTAGAGTGTTGATGGCATATGGGTGCAATCCTAATTCCGGTTCATCAATAAGGATTGTAGAGGGGGGTTCTGGTTGCAGTAGCAATGTTGTAAGACAGATGAATCGCAATGTACCATCTGACAAATGGTAGGCGAGGAAAGGATAATCGGATCCTTTTTCCCTCCATTCAAGTTGGATCTTATTTTTATTTTCCGTAAATGGACGGAGAATAAAGTCATCAAAAAATGGAGCAACTAATTGTATGGTATCCCTAATTTTTTGGTAATGATAATTATGGGTCCTCTTCAAACCGTATAAGTATGCTGCCAAATTCGCAGCATCAGGCCTCAGATAAAAGTTATCGTTGAGATCGCCGATACGTTTAACCGGTGCTGTATCACTCGTATCATGGAAATGATAGACGCGCCAGCTTTTTAGATATTCTAAAACATAACTTGCGATTCTCCCTTTTTTTTCGTCTTGAGAAAATAGCGTTAGCAAACTCTCCTGATGCCCGCTTCCAAGAGGGTTTTCATATGGACGTGGATATTTAGTCCTGTCATGGAAATATGTGTTTTCTGCTTCGAAAATAAGCGAACCGTCCAATGTTGGCACTAGAATGCACTTGTAAATATTTGATTCTCCGTTTGACCCAAAATCCAATTCGATATATATTTTATCAGTATGTTTCTGGCCATAATAGAGAAAAGAATCTGCCCCTCCAGCTCTCTTAACATAGAGATTCAGGTTTCTTTCGGTAATTTGATTGAGAAATTGGAAAATAGATATAAAATTGGTTTTTCCTGAACCATTTGCGCCAATAAGTACGTTAAGCGGGTTGAGTTGCAGGTCGAGAGATTTTATTGATTTATAACCTCGAATTTTAATTTTTGAGAGGGTCATATTCAACCAGTATGATAATTAACTACCAAACTCATAAAGCAGTATCGTAATCTATTTTGTTCATTTCATTTTATACAAAACCAACTTCTTTTACGCCACCAGTTCCCCGGTAAACACCTCCTGCATCAGCCCTTCAAACAACAAACTGATCTCACCAGCCGACTGCCTCTGGCTTTCGCGAAGGGCCTCCACCTGCTCAACGATCCGGGCGAACTCTTGTTGGAGGGCGAGCGGGGGAATAATTATTCTGATTTTATTTAATTCCCCAATTGAAGATCTTTAACAGCATTCCCTTTCGAGTTGCAGTTGTTATCGCAAATAATGTGCTATCTTCATATTCCACAACCTCAATCCGACCGATACCCTTGAGATCGCGAGGCTTTCGGGAGGGGCAATCGTATGAGGCCTATATACTAGTGCGTATTTTTGGGGATTGGAAGGGGTTTTGTTGCTACTGTGGCTGCATTGCTTCTGATTAAGGAATGAATATTTTTGGTTCCATTAACAAATATCAAAACCGGAATAATATTCTGAATCCTTATTACCAGATTTCAATGTAAACAGGGGGTTGTAAAATCAGTAGGCATCATGAATTATTGATATCCTTTACAGTTTTAAATGCCATCATTTTACCGTTTTCGATTCTATTGTGGCGCTCGGTGAACCCTTCAAAAGATTTTTCACCTGGTGATTGATGAACATACACAAATGGCAAATCATGGGCGGAAAGTCCAACAACAGATTCACTAATCTCCCTGCAAACCATAAATCCAAAAAATGCTTCTTTTTTTATCCCCTGCATCATCTCATAATTTCTCGCACCACGGACATCAAGGAAATCCGATTCTTTTATTAGATCCAGAATTTTTTCATCTAATTTAATTAAATTGACACCCCCAATAATTGGACCATTCTGAATCGGAAAAAATCTTCTATTCGATTTCAAATTCGGCATTTTCTCCAAAAATTCCAGAATGTCATTATAAGTTGCATCGTTTCCACACATTTTTGATCTTGGTACGCAAAATATTGTGAGATTTGGGTATTGATCCATAATTTTTTCATAAGCCTTAAGCAACACTATAGTTTCCAAATAATCGTCCGGAAATGATACCATTTGTAGTTCTATATTTGGATTGGTCCCAATCACTTGGAGCATTTTTTCAACGGCATCAATCCTACATTCACTATATGCTCCTTTGAGTAGATCACGTGCTACCCTTTCAATATCAGATTTGTCATATGAATTTGAGGAAGGGAGGACTATGGCCATCCGGGTATCAATAGCAGACGTGGCGGCATGAACTGGTTTTTCATCAATTCCTAACAATCCAGCAGAAATTGAAATCCTTACCCAATCTCCCACATCGAGATTCTTTTTTTCGAGATATTCAACAACCTCAAAAATAAATTCACGTCTCTCCCTCGTTAAATGGGGATATACATCCAGTTCTTGATCGGGATTTTTAATAAGAAACAGCAGTATAAATCGACGGACAATGTCAGAATACTCTTGGTAATAAATGTGATTTTTCAATGGAGTATTATCGATGAAATTTATTTCTAGTACTTTTATTACTTTTGCAATGGTTTCCCTAACAATTGATGGATTGTAGAAATCGGGATATTTTTTCTTAATCACTTCAATTTCATCACAAATTGCGCCGATTATCCATTCGTTAAAATCGATTGGTTTTTCGAGGAATTTGCTTTTTTTAGAAATTTTATCGAGGGTAAATGTTCCTGGACAATAATTATTATCGCATATTCCTATCTGAATTGCATAATTATTGTTCGTATTCTGGTAACCTGAAATATATTTAATCGCCTCATCCCATGGATTCTGATCTATTTTTAAGCCTTTTTTTTCTAGCATGGCCAAAAAAGCATCAGAAATTGATTTAATTTCAGATTTATCAAAACTTATACTTGTGTTAATAGATTTCATTTGTGCGAGACCACCTTAATGGGAAAGAAACGCATCCCAATTTTGAATTGCGGTCCAATCGTTGCAAGGGGAGGGGGGATTTTTAAAATGTCTTGCACTTATCGAATCAATTGCTCCAGAATCACCACGATCGGTTGCAATTTTTAATGCACGAATAACATCAACCATTGTGCCCGCTCCATTTGGAGAATCCTCTGCGTACATTTCTACATTTATTGATAAAGGCCTTGAGCCAAAATGTTCCCCATCGATATGAATATATACTCGTTTGGCATCCCGACAGTCTAAATTGAGTGAATTATCTGATTTAATTTCAATAGTAATTTTTGCAGGATATGGAATGAGATTCTTAATCGCAGTATTTTTACACAGATTCTTGTTGATGACCCTGTCTTGATCAGATAAATTTTGGAAATCCGAATTATCTCCTATATTCAATTGAGAAGTGTTAGTGATTCTACACCCACCCCTTAAAAATAAATCAATTAGACCTCGATGAAGAGGTGTGGCACCAAGTTGGGATTTAATATCATCCCCGACCAATGCGAGACCAGCATTTTTGAATTTGTCCCTCCATTTTTCATTTGAAGCAATCGGTTCAGGAATCCCGTTGATAAAACTACACCCAGCGGTAAGAGCTTGCTCTGCATAGAATTCCGTCGCTTTTTTACTGCCCGTTGGAAGATAATTAATTAAAATTTCTGCTTCAGACTTAGATATTTCCTCTGAAACGCTGACTGATTCCTGATTTCGGTCCACAGGCACAATTTCTTTCAGTACACCATCGAGTCCATCGAGTAATGGGCCTTTTAATACCTTTACTTTCTTCTGGGGCACATGGCAAAATTTTGAGGCACAATTAGGTGAGGTGAATATTGCTTCACTAATGTCTTTTCCAACTTTATTTTTATTAACGTCAAATGCCGCAACGAATTCAATATCTCGAATCAAATATTTTCCAATTTTATTGTTCATAATTCCAGGAACAAAACCAGAATCCTCTTCCACCCATTTGTAACAATCAATTCCTTGAATTAATGACGAAGCACAATTGCCGATTCCAACAATTGCGACTTTTATTTTCGACATTATTCACCGAAGATCAGGAAAAAAGGATAATTTGACATCTCATTCGTGTTCTTCGCCCCCTAATTTTTCTTCTCTGAAAACCTCTTCTGCTAGATCCCGTTCAATATAAGTTCGCAAATTTCTATACTCAAGTGGAGCTTCTTCTTCTAGAGAGAGAAAATCCTCATGATATATTTGCAGTTTTTCCAATCCGCAGAATTCTAAGAATTTGGCCTTCTTAAAGGGTTGTTTTAATGCGGCTAAAAAGCATTTTAAATTTTCTTTAGATAAATCCTCTGATTCCCAATTGTGAACACGTGAATCACTTTTCGACCACAATCTCTCAAAATCTTGGACCTGATATATGAACGCATCGGTATCGGGTGGAGCCAATTTTAATGTTTCTTGTGTCCCCTCAATCCCTCGAAGAGAATGTTCTCCTCGATAATTATTAACATTACATCTTGCATTGTCAGGGATTTTTGGATCTATTATGACAAGTGCTTTTACAGGATATTCTGACCGAAATCGCACTTCAATAATCCCGTGTTTTTCATCCGGATGTTTTAGAGCATATACATTATTAGAATAATATATATCATTACAAATTGCAAGTGATGCCTGCAATTCTGCTAATAATCTCCCAAAGTGAATCCCTCCAAAGCCGGATTCCTCCTCCATAGATCGTTCTAAAAAAGCATTACTATCAGGGTCTAGCAATAGAACTTTTACAATAACTCCTTCTTTTAAACGTTTGATAATTTCATCCATTCCTTGATGTAAAGGCCCTAATGCATTGATACCCATAATCAACAATTCTGATTTGCATTCTTTAATCAGCTCTATATCCCTACAATTCTGCCGACCTTTTTTATCCATTAAATTTTTTATTACCTCATTAATTTCACTTTCTCTAATTCGATATTCATTTCCTACTTTTTCTGCTTTTAATTTCCCCACTTTCTTTGGAGGTCTTGGATTAATCCAAAGACGAAGGGTCTGCTCAGTTATTCCAAAAAATTTTGAAGCTTCCTGGACAGAATATGTTTTTTCTGGGTTTTCATTCATAGTGATCTTACTTTACAAAATTAATTGGCAGCGGGTGTAATAAAAGTTATTATTGCGCCGTTATATCAATATCAATTGTAATAATATCTGCACAATACCTAAAAAAAATATTGTTACATCCATAACATATAAAAAAAATATATTTATATATTTGGACTCCCTAATAGTGAACTTGTATCAGGCGACCAAGACCCCTGTTACAACATGTAACTGATGCATATCCAGTTACAGGGTATAGACAAAATGACAAAAATTAGCAAAATGGAGACGAGTAGGAAATGAAGAACGTATTGCTAAAATCTCTAATGCTTATGATCATCCTAATGATGGTCGTAATTCCTGTTTGTTCGGCTGCGTCTACAACCACAGGATTTGTATGGCCAACAGGATCGGATTATACGGGTGGATATTATAAGTATGGTTCTTTCGTTGGGAAGGATCAATCTGGTAAGGATTTATTTCATTTAGGTCAGGATTTTAAAGCCGAGATCGGATCCCCCGTTTACGCAATTGCTGATGGCACTCTTATTGAACAAAGAACTGATGTATCTTCATACGGGCCATATGAAGGTCCTGGTGGAGTTATTAAGATCCTTCATACGGACTCGAACGGGAGGCAATTTCTCGCCTTATATGGGCACGTTAACAATTTCAAGTTACCATATGCTTGCGGTGCACCCGTCAGATCAGGTCAAGTGATCGGATATATCGCACCATATAGTCACAAAGATGGAACATCAATCCCTCATTTGCATTTCGGAATTAATCTAGTACCTTCATCGGTAGCTTGGCAAGGCCACGGGACTTCTCTCGGATCCTGGGTTGACCCTATGAACTTCTTGAAATCATATTCACCGCGTAATTCAAACCCAACCCAACAAACAGGATCAATCTCGGTAAGTTCCTGGCCAACCGGAGCATCAGTCTATCTCGATGGTGTCAGTTATGGAACAACCCCTGCTCAGGGTTCACTCCAGATAAATTCTTTGAAAGTCGGAAATCATCAACTTAAAGTCACGAAATCCAATTATCTTGATTATACGGTAAGCCCGTATGTTCAGGCGGGGACGACTTCACCGTTCAGCATCACTTTAACCCCCGTACAACAGACTGAACAAACAGGATCAATCTCGGTAAGTTCCTGGCCAACCGGAGCATCGGTCTATCTCGACGGCATCAGTTATGGAACAACCCCTGCTCAGGGTTCACTCCAGATAAATTCTTTGAAAGTCGGAAATCATCAACTTAAAGTCATGAAATCCAATTATCTTGATTATACGGTAAGCCCGTATGTTCAGGGTAACTCGGTAAACTCGTACAATTGCAATCTAGTTGCTTCTTTACAGCCCCAACAGCAGCCAAGTGTAGCATTCATTTCAAATCCGCCTCGTGCTTCGGTTTATGTAGATAATGTTTACAGCGGTGAAACCCCTGTATCAGGATCCTTAATAATAAATAATCTAAACCTAGGGCATCATACGGCTAAATTCGTTAAATCTGGATATATAGATTCCAATTGGGGATTCGACATATTCCCCTGGTCCAATTCTGACACTCCGATAACAGCGAATTTAATTGGTAGATGATGAAAATCAGATTTAGAATACCATTCCATTTTTTATCCCAATTCTGCTAAACGTAAGAATATTGGCGAGATCTATTCCTACTCGTCCTTTTTATTATACTATTCATGAAAAACCGATAAAACACCCAAAATCTCCCCGAATTATCAAAAAAACCAGCTAATAGGGGGAATATTACCCCTCCCTACCTGACTTCTTCCGCTTCCGTTCGTTAGTTGAGCCCGATTTGGCCTTCTTTTTCCTCCGGTAGCTTTCCCTCGCTTTTCCAGCGATTTTATCACTATTTCGCCAATAATAGGCCTTTCTTTGTTGCTTATCCCGTTCAGGATGCCGTAAACGCCAGGCTTTCCACTTCGGCAATCCGGGATAGGACAAAAGGGCCATTTTAATAGCAGTTTTTAGTGACACCCTTGCGATGGTCATCGTTCCGCTCCCACCTGGGTGAGGCCTTTGCACCGACCGCCTTGCAACCGGCAAGGTGATTCATCGTCACCGTGATCGTCTGCCTTTATCTTAAAAATACGCGCCATAAATGGCGCAATGTTTTAAAACAAGCCCCACATCACCCATTCATATTCCACCCACCACTCCTCCCGATGCCATTGAGATCGCAATTCTTTCCGGAAAGGGCGATCGTATGAGGCCTATATGAGAGGGCGTATTTTTCCGGATTGCGAGGAGTGTTGGTGTGAAAGGTTTCCCTGGATATCTCGTTATTATCGGCAATGTTATGTTACTTTCATATTCCACACCCCCACCCCTCCCGATGCCCTTGAGATCGTGAGGCTTTCCG
>Ga0209083_1004441_pt1 | contig 10741 bp, 10 predicted proteins | sample AM7aDNAmetaG_FD_184132 | JGI IMG/M metagenome (GOLD analysis project Ga0209083, IMG submission 184132) | Freshwater microbial communities from Finland to study Microbial Dark Matter (Phase II) - AM7a DNA metaG (SPAdes) (version 3) | ecosystem: Environmental > Aquatic > Freshwater > Lake ...
TTTTTCCGGACAAGCTCTCCGGCACCGCCTTCAAAGAGCACGTTGTCGGGAAGCACCACCGCAGCCTGGCCGTGAACCTTCAGGATGGTGTGGATGTGCTGCAAAAAGTTGAGTTGCTTGTTGGAGGTTATAGCCCAGAAATCCTGCCGGTTGTAAACAAGGCTCTCTTTCTCCTGCTCTTCGTCGTCGTTGGTGAAGGTCATACTGCTCTTTTTGCCGAAAGGGGGATTGGTGAGCACGTAATCGTACCGGACGCCACCATCCGAAAGCAGCGCATCAGCGGATGAGACAGCGGCAATGCCGTCAAGTTCGCCGATGTTATGCAGGAACATGTTCATCAGGCAGAGCCTGCGCGTGCCGGGCACAATTTCGTTGCCGCCGAAAGTGCGATGCTTCAGAAACTCCTTGTCGCTCCGGTCAAGGCTGTACCGGTTAGTGATAAAATCGTACGCTTTCAGGAAAAATCCACCGGTGCCACATGCCGGATCAACAATCGTTTTCATGGGCTCCGGGCGGATGCACTCCACCATCACCTCAATCAGGGCGCGGGGCGTGAAATACTGACCGGCTCCGCTTTTGGTATCTTCGGCATTCTTTTCAAGCAGCCCTTCGTAAATTTCGCCCTTGACATCAGCGCCCATCATCACCCAGCTCTCCTTGTCGATCATGTCAACCACCTTGTAGAGCATGGCCGGATCGGCAATCTTGTTCTGCGCTTTCAGGAATATCTGTCCCAGCATCCCCGGCTTTTTGCCAAGATCGCGGAGCAAGCTGGCGTAGAGCACTTCAAGCTCTGCTCCCCGCTTCGCCGTGAGCTTCGGCCAGGTGTACTCCTGCGGGATATCGATGGTGCGGCTGTAGGGCGGCTTGCTGTACTCGTCGGCCATTTTCAGAAAGATGAGAAAGGTCAACTGTTCGAGATAATCGCCATAGCTTACGCCACTGTCGCGCAGCACATGGCAGAACGACCAGACTTTCGAGATAATGGCTGACGGGGTATTGGTCATAAGTACAACAATTTAATGCTTGTTCCTTGCTGTTCGCTTTTCAGCCCTGATGCGCTCAAGCAGCTTTTCAGCAGGCTCCCAGTCCGGGGCGTTGCGGGTTATCTGAAGCTCTTCCTTGCTGAGCAGTTTTCCTTCAAAAGCTTTTTTCAGAATACGTTGCCGTAGTGCTTCCGCTTTTTCAAGTGATTCACGGATGGTTGATTCGATGTTATCGCAAACCGATAGGCGCGTTTCGATTTCCTGGATGATTTGGGATTGTTCTTGTGGGGAGATGAGCTGTATTGGCAACGCATTAATAATCTGGGAATTCAGATTAGCCATTGTCGTTCCGCGACTCTTTTTTTCGAGATAATCCACAATACGTCTTTCACTCAAAATCAGGCTATATAATTTAGAAATAAAGGATTGTCCTAATCGGATATACAGGCTGCCAGTTCCACAAAACCAGCCGTTATGTATTTTTAAAACAGGCGCAGTTCTTCCCATTTCGCCTCTTCTGCCAACAATAATATCATTTTCTTCAAGGAAATATTGAGGCAGAGAATTCGCTTTATCTATCGAGATTCTAACTTTTGGAAAGAGCTTTTGGTCTTTGATATGCTTTGGATTTATCAGAGGGATACCATTTTCAGTGTAATCCTCAGAATGTAATTGGCTCCCAAATGGCCCAATCTGGATTTTCTGAGCAATATCACTGATTCTGACCCATTTCCATTCTTTTGGCAGTTCAGGCAATACATTCAGCTCAGCCTGCGTAAATGGAATAACCGGTTTGAGTTTTTTACCATGAAGTTTTGCAGCTTGCTCCCGATCGGATTTGATGGTTTCAAGCAGCTCCTGCGCTGACGGGAGGCGGGTTTGCTGTTCACGCCATGCTTTGGTGAGTTCACCTTCAAACGCTTGTTTCAGAACGGTTTGACGATAGACCTTGAGTTGCTCCTGCGCCTTTTTCAGACAGGCAATCCCGTTATCAAGTTCACTGAAAAGCTGCTCCAGTTTTGCAACAATGGCTCGTTGTTCGGGGAGTGGGGGGATAGCAAATTGATAATTCCATAGTATTCCAGGGTCAACATGAGGCGTTCCAGTCCCTTTTGCCCTTGTATTGATTTCAAGGTATTTCGATTGCAAAAAATAGTAAGCGTAATCAGTCTCAATTCCCGGAAACGAAATTTTCATCAGTGTACTACCCAAAGCACCTTTTATTGCTTTGCCAACATACCCTGAACGGGAACCATCCCAAACCATGAGAAAATCATTCTCTTCACACAGTACACACTTGTGTCCGTCAGTGTATTCCTTTACAATACCTTTTTCAAAAGCCTGAATGTCCACGTATGGGTAAGTAAAAACATCATCTGCGTTTTTTTGTGATCGTTTTGGTTTCGTCCCTTTTTCATGCAGGGCAAAAGCCCCAAGCAGCTCAACCTTCCAATCCGATCTATATACACTCATTTGCTATTACGAATTACCACTTGATTAACCGACGAAAAATTCAGGCATTACCGGTTTCTGATCCCATAGAAGCCCGTCGAGTGTACGCCCAGCTTTCTTTTTGTTGAATCCGCCCCATTGCTTGAAGAAAAACGGTACATTGGCGGCAAGGCATTGTTCACGAATCTCCTGCACCCACTCAGACTTCATCGGTCGAGCATTTCTTCCACTTTCTCCACCGACAATAACCCAATCTATCCCTTGCAGGTTTAACTCCAGCAATGACCCAAGCAGAGGCTCACAAGATAAAAATTTTACTCGTGCACCGGTTTCCCGAAGCCTGTCAATTCGCGGCATAGCATGTTGATTTTCCACCGATACACCCATCCAAATATTATGCGACCAATCCAGCCATCCTTCACTGTCGTAATATTTTAAAACATCAGCCCGCTTGGTCAGTACCTGAAAAACGTGATGCGGATTCTGCTGCATCACCTTGAAGACTTGCTGGATATAGTCGAGTGGAATATCCTTGTGAAACAGGTCTCCCATTGAGTTAACAAAAACAACTCGCGGCTTTTTCCATCTGGATGGCTCCTGAAGTGTTTCTGGATGCAAGGTAAGCTCAAAACCGTTGCGATACTTCTCAACTCCCATTGCTTGCAGACGCTTTGCGAATGCCTCTGCGTAGCAGAACCTGCACCCGTCAGAAACCTTGTCACATCCCGTTACCGGGTTCCAGGTCATTTCCGTCCATTCTATGTGCGATTGTGCCATTGTTACATTCTTTTAATGATGTCCTTTGCGATTTTTCCAGCAACGGGCTTATTTGAGGCAAAAATAAAATGATAAATCGGAGTATTCCGGCTGTTATGCAGAATCAGTGGTTCATCAGTGACGTGAGGCCATATAGTTTTTAACTGTCGGATATAGAGGCTGGCAATATGGTGAATCGGATTGCTGATTTTTTTTATAATCTCGTTTTCTCCGAACAAAGTTAACTGTTGTTCTTTTTTATAAAACTCATTCCGGATTATTTCTTCAGATAAGCCGAAGAACGATTCAAGCAGTTCGATGCTCTTAAGCTCGCCCGCTTTGTCAAGTAACCGATTCACAATAACTCCGGTTGGGAGGAGAATCCAGATATCCGAGCGGGTATCTTTCAGGTCAGCAATAGCATTCCAGTTAATCTGCATGCCGAAAGGATCAAGCAAGACCAATGCTGCATATTTATTGGTTCTCATGGTAGTGGCTAATTTTTTTAGCTCCAAATTACAATCGCCATCCATGAACAAGAGTTTCTTTCCTTCGGCTTCAGGTAATGACGTTAATTTGGCCCGCAACTTTTCAATGCTGTCTTGATTGTCAACGAAATAATAGTAATCAAAGCTTTTTTCAAGTCGGACAACCCTTTCAGCCGCGCCTTTGTAACCTTCCTCTTCTTCAAGGGTTATCTGAAGTTGATTGTATAAAGATGTTTTTGGATCTTTTCTTGATCCGCTACCAGCAAATCCATCAAAGTAAATGGTTTGCCAATGAGGATAAGCCTTTAAAATGGTCAGGTATGCATTAACATACTTGCTGAAGGCATTAAGCTTTTTCTCCGTCCAAGGGCCGCCCCAATGTTCAGATGGTTCCTGTACAGGTAAAATCTTTTGTTCACTCATCCCGTTAGTACCTCGTTAAGTTCATCAAAATTGCCACCATCCGCTCCCCGAAAAGCTGCCACATTTTGCACCGGCCGCCATGCTCGTCGAAGGAGTGTCACCGCTATGCCTGCTGAAACATGCCAGTTGATTGCGCTCTTTTTCTGAACCGCCCATCCCGCCGTAAGCTGCCGATCGATGATGTCGCGAGCGTTCTGCTCGGGAGTCTGGTTCAGAGAGTCGTTGTGTGGCATAAAAAGAGTTGGGCGGCTTAATTTTTTGTGTGTTGCTGTTCACTCACCACATCTTTGGTGAAATTGCGTTTGGCGTGAATCAGTGCAAGAATTACAATAGTGTCGGGAAAGATTTCATAAATAAGCCTGTAGGAATAGATAAAAAATTCTCTGATTGCGGGCTCTCCAATTTCAGGAACAATTCTTCCCGCCTCAGGAAACGCACTTACTTGCTCTGACTTTGCAACAATTTCACGAGCAACTTTCTCCGCATAAAACTTCGAATTTTTTGCGATGTAATCGTGAATGTGCCGTAAATCAATTTTTGCAGGCTCTGACCACTTTACCATGACAGCATCTCTTTTTTCAACTCCTCCGTTGATTGTGACTCCCCACGATGAACAGCATCCCTGCCTTTTTTGACTTTATCAACGACGTACAGCTCATACATGATCTCCTCAATAGTGGCACTCTCCGGTAAAGCTGAAATTACCCGGATTGCCTCCTGCTTCAGATTTTCCATAGCGGCATCTCCATTTTTATTGAATCGTTAAGCATATTGCTGTCAAGAAACGGAATCATGACAAATTCCATGGGTTGCGTTTCTTCGGTAATTTTCCTGTCAATCTTTCATTTTCATCGGTCGCTTGCGATCCTACAAAATATAGAGTTTTTCTCACTTATTGCGTTTCAATAACCATCTCATCATTGTTTTGGATATACTCTTTGTCGAACGGCTATGGCTGAGTGTCAACTATGGGTTCTTCACTTAAAAGGTTACGCCACTCCCGCAGAATTACAATTCGGATTAACGGAACATCTCTTATCAGTTAACGTCGATAGGCGACGACTTTCCGCTGCATGAACAGGTCTGGTTACCAAGCAAAAATCAGCCATTTTTTGTCTACCAGTGTCTACTTCAGTACCGAAATGCTGAAAACCATCGTGCGATAAAATATCAGTAATGTATCAAGGAAGATTCAAAAGAATTTGTTAAGTTTCTGTAGACGTTTAAAAATGTTGCGATTGATGGTAAATAAGGAGAGGTGTATGGCACAGGTAACAGCCTTTGATGTTGCGCGGTATTTTATAGCACTCAGCAATGACTCTGAAGATGAGGGCATATCAAATCTTAAGCTTCAGAAGCTGCTCTATTATGCTCAAGGGTATCATCTGGCAATTTATGACAAGCCTCTTTTCAATGAGGACATTGAGGCTTGGCTTCATGGCCCGGTATGTCCTGAAGTGTACCGGAAATATAAGAGTAACAAGGCGAATCCTATTTTTGCTCCAAGTGAGGATGATTTTCCACAAATTTTTACTGTGGAACAGATGGGGTTGCTTGATGAGGTGTACTATGTGTTCGGGCAGTTTGCCGCATGGAAACTTCGCGATATGACTCATGAGGAGATACCGTGGAAAAATCACGAAGCTGATGCGGGAATCATCTTGCATGACGAGATGCGTCAATACTTTAAGACACGACTCAATTAATGCCCTATGAGCCGGGAGATCAACCGCCGGTTAGCGAATAAGGGAAATCGCATTTCCGCATCGCCAGTTGGTAATCAGGTCAACCTTCCAGTCATATTCTCGCTTCAATATATTCAGTCCGGAAAGTTTTGTTTTTCGCTCCTTGATCATAAGCAAAAGGGTGACTTTGCTGATGCACTGTACAGACGAAAAGATTTTACCTGGCATGATTTTCGTCAAAATGATCATAGAAAGCTTGGCGTTGAACAACTTCCAGTAGAGCTGATGAAAGAGAGAAGACCAGCATTTCTTACGGAAGATGTTGAAAAATATGATGTTATTCGGTTCTCACATAATAACGGGAGAATCGTTGGGTTCAGGAAGAATCACGTATTTTATATTTTGTGGATTGATTGCGGATTTAAGCTTTATTCCCATTGACCAGTCAAGAAAATGAAGCAGATATGCCTGATATGTTGAGCAATCCGAATACACTGAACATTCATCAAGACATATTGGATTCGGCTCGCCTGACAATAAATGACTTGAGAACAGAGTTAGCTGTCAGCTTGTATGCACAGCGGCGTCTTTCAATCGGAAAGGCACATGAACTAGCCGATATGTCATTGTGGGAATTCCGTCAACTTCTGGCATTCCGGCGCATTGCACCTGATTATGATCTCTCCGACCTGGATAAAGATATTGCAACGCTTCAGGAGTTAAGACGACTATGAAGGTGGACAGTACTATCTTTCTATCACTCATCCAGTCAGCACCTCATTCAACTCATCAATAATCGCCCCCATCCGCTCCCCGAAAAGCTGCCACATTTTGCCCCGGCCGCCATGTGCGTCGAAAGGGGTGAGGTCGAGGTCATCAGGCTCGATATGAATGCTGGAGGCAATGTGCTCCTTGATCATGCGGAGCCAATTCATCTGCTCTTCGGTGAACTTTTCCCCGGCACCGGAGTGCTGCCTGAACACCCAATCCTTGAAATTGGTGTCGACGGTTTTGTCGTACATGGTCAGGACGGGGTCGATGCCGGTGACGCGGCGGATGAGTGAGACGAGGGCGATGAGCTCGTTTTTCGGGCTGGTGCCGTTTACTTTTTCGAGTTGCTCGAAAGCGTGCCAGATGCGCATCGGGGCAAGGGCTGGTTTGTCGGCTTTGAGACGGTCGAGCAGTTCGCGGATCATCCGGTAGGTGACGGTGCGGCGCTGAAAGGGCTGGTTGTAGAAGATGGTGAGCGCAATGATTTCATCTTTGTGGCTTTCAAGATATGCCTTGAATTCTCCGATCAGCCCGGTTGCCTTGTCGGCGCTTTCTTCGGCCCATTCGCTTTTGGTGACCTGGTCGAGATTGATGGTGTCAATAATCTGCTCGTGGACGCGGCGAATGTTGTCGATGAAGTCGTTCAGTGAGCCGTTGAAGGTGGAGCGTGCTTCGTGCAGGAGCATCTGCTGCGCCTCTTCCCGCAACTGTATTGTTTCGACTGAGAGGTTATCGGCATCCTCCTCTATTGTGCTGCCGTTAATCTCCTGTGCTTTCTGGCTTATTGCATCGGGATTCCACGATTCGAGCAGCTCACGGACAACCTGATTGATGCTTTTGCCACCGGTTTTGGCCATAAACGTTGCCCGTTCCTCTTCGGTGATCTGCCGGTCGAGCCGGGCAAGGCGGCTGGCGAGGGAGATGAAGAGATCTTCCTCCTGGGCACCGAAAGTGACGGCCTCAAGCAGCTCCTTCAGGGAGACGGTGGGCTTGCGCTCAAGGGGGCGGCTGTCAGTTTTCAGCGATCTGGTGACACCGATGGCATCGACAATGACGAAGTGCGTTTTGGCGGAGGTGACTGACGGGGTCACCTTTTTCAGGTCGTCAAAACCAAGGGTGCGCGTGCCTCGCCCCTTCATCTGCTCAAAATAGTTGCTGCTTTTGACGTCGCGCATGAAGAGCAGGCATTCGAGCGGCTTGACGTCGGTGCCGGTGGCGATCATGTCAACCGTGACGGCGATTCTCGGGTTGTATTCGTTGCGGAAGCGGGCAAGCAGCGATTTGGGATCTTCATCCGCCTTGCAGGTGATCTTTTTGCAGAAGTCGTTTCCTTCGTTGAACTCTTCGCGGATAATGCGGATGATATCCTCGGCATGGCTGTCGGTTTTGGCGAAAACAAGCGTTTTTGGCACCTCGGTTCGTCCGGGGAAAAGCAACGGCAGTATCTCGCGAAAGGTGCGGATGATGTTACGAATCTGGCTTGGATTGACGACGTCGCGGTCGAGCTGGGTAGGCGTATAGGTGACATCCTCTTCAAGCTGCTCCCACCGTTTTCGGCGTGAGAGCTTTTCGCGCTTGTCAACAAACTCCCTCGCTTTGAGCTCTGCCCCGTTTTTTGTTATCTCGGTCTCGATAAGATAGACGGTATAGCCAACATTGACGCCGTCGGCCACGGCCTGTTCGTGGCTGTATTCGCTGACAATGTTTTCGTTGAAAAAGCCGAAGGTGCGTTTGTCGGGCGTTGCGGTCAGGCCGATGAGGAAAGCATCGAAGTAGTCGAGCACCTGCTGCCAGAGGTTGTAGATGGAGCGGTGGCACTCGTCAATGACGATGAAGTCGAAAAATTCTGGAGGAACTTTTGGATTGTAGGCCACCGGTACCGGCTCTTTTGGCAGCCAGCTTATTTCTGCCGGATTATCCTCCTCCAGCGAAGGGTCAAGCTCCTCACCTTTCAGGATGGAGTAGAGGCGCTGGATGGTGGTGATGCAGACCTGGCTGTCGCTGGCAATGCTGCTCGACTGGAGGCGCTGTACGTTGTAAAGCTCCGTAAACTTGCGGTTGTCGTCATTGGGCGTGTAGGCCCGGAACTCCTGTTCGGCCTGTTCGCCGAGGTTGCGGGTATCGACCAGAAAGAGCACCCGTTTGGCATCTGCATGTTTCAGCAGGCGGTAGATGGAGGTGATGGCCGTGAAGGTCTTGCCTGAACCGGTGGCCATCTGGACGAGCGCCCTCGGGCGTGCGTCACGGAACGATTGCTCCAGGTTGTTGATGGCAATGGTCTGGCACTCCCGTAAGCCCTGCGGATGCAGCTCCGCCATCTGCTGCATTCGTGCTCTCAGGCTCAGCTCCTTGCCGAGCCACTCGCGGAGTGTTTCCGGTCGGTGAACGGTAAACACCGGTCGTGAGCGTGGTTTGGGGTCGCGGTAGTCGGTAAAGTGGGTCAAGACGCCGGTGCTTTCGTAAACAAACGGCAACGGGTTGTTGTTCAGATGCTTCAGCTTGCTGCCAGCATATCCCGACGATTGATCTTCCACAGCAGAGAGATGATGCCCCTCCTCCTCTCGTTTTGCCTCAATGATTCCAACGGGTTTGCGATCGACAAACAACACATAGTCGGCCTCAGTCCCATCCTTCATCGGGTAGTGCGTCACCGCTATGCCTGCTGCAACATGCCAGTTGATTGCGCTCTTTTTCTGAACAGTCCATCCCGCCGCCGTAAGCTGCCGGTCGATAATGTCGCGAGCGTTCTGCTCGGGGGTCTGGTTCAGAGAGTCTTTTTCCGGCATAAAGGGAGTGTGGAGAGTCGGGGTACAACAAAAACCGCTTTGGTTTTAATGTACATAACTTCACAGAAGTACTGCAATCAGAATGCGGGGGTTGCTGTTTCCGTCTGATAATTTATTATCTTGCTTATCAGTTTTAGCCCCATAGATGGGCCCTTTTTCCGCTGGCCTGCTGTTGTGACAGCATGACTTCACAAAAGAGTTATTATTGACCCATTATAAAAAGAGTTAACGAATGAAGAAAAGTTCGACGAAACAGTTGCTGATGAACAAGACCGGCGACGAGATACAGGTTGCGCTGGTTGAGGAGGGCCGTCTTGCTGAGTTGATTATTGAGCGGCCTGAAAGTCGGAGAAGTATCGGTGATATTTACCTCGGCAGGGTGCACAAGGTTGTGGAGGGTTTGAAGGCGGCTTTTGTTGATATCGGGCAGAAGTCAGACGGTTTTCTCCACTTTTCTGATGTGGGGACAACCAATGAGGATTATCGTGCGCTGATTGAGGATGATGAAGATGATGACGAGAATGGTGGCGCAGAGGATGCTGATGGTGAAGATGGTTTGCAGGCAGCCCGCAACGGTGAAGCAAATGTCAAGCAGGCCGCCCGCAGTGGCAGCAAGAAGCCTTCGGCAGATGATCAGGAGCGGGCGGAAAAAAGGCAGTCTTATACACAGATGATTGCGGGCAAGCTCAAGCCGAATGACTCTATTCTGGTGCAGGTTATCAAGGAACCGATCAGCAGCAAGGGCTCCCGACTTACTTCTGATATTACAATTGCCGGGCGCTTTATGGTGCTGCTGCCATTTGGTGGCGGCCAGGTTGCGGTCTCCCGCCGGGTGATTGCCCGAAAGGAACGATCACGCCTGAAAAAGCTGGTGCGTTCGATGCTTCCCGAAGGGTTTGGCGCCATTATCCGCACCGTTGCTGAAGATCAGGAGGAGACGCTTTTGAAGCAGGATCTTGAAAAACTGCTTGCCAAGTGGACGCAGATTGAAGAACAGTTGCAGAATGCAGCTCCACCCCAATTGATTTTCAAGGAGGATACCATCATATCAAGTGTGCTGCGCGACTCTTTGACCTCTGATGTCGCTGAAATTGTTGCAAATTCTCCTGTTATCTACCAGGAGACGCTGAACTATATCCAGTGGGCGGCACCTGAAATGGTGAAAAATGTCACTTTTTACCAGGGCAAACTCCCCCTCTTTGAAGGGTATGGGATCGCCAAGGATGTTGAGTCGATCTTTTCGCGAAAGGTGTGGCTCAAATCGGGGGGCTATATCATTATCGAGCATACGGAAGCGATGGTAGTTGTTGATGTCAACAGCGGTCGCTATGCGGCAAAACGTGAGCAGGAAGAGAACTCCCTGAAAACCAACCTTGAGGCAGCGCGTGAAGTGG
>Ga0209083_1004443_pt1 | contig 10729 bp, 17 predicted proteins | sample AM7aDNAmetaG_FD_184132 | JGI IMG/M metagenome (GOLD analysis project Ga0209083, IMG submission 184132) | Freshwater microbial communities from Finland to study Microbial Dark Matter (Phase II) - AM7a DNA metaG (SPAdes) (version 3) | ecosystem: Environmental > Aquatic > Freshwater > Lake ...
TTAAAGAAATTTGGAACAATGACCCTGAAAAAGATCAGATTCTTGAAACTGTTTACAAAATTATTGATTTGTTCAATAGTTCAAATACTGAACAACAGAAAGTGTTGTTCAACAGTGAAGTTTCAGATGTTATTAAGATGATTAAATAAAATGATTCCATTTAGAACAGCAACAAATATAGCAAAATCTGAAAACATGGGTTGTATGTTATTCATACTCCTTATTATTTCTGTTATTACTTTATTTATTAGTATTATTATTTGCTTATTATGAAAACTAAATTAACATTTTTTTGCACACATTGTCAATATGGAGGTTTTGAAAAAGTAATTTTCGAAACTGTTTTAGATGGTACACCATTTGAATCTATCTACGATGCAAGAGAATGGATAGATTCAAGAATTTCAGAATTTTGTGATGATTTTGATTTTGAGTTGGTTTTTGATTGGGTTGTTATTAATTTTGAAGAAACTTCTGAAAAAATCTCACCAGTCAAAATCAAAAAGACTATTAGTGGCAAGTTAGTTTTTAAAGATGAAAAAACTAAAAAAGCTAAAGTCAAGAAAACTAAGACTAAAAAAGTTAAAGCAACAGAAATTGTACCAACACCAGAGACAGTAAAGAAAGTAGATTATGCTTCGGTCTGGATTGATCCATTTGGTAAATCATATAAAGTTGGCTTTGCTTGTCATGAAGAATTTGCATCTGATTGGCTAAGAGATCATGATATTGAAACTGTTGATAAAAACGATAAGAAATCATTTGGTGTGTATCACTATGAATTACTTCAAGATAAAGGTTGGGCTCGTATTTTAGGTTGGACAAAAACACCAACAATTGTATTGCCTGATAAAATTACTCCTAAGGTAAAAACAGCAGTAAAAGACTACTGTTTGTCTTATGGACTTGATTTTCCTGAAAGACTTAAAAGTTAAAAAAAGAGTTGTCAAATTTAAGACAACTCTTTTTTTATTCAATAATATTTAGTATCTTTGTATTATGAATAATAAAGTAAAATACCCGCGTACTGCGCACCTCCCGTTCAGTGAAGGTTGCACGGCTGACGATAAGAAATTAACATCTGTTGCTCATTTTATTGGTAAAGAAATAGTAATGACTGAAAAAATGGATGGAGAAAATTCAAATTTGATGCGTGACTGTACTTATGCAAGATCATTAGACTCTGTTGATCACGAATCAAGACACGATTTAAAATATTTGTGGGGTTCTATGAGATTTGATATTCCAGAAGATTGGAGAATTTGTGGTGAAAATCTTTTTGCTCAACATAGCTTAGAATATGATAGTCTTAAATCTTATTTTCAAGTGTTTTCCATATGGAACGAGAAGAATGAATGCTTATCATTCGATGATACAATAGAGTGGTGTAATCTTCTCGGATTGACTATGGTGCCAGTTTTATGGAGAGGAATCTTTGATGAAAAGTTTTTAAGAGAATATAAGATTGACACAACTAAACAAGAAGGATTTGTTATTAGATTAGCAGATAGTTTCAAATTTGAAGATTTTAGCACATCAATTGCCAAGTGGGTTCGTGCAAACCACGTAAATCCGAATAGTGATCACTGGAAATATAAAAAAATAATTCCAAATTTATTAAAAAAATAGTACATTGTTGGTGCTTTTGACTATGTTATTTTTATATATACTATAAAAAACTTATGATCAAATATCCATACATTTCAGATAATAAATGCATATTTTGTAATAATGATATAATAATTAAAAGGAAGAGAGATACAAATAATAAATATTGTAGTACTGGTTGTGTTGGCAAACATTTAAGAACTAAAATAAAAGTAAAAACAAAATGTTTAAATTGTGAGTCAGAATTTGATAATAGAAGTGGTGATAAAAACATTTTTTGTTCTAGGAAATGTCAAATTGAATATAGAGTAAAAAATAAAAAAATATATGAAAGAGTTTGTAAAACTTGTGGTAAAAAGTTTTATCCTAAAAATATTACATATTCAAGAATTCAAAATATATATTGTTCAACTGAATGTAATAGGATTTATAATTTTGATACAAATTATTTCAGAATAATAGATAATGAAGAAAAGGCATATTGGCTTGGCTTTATATATGCAGATGGGAATTTATATAAGTCTACATTTACAATGAAGTTAAATAAAAAAGATAAAGAACATATTATTTTATTTAAAACTCACATAAAAGGTGAGCAACCAATAAAAGATGTTAATATAAACAAAGCATTTATACAAATAACTAGTAAAGAGATAGCAAGACAATTAAATAATTTAGGAGTAATGCCAAGAAAAACTTTTAAAATACAAATGCCAGTTTTAAGAGAAGACTTATATAATGATTTTATTAGAGGTTATTTTGATGGTGATGGTTGCATATATGTAACAAAAAAATATCACACATTTTCTATGTATACCGCATCTAATTCGTTTAAAGAATCTATGAAAGATTTTTTTATAAAAAACTTAGATATAAAGTTAAGTGGAAATAAAAACAATTTATCAAAAGGAAAAGCATCAGATATAGTTAAAATATATCACTTTTTATATGATAAACCTGAAATTGTATTTTTAGATAGAAAAAAAGAAAAATTTGAAAAATTTTTAGAATATAATGAAGAATAAAAAGCAAATAAGAGAAAATTTTAGAGCTGTAGTTTTCGCAAGAGATCACGGAAAGTGTGTCTTTTGCGATAAACCAGCGGTTGATGCTCACCATATTACAGATAGATCAGAAATGGCAAATGGTGGATATATCTTAGAAAATGGAATTTCTGTTTGTGATGAACATCATATAATGTGTGAAAAATTTCATATTACTGATGGTGACGAATGGCACTATGGTTTTCACCCAAATGACTTGTATAAAAAAATAAACAGTTCAAAAGAATTAGCAATTAAAATTGATTCAAAATGTTAAAAAATGATATTATTTTAATGATGGGATTGCCAGCTTCAGGTAAAAGTTCAATTACTCAAAAATATGAAGAATTAGGATATGTAATTCTTAGTTTAGACAAAAAAACAATGTCTTCTGCAACTGAAACCGCAACTTTAGATCGTGAAATTGAAAAAGGTAACAAAGTTGTTATTGATAATACAAATACAACAATAGTTGTTCGTAAGAAATTTATTGATTGTGCAAAGAAACACAATTTAACAATTGGTTGTCATTACATTAACACGTCAAAAGATGATTGCTTAATAAATTCATTACATAGAATGTATAAACAATGTGGTGAAATTTATATGCATGCCTCTGATGTTCCAGCAAAACACAAATCTTCAAATCTGTTTGTCATAACTCCAATTTTTGCAATGGCAAAAAACCTTGAAAAAGTTACTATTTTAGAAGGATTTAATGAAATTGAAACTATAAAATTTGTAAGGGAAGATAATTTTGGTTATACAAACAAAGCAATATTTGTTGATTTAGATGGTACAGTTAGAAAAAGTAATGGTGTTCAACCATATCCAGTTGAATTAGAAGATATTGAAATTTTACCAAGAAGTTTTGAGATTTTGCAAAGATATAAATCAGAAGGATATAAAATTATTGCAATTACAAATCAATCTGGTGTAGCAAAAAGAACATTGACTATACCAAAAGTTAAAGAACTTATTGAAAGAACTAATGAACTATTGGGATTTGTGATAGATGATTACAATTTCTGTCCACATCTACCACCAAAAGATGTGTGTTATTGTAGGAAGCCACAATCTGGTGCTGGAGTATTGATGATGCACAAGCATAAGCTAGATTTAAAATCTTGTATTATGGTTGGCGATGCTACTTCAGATAAAACATTTGCTGAAAGATTAAAAATAACATATAAACATCCGAATTTGTTTTTTGAACGATATAAAGATTAATTAACTTAAAAATTAAAAATTATGGAAGAGAATGAAAATTATTTTTACACAGTTAAAGATTTGATAGAATTTTTACAAGGTTGCAGACAAGATGCTATTGTATATTATACACTAGGTGGTAGTGGTAATAATGTTCCAGTAACTTATGTTGAAGAAGATTATGAAGGTTTGGAAATAGAAGATGAAGGAGGTGGTGTTTTACTTGGAGAATTAACTTGGTAAAAACTTTTATATATAAAAGAAAAAGTAATAATGAAAAAATTTAATCAATTTCTAAATGAAAATAAAAATTATTTAGGTATAAAATTAGGTGATAAGATTTGTAGAGGTAAAGTTAATAACAAAGGAATGACTATTGGTAAAAATGTAAGAGATTATAGAGTTATTGGATTAAATCCAAATATAAAACTTCAAGAAGTATTAAGCAAAAATGGTGAACAGGAATTTGGTGAAATAGAAGAGTTTGATTGGTCAGTAATTTCAGGATATCTTAGACCAATGTTTCCAGATAATCATTTTATTCATAGTATAGATGATGGTGATTGGTCACATGTTTGGATAGGAGATTTCTAAAAAAAAAGAGTTGTCTATTTGACAACTCTTTTTTTTTATTTGATAATGATAAAATTTATATATAAGAGAAATATAAATTTATTTATGCCTCGTTTAATCATTCAAAATAAAAAACCTATAGCTCACGCAACAGCTGCAAAATCAGCTAATGTATCAAGTTCATTAAGTGGCAATATGCCATTGATTCAGAGTCAAATAAATCTAAAAACTAATGATTACATTAATATAAAAAATGCAGTTAGAATTTTAGAAAATTATTCTAATCATGAAGGATGGATAAAATTATATACAGAAATTGAAAATAATTTTGAGGTTAATGATATAGTTTATATTACATACACTGAGCCTACAATAGATCCAACAATATTTGATTTAAGTAATCCAGCAGAAGCTTTTAAAGAATTTTATACTGGTTATAAAATTTTATATACTAATTCTTATAGAAATGAAATAGTTATAAATAGACATTTTAATGATATTACACCAGGCACATTTTTGAAAAATCAATATCTAAGTAAGATGGCATGCTTAAGTGGATATTATTATAATGATATATCAGACGGTGTAGTATATTATAAATGTAATGTTGGTTCTTTTGGATTTCTTGAAGGACACGTTTATAGCGGAGCAACCACTGGCACAACAATATCAGGTGCAACTGTAAGTATAACTTCACTTGGATTAACATATACAACAAAAGTTTCAGATAAAGGTCACTATTTATTTATAGTGCCAACTGGCTCATTTTTAGTTAATTGTAGTGCTTCTGGTTTTACTTCAACAGGATACACAACTGGCATCACATTGTCATTAACAACTGTATTAGATTTTCATTTAAAACCTATACCAACCACAACTACAACCACACAAGCTCCAACCACAACAACTACCACACTTGCTGGAACAACTACCACGAGTACTACACTTGCTGGGACAACTACCAGTACTACACTTGCTGGAACAACTACAACCACTGAAGCGCCAACCACGACTACAACCACTGAAGCGCCTACAACAACTACAACCACTGAATCTTCCACAACAACTACAACCACCACTGAACTTAGATATAATTATACTATTAATTTATATACTTGTGCTGGTAATCCTTGTGTAGATATTCCATATAGTTCTGTTAATATTTCAAATAACGTTCCTTTGACTCCTGGTAATTTCTTCTTATATGATACTGGTATTGCAGGTGAAGTGACAACATATACATCTGGACCATTAATAATAACATCATTTGGAGGTGCAGGAAATCCTTGTTCTGATCCATGTGCATTATAATTTTATTAAACCTTTCACTCTTTTTCATCTAAATTATTTATGGCAAAATTTATAATAAATAGTTGGGGCTATTATGAAATAGACTTTTATAATTACGGAACAAAATCAGAAAAAGAATTTTTATCAAGTTTAGCTAAACATAACGACTGCGTTTCATGTTATAATAAAGATGGCACAGAATGGATAAAAAGGTTAAGTGGTATGACTTTTAGATTAAATGGAATGAATTATTATCCAAAATTAAAAGAATATTTAGATCACAAATTAAAAATTCACATAAGAAGAGAAAAGTTACAAAAAATTGAAGATAATGCAAGTTCTGAATAAAGAAGAAATATTTAAAATAGGTGACTATGTTAATATAGTGGATCCTGCTGGTGTTCATACTATAGAAATAAACAAAGCTTATAAAATTATCAATATTATTAGAAACTATAAAGGAGAACAAATGATTGCACTTGAAGATGTTCAAGATGAAGACTCACCACTTGGACAGTTTTTTAATTCAAGAAGATTTAGAATGGATATTAGAATTTTAAGAAAAGATAAATTAAAAAAACTAAAAGAAATTTCACAAAAAAACGCCAGTAATTAAGTTTTACTGGCGTTTTTTTGATTTATAAAAAACTTACCCAAAATTGGACAAAAATGGTATTTTTTTATTTATATATACTATATGATAAATATAAAAGAAGCAAGCAAATTAATCGGTGTCTCACCAAAAACGCTAAGAAGGTGGGAAAAAGAAGGTAAAATAACATCTTTTAGAACACTTGGTAATCATAGAAGATATGATAAAGAAGAAATACTAAAAATAATGAAAAAATGAAAAATAAAGTAACATTAAATATAAATCAAGAGAAAAATATAATTAGAATGAAGAAATTAAAAATGCCGAATTCTATTATCATAAAAAAATATAATATATCTGAAAATAGCATTTATAATATTCTAAAAAGGAATGGTAGAATTCATATTGTTGGAAATAAAAAATATGAGGTTAATGAAAAATATTTTGAAAAAATTGATAATGAAGAAAAAGCATATTGGCTTGGTTTTTTATATGCTGATGGTAATGTCAGATTACATAACGGCAGAAGTGGTATTCTTAAATTAAAATTAAAACAATCAGATAGACAGCACATTGAAAGATTTAATAAATGCCTGGATTCTAATTATATAATTGATGATGGATTAGAAATACTTAAAGTTAAAGGTAGAGAATATAAATGTTATTACTCTGTTTTATGTATTTATAATACAAAGTTAGTTAAAGATTTATTTAATCTTGGTTGTGTTGAAAACAAAACTTTTAAATTAAATTTTCCAGATTTTTTAGATAAAAATTTAATTAGGCACTTTATAAGAGGTTATTTTGATGGTGATGGTTGTATTCATAAATTAAAAAATAGACCAGACTCATTTATATTAAGCATTTTCTCAGTTAGTAAAGAATTTTTAGAAAAAATATCTGAACATTTATATTATACTAACATATATAAAAAATATGATTCACATTCTTTAGAAATATTTAAGATTAATGATATTTTATATGCAAATAAATTATTTTATGAAAATTCAAATATTTTTTTAAATAGAAAGAAAAAAGTATTTGAATCAATAATTCATAATTAGAATTTCGTGACCTTGTTTTTCTTCTAATGTTTGGTTTGCCATAGATTTATTAATCTTTGTGAAGGATTTCCCTTCCCACTTAAACTGATCTTTCGGATACATTTTATCTAATCCATCAAAATCATAATATGATAAAATAAATTTACCTTTAATATTTTTTAATACATCTGCAAGCCTTTGATGCCCTTTTTGTCCAAAGTGCTCATCACCTCTATAATACATTTTTTCACTTGAGAAATATGGAGGATCAAGATAGAATAATGTTTCTTTAGAATCATATTTATTTATATGTGTTTCAAAATCTAAACATTCAAATGCTGAAACTTTATCTAATTTAGAAATCAATTTAGCATCTCTAATTTTTCTAATAAGCATTTGAGATTTTGGCTCAGGACATTTTTTTCCTTCAGTATATGAAGCTGCTGAATATGAAAATCCACATTTTTTATCACTTGACATTCCAGAAAACGCATGGCGCAACATTATTCCATATTTCACAGCTAAATCAAAATCTGGAATATTTATATTTATCTCTTGTCCTCTTTTATCATAGTATAATTCTTGACGGTATTTATTAAATAACTCCTTGAAATAATTATAATAATGATCATAAGTGTCTTTTGGATTAGTATGCAAATTTATATCAAAATGTAATAATTCACCTTCTAAACTTAAATGCTCAATATAGTCAGCATATTTAGGATCACCAACTGATGCATAAAAATTTGTAAGATACTGATTCATATCATTATATATGATAGTATCAGCAAAACTAAAATCTTCATTGAAATATACCCAAAATGCACCAGAAAAAACCTCGGTGAATATTTTTGTTGATTTTTTAATTTCTGGGGTTATTTGTTCGTATATAAATTTCGATTGCTTATTTTTTCCCCCAAAGTAACTAACGAAATTGTTATTTTTTGCCATTATCTATATTATTTTCATCTTTAACTGGAAACCAATAATCACCATATTCATACTCTTTATAGCCTTTCATCAATTTTTCAATCTCTTCTTCAGCTTCCTTTATACTCAAATTACCAACAGGTATTGTGAATACCATTCTTTCTCTATTATCTCCCATTATATTCCAATTCATTTTTTTAATAAGCTATTTATATAACTTTCTGGTGAAACACCAGCAGGCAATGTAACAATATTTTTAAATCCATTTTCTTCTGTAATAATAGATTCTTTCTCATCAACACATAATTATTTAATTTTTTTAATTTTTTTACTCTTTCTTCTTTTAATTTCATCTTATTATATTCTATTAGAAATTCTTCAATAGTGTATTTATCTTTACCTTTAGTTGACGGAACCATATCTAAACCTAATTCCACTTTTACCATTGTAATATATCATAATGAATACCAAATCCTACACTCCATCCAAAAGAAGGATTACTTAAATTTGTATTCGTATTTAATCCAAATCCTGCTTGAGGACCAATACCCCATTTTTTCTTCTTTACTGGTGGAATTATCTGTTTATCAATGAAGTATCCACCAGTTATATCTGTAATTTGAATTTTATCAGATTTCGTATAAGCCCAAACTTGATATTTTTTATCTAATTCCTTAAATCCATATGTTATATGTATATTAGTTAAATTAGTTGTAAATTTAGTAGAGTCTGGTTTTATTGTCCATTTACCAGTTAATGCATTTGGAAAAACAAAAAACTTACTCATACCTGCTATTTTTTGTTCAAATCCTGGATCTTTATACTCACTATCAAATTCTAAACCATAATGATTTGACTTTTCATCTAAAACTTTTAGTTTGCTATCAACTGACAAATTATCAAGTTTAGCTTGAACATTTGCATCAATCACAGATATAATATCACCTTTAACTTTCTTTAATTCATCAGATAAAGATTTATTATATTTTTCTAATTCAGACAACTTGTTAACAACTAAATTATCTTTAGAAAATTCCCAAGCTTTCAACTTCTTATTGAATTTAACAGTAATACTATCTGTCATAGCAGAAATATTCTGTTCGTTTATTTTTTGCTGAAACTTATTATCAGCTCTTTCTTTTTTAAGTGTTGATAATGTTTGAAATAGAAATAATGTTAATAATACTACTAATGCAAACAACAAAAACCCATAATACTTTTTAATGAACGTAATTATCTCTGTCATAATAAATATTTTTTTATTTTATATGAAATATTTGATAATAAGTTTAATAATTAAATTAAAGTAAAAGAGAAGTATTGACTGGTTTTACACTTTGAGGCCCAGTAGGTTTATTAATATCTTCAATGAATGGTTTTGGCTTAATTTCCTGCTTAAGATAAAAGCAATTATTTAATTGACCATAATGAAATGTTCCACCACCGAAATTACCACTAAATTCTCCACCATAAAATTCACCACCTTTCCAATAAGTTTCAGTAAATTGATAAACAACTACCTTTATAGTATATCCGTTTGGTAAAGGAGTGGTGACAAAAACACTATCAGTACTTGCTAATGTTGGCACATTTGATAAGTCAGTAACAATCCACTCAAATCTACCAAAAGAGCAACTAGCGCCACTGGCAATACTGTATTTTACATTTCCGCCTAATAGATATTCTGTTTGAATAGTTACGTCTGCCATTTTACATTTTTATTTTTTAACAATTACAATTTGAACTTGTAGTACAGTATTGTCCTGAAGTATAAATTTCAGATCCTGGCACATATATACCCATGCCATTTCTTGTAAATCCTGGTTGATTTATCGCACAAGCATAAGTTCTAAGTCCAGTAGGATCTTCGCATGAATCACAAGCATACCAAATAGTATTCACATTGTCTCCGCTTGGCGTATAATAATCAACATATAGATCATATCCTCCTACATTTAATTGATCATTTGGCGCATATATTGACCAACAGAATCCTTGTATCTCTGTGGTAGTTGTTGTAGTTACTGGCAATGTTGAAGTTGTAGTCACTTGAGGACTAACTATTGTACTACCAGTAAGTCTAACTTGCGGAGTATTTCCACTAAATGTACCATCATTCCAATAGCCATCGTTCCAATATCCTTTAGAACTTCCAGTAAGATTAAACAGCATTGAACCTTCAGTATATACACCATAATTCCATCTTATATTTTCAGAATAGCAATTAGTAAAATTACCGTTATGTACATTTGTCTGAATAAAATTGCTTTTCTGAAAAGTACCATTATGTATTGTTAACCCTGATGTTGTACCATATAAATTCAAATATAGTCCATTATATATATCACCAGTTATAAATGTAGAATTTTCATATTTTCCATTATAAAATTTACCATAATATACTGTTAAATCTGAACCATTCATATTATAAATTTGTCCAT
>Ga0209083_1004446_pt1 | contig 10727 bp, 22 predicted proteins | sample AM7aDNAmetaG_FD_184132 | JGI IMG/M metagenome (GOLD analysis project Ga0209083, IMG submission 184132) | Freshwater microbial communities from Finland to study Microbial Dark Matter (Phase II) - AM7a DNA metaG (SPAdes) (version 3) | ecosystem: Environmental > Aquatic > Freshwater > Lake ...
AGAAAGATATGGAGATGTACTTGTGGGAGTTACCACAACATCTCTTTATGGTAAAACAAAAGTTGGTGGACTATCACAATATGATGGACTAGAACATTGGAATGCCATGGGTTTCTCCTCAGGTTCTGTGGCATTTGAACCATCGAGAGCAACTAAGTCAATGTTGTTCGATTGGATTAAAGAAACTGAACCTCGTAAATATTTTGAATGGTGGTCAGCTAAGAATCAACAAGGACTTCCACTCAAGCGGGACCACAAGAATCGTTCATTAAACTTTGCTTACCCAAAACTTGGTATACCAAAACAATTGATTCGTACCGAACACCAACGTGGCATTTACTTTGCACCACTTTATAATAATACCAATGAATATCTCCGTAAAGAAATTACGGATGCCGATTTGGTAAAGTCATTCGATACCTCGGAAGAAGCATTATCCAATATTTGGAAAACAAAGTATGCCAAAGGTAGAATTCGGCAATTACAAAAGAAGAATACCGTTTCCTACGAAACTCTTTTCTATGACGATTTGATTTATTTGTCATGGGAAGATACCAAAGCGAAATATTTACCACAAGTTGGGAGATAAACGCTTGACAAAGCACATATATAAATGATATACTATGTGAACTTGCTTAAGGCAAGGATTTATTTTTAACTTACTATGGAGTATTACAATGAAATTATCCGCTAAAGAAAAGATGTTGGCCGCTTTGAAACAAACCTCAGGTTACAACACTTTCACAACCAAACAAGCACAACGCCGTTTTGGTGTTACAAATATCTCTGCTCGCATTGAAGAATTGCGTAAAGAAGGCCATGTAATTTATACCAACACCAAAACTGTTGATGGCCAGAAAGTTTCTTTCTACCGTCTTGGCACACCAACCAAAGGTTTAGTTAAAGCCGCTTTGAAGTCTGGTTATTCCTTTACTGCCTAATAGGTAGTTTGAAGTGGGGTTCACCGAAAGGTGATACCCCTTTTTTTATATTCTTGGAGCACAAATGGAAATATCAATTAAAAAAGAAGATTTGCAAACTAAAAGTCTGTTTGTAGCGACACCCATGTATGGTGGTATGAACCACGGATTATACATGAAAGCCTGCCTTGATTTACAGGGTATGTGTATGCAGTATGGCGTACAAATCAAATTCTCATTCTTGTTTAATGAGTCCCTAATTACCCGTGCTCGTAACTATTTGGTTGACGAGTTTATTCACCGTTCCGACTGTACACACATGTTGTTCATCGATTCGGATGTTCATTTTAATCCTCAAGATGTTATTGCCTTGTTAGCACTTGATAAAGATGTTATTGGTGGTCCTTATCCTAAGAAAGCCATTAAATGGAAATCAGTCAAGAGAGCTATTGAAAAGAATCCTGATTTGGATCCACAATTGCTTGAAAAAGTTACTGGGGATTATGTTTTTAATCCAGTTAAAGGTACCGCACAATTTTCTGTAACAGAACCTTTAGATGTATTGGAAATTGGTACTGGTTACATGATGATTAAGCGTGATGTGTTTAAAAAGATGGAAGAAGCATACCCTTCTATCCGTTACAAACCTGACCATGTTGGCCAAGCTAATTTTGATGGTTCACGATACATTCATGCTTTCTTTGATACCGTTATTGATACAAAAGATTCCATTACAGGTGGTGGTTCAGATCGTTACCTTTCAGAAGATTATATGTTTTGCCAAATGTGGCGTAAACTTGGTGGATCAATTTTCCTCTGTCCTTGGATGAAAACTTCCCATATTGGAACATATCACTTCCAAGGAGATATGCCTGCTGTTGCTAATTATGTTGGAGAAATGTAATGGAAGCAGGCCGTAAATTTGATGGTGGCAAACTAGAATATGGTTTGTTACCACCACTAGCACTAGAAGAAACTGTAAAGGTATTAACTTTCGGTGCTCAGAAGTATGCCAGAGATAATTGGCAAATTGTACCAGATGCAAAACGTAGGTATTTTGATGCCGTTCAGAGGCATATGTGGGCATGGAAACAAGGTGAACAAATGGATCCTGAATCCGGTATTCATCACTTAGCACACGCAATGTGTGGCTTGATGTTTCTGTATGAACATGATATAATGTATTCTTTAAATAATGGAGATGTAAATGAAGCTGTCAAATGAAACACTAACGGTATTGAAGAATTTTTCAAGTATCAATCAAGGCATTCAATTCAAAAAAGGTAGCAAACTTACCACAGTATCTTCTGGTAAAACTGTATTGGCTCAAGCAAATCTTAAAGATGTATTTCCACAAGATTTCTGCATCTATGATTTGAACCAATTTCTATCAGTAAATTCTTTATTCAAAGATTCTGCTGAACTTGAATTCAATAGTTCTGATGTTATTTTCAAAAGTGGTAAACGCAAAACAAATTATCGCATGACGGCTAAAGAGATGATTGTTGTTCCACCAGAAAAAGAACTTACTTTACCTTCTATTGATTGTGATTTTAAATTATCACAAGAAGATTATGAGTGGATCATGAAAACGGCTTCAGTATTATCTTCACCACATATTGCTGTGGAATCAGATGGAGAAACCGTCAACATTGTTACCTTTGATGCTGGTGATAACTCACAAAGTACTAATTCAATTGAAGTTGGAGAAGGTAACGGTAAAAAATATAAGATTGTATTCAAAACAGAGAATATTAAACTTATCCCCGGAAGTTATGATGTTAAGATTTCTTTCAAAGGCATCGGACACTTCCAAAACACCAAAGATGACATCCAATATTGGATCGCATTCGAAGCTAAAGAAACCAAAATCGGAGAATAATATGTTAGTAACTTTTACAGATGCAAAATCAAACAATTCAATCGCAGTTAATCCTGAGCATGTAGTTGCTGTGTTTACAGTACCTGCAACACCAGATGAAACTGGTACCATTAGTGCTGATGCTGGTAAAACAGTTATCGGTGTTTTGAATGGTAACATTTTAGTTAATGAAGATTATTTGGATGTTGTTGGTCAGTTCCAAGGCCAGTTGAAATAATGACTACAATTCAAACTTTGTTTGGAACTTTCGATGATAAACAACTTAAAGAATTGTTAGGTGCCATTACTGAAATTAATGAACACCAATACCATATTAAAGTTAAACAGAATCAAATTAAAGAGATTGTTGATGTTACATTTGATAATTTAAAGATTCCTAAAAAATTGATTAAACGCATGGCAAAAGTTTACATGAATCAATCTCTACAAGAAGAAGTAGCTGAGTTTAAAGAATTTGAAGCATTATTTGAAGGCATTACAGAAATTAAGTGATGTACACGGACTAAGGTCCGTGTTTTTATTTTATATTATGGGAGTTTGTGATGGAACATTTATTATGGGTCGAGAAATATCGGCCACAGAAAGTGGAAGATTGTATTCTACCGGATTCAATCAAATCCACATTTATGGATTATGTCGCTAGAAAAGAAATACCGAATTTATTATTATCAGGTACGGCAGGTGTTGGTAAAACGACAATTGCTAAAGCTCTCTGCCAAGAAGTTGGTTGTGACTGGCTTCTTATTAATGGCTCTGATGAGTCTGGCATTGATGTTCTCCGTACTAAAATTAAAAACTATGCTTCATCGGTTTCTCTCATGGGTGGCCGCAAAGTAGTTATTATTGACGAAGCGGACTATCTAAATCCTAATTCCACACAACCAGCGTTGCGTGGTGCAATCGAGGAGTTCTCCTCAAACTGTTCATTCATCTTTACTTGTAACTTTAAGAATCGTATTATTGATCCGATTCATTCTCGTTGTTCTGTTATCGATTTCAAAATCAATGGTAACAAAGCAAAAATGGCCGCATCTTTCATGAAGCGGGTGGAGTGGATTCTTGATCAAGAAAAAGTGACCTATGATAAAGATGTAGTTGCAGCCGTTATCATGAAACACTTTCCGGACAATCGTAGGGTTCTGAATGAACTTCAACGATATTCTGTTTCTGGTACAATCGATAAAGGTATTCTTTCTAATATTGCTGATGTGGAACTTGGTTCTTTGATTACAGCATTAAAAAGTAAAGATTTTGCATCTACTCGTAAGTGGGTAACTTCAAATCTAGACAATGATCCTGTTAAAATCTATCGTAAACTATATGATGGTTTGTATGAGTTATTGAAACCCAATTCTGTACCACAATTGGTTCTCATTTTAGCTAAGTATCAGTATCAAGCTGCCTTTGTTGCTGACCATGAAATTAATATGGTTGCCTGTTTGACCGAGATTATGGTGGATTGTGAGTTTAAGTGATGCCAGATTTATTCAAAGAAATCTTGCCATCCATCCTACAGACTAAGAAAAGTGTATTCCGTGACGAGTTAGACTTCAAAGAATATAAGCCATTTATTGTCAACCGAGCCTTGTCCTATCACATGGACTGTGTTTTATATGTTAATGAATTGAATAAGAATCCGGGAATCGAACCGGATATGCAATATTCATACCTTCTAAATACCATAAGACCTATGAAACGGAAATTCCAACCGTGGCAGAAATCAGAGGTTGACAAAGATATAGAATGTGTTAAACAGTACTTTGGTTACTCCAACGAGAAAGCTAAAGAAGCGTTGCGTATTCTTAATGATGAACAGATCGCTGAAATAAAAGCAAAAACAACAAAAGGCGGAGTGACAAAATAATGATCTCAATTATCGATTTAGTTGAGGTTACATTAGGTGAAAGAGATGATTTTCTAAAGGTTAGAGAAACCCTCACACGCATCGGTGTAGCTTCCAAGAAGGACCGTATTCTTTATCAATCTTGCCATATTTTACATAAGCAAGGCCGGTATTACATCGTACATTTCAAAGAACTATTTGCATTAGATGGTAAACCAACGGATATATCAGAGAATGACTTATCCCGTAGAAACGCCATTGCTAAACTGTTAAGTGATTGGGGTTTGGTAGTATTAGTTACACCAAAACAGATTGAAACACCAGTACCTATCTTTTTATCACAGATTAAGATTCTGTCACATAAAGAGAAAGATGATTGGGAATTAACTCCAAAATATAATATCGGAGCCAAGAAAAACAAGTAATTTTAATATTGGTAAAAAACCAGGATCGTATTAAATCTGTTATAAATATTTTTGACTTCACCTTAGGACCGCTAAGTACGAAGTGTTTTAAAGCGGGTATGACACCACGATACCGCTGGATACCGTAACCAGTATTTTAATCACACACACACAAAGGAAATAAAATGTTAAAAAATAGCACATTACCCGAAGTAAAATTCAACAAAAACGGATATGAAATCCGCACAGAAGTCCTCGATATGGCCAAAGGTCTTATCACCGAGGAATATCACTCCAAGTTCGCCGGTTGGGAATTATCCGCCAAGCGTGACGAAAAATCTGGCCAAGTAGTCACTACAGTTGGTATGCCAGAGTTTCCAGGCCTTGATAAAGTTATAGAAGCCGCAGAAAAAATGTACGCATTTGTTAACTCTGGATCCGGTAAAAAATAAACTGGTATTTGGTAATAAAGAGAGGACTGATTGACAGTCCTCTTTTTTTATGTTATAATGGTAATTATGATGAAAACTGTGAAAAAACCTCAAATCCGTAAGGTGCGTAATCGCTTGCACCATGACGAAATCTATTATACCTATTCTAATTGGGAAACCAAAGATATTGACGGTATTCAATTTATTCCTGTGGTGAAACAACCACAAGAAATGAAACTGCAGCAAATTCATTATATGAAAAAAGATAACATGGAGTTTATCAAGTGAATAAAATTGAACAGATGAATGTGTATCAAAGACACCAATTTAATCCTGGTAGTAAAGGTGATATGATTGAAGCTAGAAAATTCTTTCACAACAATAAATGGGAACATGGTTGTCCATTCTTTTTGGAGTGGCCACACTTGGACATTCCTTCAATGATTAAAGATAAAATCACACAATACACACTTAAAGGAATTTACTAATGGATTGGTTAAGACACTCCGGTTGTAACATTACATTGAAATTGAATCCGTTTCATTGGAGAATTTCATTTGCATACAACAAAACAAATGAAGTATGGGAACAAGATGCCTTGGTGTTGGAATTGTTACCTATTACGATTCGTGTTTGGTTTGATGATGGGAGTTGGTAATGATTCCCCGTAAATTAAATAATTTTATCGACAAAGAGAACCTTAACCTACATTTCATTAAAGACCTTGTAGGTAATGATAGACGGCTTCGCTTTGGTGGTTCTCTTAGTGATGATGCTATTGAAACCTATTTGAAATCTTCTTTTGTGGATTTTGGTATTAACAATATGTGGTTCATTGTTGATGTTGAATCACCAGAAACTTTTGGTCGTAAAGTCGTGGCTACTTGCCATGTAAATTACGATTGCAAAACAAATACAGCAGAACTAGGATTAACGGTTAGTCCCGATTACCGTAACCAGAAAATCGGGCAAGAATTATATAATCGTGGTGTTACTTGGGCTCGTATGAAAGGTGCTGAAACCATCTTTATGCATTGTCTATCTGAAAACAAAACGATGCAACATATTGCTCGCAAAGCCGGTATGACTGTTATTACACTTGACCCAACCGAAAAACAATCTTCAATCAAAGTTGATAAAAATCAGGTTGTTGCTGGATTTGAAGATTCAGTTTATGAACAAATGGCAGTTTATGATATGTTGGTACGAAATCAGAAATGGTTCTTTACTAGTTTTATGAAAATGTTTAAGAAATGAAACAAAAGTTCATTGACGCTTACATGGATGTAGCAAAGAGATTTGCACAATTATCATCCGCTAAAAGATTACAGGTGGGTGCGATTGTAGTAAAGGATGATAGAATTATTTCGATTGGTTACAACGGAATGCCGTCTGGTTGGGATAATGGTTGTGAGAACATATTAGAAGATGGCACAACCAAAACCAAACCTGAGGTGATTCATGCGGAAGCTAATTGTATTGCGAAATTAGCTAAGAGTTCTGAGTCTGGTGATGGATCCACAATGTTTTTAACTCACGCACCTTGTATCGATTGTGCTAAACAAATTTACACGACTGGCATAAATAAAGTATATTATAATCAAAGCTATAGAGATACTTTAGGCATTGACTTTCTTAAAAAATGTAACGTAAAGGTAGAACAATGCAAGGATGGGGGAAACACCTAATTATTGATGCTCGTGGATGCAACATTCAAAGAGCAAACGATCCAGAATATATTAAGCATTTTACTAAGGAACTGGTAAGATTGATAGAAATGAAGGCGTATGGTGAACCACAAGTGGTACATTTTGCGGATGGTACAGACAAATCTGGTTGGACTGTGTTACAATTAATTGAAACATCAAATATAACAGGACACTTCTTGGACCGCAATGGAGACCTCTACCTTGATGTATTCAGCTGTAAAGCGTTCTCGGAACATACCGTTTTGAGTGCTTTAAAACTGTTCTTTTCACCTGATGAAATTAAACATCAAGTGATCTGGCGGGATGCTAATTAGATAAATAAAGGTTGTGAGTAGTAACGGAGATATGCAATTATTGGGTCAACTTATTAAGGAGAGACCTAATGCAGTTAAGTATAGTCGGTTGTCCCGATAAAAAGCACTTCCGTCCGTATGTTAAGAGAGCGGCAATTTTCTACGCTCAGGAACTCATGAAACCAAAGATGTTAGAAAACATCTATCTAAGAATTAAATTTAACAGTACAATACCGGTTTATGGATATGCTTCAATATTGGAGTATAACGAAAGTCGTAAAGCCAGAGAATTTGAAATAGAAATAAACCCAAATATTGGTGCAGCAGAGATATTGAAATGTCTGGCTCACGAAATGACCCATATTAAGCAATACGCTTATAATGAAACCAACGAAACATTAACTCGTTGGAAAGGTATCAAAGTTGATTCTGATATTGTTGATTATTGGGAACAACCATGGGAAATAGAAGCCTTTGGTACAGAAGTAGGATTATTTTCAAAGTTTGCCATTAAAGAAAAACTTTGGAATATATTTAATGGTGTTCGGGATCCGGATGGACCAATTGAAGTAGAACCTTTAGGATGGAAAAGTGATGACGCAGAAGGAAATTTTGAACAAGGCTTATGGTAATATACCAAAAGAAGTCGGATATACTTTTGATATTATGTCGTGTTTACCCACTTTCCGCGGAATAAAATATTATTATTACATATTGATCCGAAAAGTAACAAGATAACCTAGTCCAACTAGGTTTTTTTTCGAGTGTTGTACCAAAACAACAGTACCAAAAATGTTACTAGACAGGAATGAAAAGGTCTAGTATAATGGTTATTTAAAGGAGAGTATCATGAAGAAAAAAAGTACTCGCCAAGCACGGAACATTTATGTTAAACTAGCATTGTTTCGAAAAGCAGGCAGTCATCGTAAAAGTAATAAAGCTATAAGGCGTTTAGAGAAATCTAAAAAAATGTATCCTATTATTGACATTATAATCAATAGTGTATATAATAGGATACATTGGGCCAATAGCTTAATGGTAAAGCAATCGACTCATAATCGATTGAGTGATAGTTCAATTCTATCTTGGCCCACCAAATATACCAAATGTTGTATTGACTTTGATGTATAAGTAGTATATAATCATTACATATGACGAAAAAAGTAAAAGTAATTCCTGAAGTAAAGGCAAATAATACTCCTTCTTGGGGTAGAATGTTGACCAAAAAAGAATTACTTGATATGCTTGATAGAATTTATGCCAAGCAAAAAGAGAAAAAAGAAAAGTAACAATGCGGAGTGTAATAGTACGATTCAGGATACCCTCTTGAATTATCTGAGCATAGCAGAACTCCGCTCCAGTATTCATTATTGAGAATGTGTGAAAAAGACTAAGCAATCCCAACTGTTAGGGAATAACATTATCCTGGTAGTAATCTTCAGGTATCTGAAAACGCTGTATGCTGACACAGCATGATGAACACAGGAGAGAAATATAATACCGAGGTTATCCCGTAAGGGGTCGGTTGAATTCTCTTAAACATAAAACAGTATTCTCAATAATGACTATATAATTCTATAGCGGGTTGGTGAAAAGGAATCACAGAGGACTCATAATCCTCAGTTCTTGGTTCGAGTCCAGGATCCGCAACCAACAAGGAGATATTATGAGTGAAATTAAATCCAATACCAAAAAAGTTCCCAATATTCCGATGCTTAAAAATGCAGGTCCAAAATCTGCTACAAAACCCAAAGGTCCGATTGCAGCAAAAACTGCTAAACCATTGCGCAAAGCGGGGAGAGGTAGATGACGCAACCAAAAGAAAAAGGTGGAGTTCCACCAATTGAAATTTACACTATTATTGGTAAAGGTGTTGATGAAACGGATCCAGTAAAAAAACAAGACGATGAAAATGAAGATGCCGAATTCAAGAGAATTGAAGATGAACAATTCCGGCAAAAAGAATTAGAAAAGGTTAGAAACCTTACTCGTTGGCCGTAACAATTTATTAATGCGGGATTAGTTTAATGGTAAAACTGTAGGTTTCCAACCTTCCGTTATTGGTTCGATTCCAATATCCCGCTCCAAATTTTAGGAGAAAAACATGAAAATATTAGCATTTAAATTAATTACCGGAGAAGATGTACTCGGTGAGATTGAATCGGAATCTGAAACGGAATTTGTACTTGAAAATCCTGTTGGTATCACCGTGGTCCGTGGCAAAGATGGACAACCTAGTATCGGATTCTCTCCTTTTCCATTACATGGTGAACAAAAATCTGGGGCAACCATTGCCATCGCTAAGAAGAATGTAGTATACTCCTATGTTCCTGCTGAAGATTTTATTACAAATTATAACCAAATCTTTGGTTCTGGACTAATCGTACCTCCACAAAAACAATTAATTACAGGTTAACTTGAGCTTCTATACTAATGTACAATGTTTCGGTAACAACATCCTTTATCGTGGCATCATTGACGGGAAAAGAGTAAAACAGAGAATCGAATATTCTCCTTCTCTTTACCTACCTTCCAAAAGAATTACCAACTTCACCTCACTCGAAGGTGATTATCTCGACCAAAAAATCTTTGGTGATATTCGTAGTGCAAGAGATTTTATAAAACAATTTGATGGGGTTTCCAATGCTTCAAGAATTTTTGGCCAGACTCGTTTTGAGTATGCGTATATTGCGGATCAGCATAGAAATATGGTTGATTACGATTTTGATAAAGTTCTTATCGGAGTAATTGATATTGAGGTGGGTTCCGAAAATGGATTCCCTAATCCATACGAAGCAAACGAACCTATCACAGCAATCTGTATCAAATATCTCAATGGTCCAACTTATGTGTTTGGTTGTGGCATCTATGAAACCCAAGGCAAAGAAATTTATGTAAAATGTAAAGATGAATATTCTTTATGTAAACAATTCATGGCTTTGTGGACTAAGAAATGTCCTGATATTCTAACTGGTTGGAATACCAAGTTCTTTGATGAACCATATATCATCAATCGTTTCCGTAAAATTCTTGGTGAAGATGAAACCAAGAAATTATCTCCATGGAATTATATTGGAGAAAGAAAGACCGTCATCAATGGTCGACCCATGATTGCCTATAATATCATGGGTGTTGAATCACTAGATTACATTGAACTATACAAATGGTATGCTCCTGGTGGAAAGTCACAAGAGTCCTATCGTTTAGATGCCATTGCTCAAGTTGAATTGGGTGAAGGTAAAATC
>Ga0209083_1004447_pt1 | contig 10725 bp, 17 predicted proteins | sample AM7aDNAmetaG_FD_184132 | JGI IMG/M metagenome (GOLD analysis project Ga0209083, IMG submission 184132) | Freshwater microbial communities from Finland to study Microbial Dark Matter (Phase II) - AM7a DNA metaG (SPAdes) (version 3) | ecosystem: Environmental > Aquatic > Freshwater > Lake ...
CAAGCATAACACAAAGCCAAATAAAAAGCAAGCCACAAAGCCAAACAGGACGGCAAAAACGCACAACGGAGGGCAACCGGAGGGCAGGGAGCCAGGGCGCAAAAACACAACACCCGGGCGCAAGACGGCCCCAGCGCGCAACAGCGCGGGCGGGCGAACACCAGGGGCGCGGCAGACACGACGCAGGAAGACGGCCGAGCGCGGGGCGAGCACCAGGCGGAACAGCGAACACGACGCGGGAAGACGGCAGCCCGCGCGCACGAAGCCGCAACCGCAGAGAACAGGCACGACGGGGAACAGCGACAACGACGAACGCAAGGGAGAGAGGGAGGGGCAAAAAAACCCCAAAAAACATCTCCGAATCCTAAAAAAACGGCATCCCCATGTCAAGGTTTCCCCAAAAAAAAGAGTTTCGTCTTTCTTATCTTTCTGTTACAAAGTGTAACGAAACTCTTTTTTTTCCTTGACATGGGGTGCGTTTTTTTTTATGATCCCGATGTTTTTTTAGGGGTTTTTGTTTGTGTGTGGTGGCATAGACCCCGTTAAATTGAAATGAGGCATACGGTGTCAATGACGAATGTTGGCCGTATTGGTATTTCTCGCTTCGCTCGAAACGTCATCAGTTCTGCTCTGCAACCTTATGAAAACGTAACGCTTACACGCTACTAATTCCGAATGCGCGGCGGGCGGCGGTTTGTGCAAGATAAGAACGGTTACAGACCTGCCGCCGATCCGTCCGCGTGGCTCTGTTGCGTCACACTTACAAGCTACCCGGCCAGCACACGAAACGCGGTTCCCCTATCCTCGCGCCGTGGCTGCCACGGGCGATTTGGAGTAACGCTAAGCATAGATCGTTCCACCTGCAGGATACACGGTCATTCCCTGGCTTCGCGCCGCGGCTGCCGCGGGCGATCTAGTCACAGTCACTCAAGGCGAACGGTGTCAACGAGTGCGCGCCCCTTGACAAGCCTCACCCGGCAGAGTGGAATATCCCGCCTTCGATCGCACCATTGACAACTGCGCAACATGCGAGTAATATAACTACAGAGGTTACACACATGCCAAACGAAACCAAAGTATTCGAAATCGTGCGCAAACCCGTTGAAACCCAGATGGATAAGGACGACCTTATCAGCATCGTCAACGCTGCCGCACTCATCGGCGTCATACCCGGCACCATCTCGCGCATGATGGATGCCGGATCACTGCCCTGGTATCAGTTCGAGACGTATGCCGTCAGCGGTGAACGTCCGGCGCAACGCTTCACCAGTCGTAATGCAGTCCTGGGCGTCAAAGCCAACGCCAGAGCCAAAGATGCCAAGGGTCTGAGGCGCGGAAAATATAAAATCGGAAACGAATAAGGAGCCACATGGACAAAATCAAACTGTATCGCCGCGTGCTGAAGGTCGTATTTGAACCGGCTGAAATCGACTCCGCTGACCTGCTCACGCAAGCGCAAGCTGCCGCGCTGAGCGAGCGCACCATTCAAGATGTCAGCACCGCCATCCGCACCGGGCGTGTTAACGGACTCGTCTACCTGGATCGGGATGAACTGCGCCAGACGATCTTCATCAACCGGGCAGACGTGCCCAAACTCAAGGCAACGACTCAACGCGGGCCGAAACGACTGGCGGTCGACTCCGGCCAGTCCTGATCTTTTCTTCTGCGTTCGAGACTCGGTACTCCGAGTCTCGAACGCGGGGCGGGGGACGGGGGCGACACGCCCCAGCGGGACGAGGGCGGAGCCCCGCGGGGTCTGGGGCAGAGCCCCGGCATGTATTACGTCGCACGCAAGTAGGCAAGTAGTGTGGAAGGAAGCATCCATGTGCAGGTCATAGTCTGTTCTTTGCGCTTCGCTTTTCTGCCAGTCTTATCTGTTCCGCTTTTCCCCCAGTCTGTTCTGTTCTTCGCAGTTTCCGGTACTCCGGAATGTGCGTCTGTTCTGCTCTGCGTCCGCGCAGTTTCCGGTACTCCGGAATATGCGCTCTGTTCTTTGCGCTTCGCTTTTCCCCCAGTCCGTTCCTCTCAGTCCTGCCCGTGTCTGCGCGCTCGAAGCCTCTGTACTCAGAGGCTTCGAGCGCGAGGGCGCCGGACGAGAACGACTGGCGGCCAACTCCGGCCAGTCCTGATCTTTTCTTCCGCGTTCGAGACTCGGTACTCCGAGTCTCGAACGCGGGGCGGGGGACGGGGGCGACACGCCCCAGCGGGACGAGGGCGGAGCCCCGCGGGGTCTGGGGCAGAGCCCCGGCATGTATTACGTCGCACGCAAGTAGGCAAGCGGTGAGCAAGACAGTAGCCAACCCACTCGAACGAACGGTGTCACCAAACCCCGCCCTCTTCCCAATGCAGATCCACACACTGAATCACAGACGCCACTAGCGCCCGCCGCCGCTCTGTTGTCGGTCGGCGGCCTGGGCGCGGCACCCTCGACGAGACGAACGGCGCGCAAGACTGTAGTTGATTGAAGGATACGAACGGAGTCAAAGTGTCTATCGTCTTCCCAATGCAGGGCCGCACTGGATCACCAGACGCTACTAGCGCGCGCCTGTAGCTCCCCTTTGCCTGCGGAAGGCGCGCGCGGGGCTTACAGGTTACGCATGGGGTCAGAGTGTGTGATCAATCCACCCAAAACAATAAAGACCAGCCGAAGCTGGTCTTTCACATTTATTGCAATCAACTAAAACCTGATATCACTTCGACCTGGCGTTACGGCCAGCCACATCAACGCATGCCCGCGCATGTGCCATTCAGCCAACAGCCGCGCCGTCACCGCCGATCGCGCATAAATCGTGTAAAGCACCAGCTCACCCTGGACTGACTTACCTTTGGCAGTCCAAGCGCGGCGCGGTTGCCCCAGCCACAAGGCGATGATCGCGATCCCTAATACACTGACGACAAGATAACTATTCATTTGATGTACTTCTCCCATAGTGGCAATGTCACCAGTGCAATCACTGTCACGACGAAAATCATTATCCAGATGTCAACCTGCGAACGATCCTTCTCAGGCACCCACCGGAACGGATGCACGATCGACGCAACCATCACGAACGCGAGCAATCCGCAACCCACTGCCCAAATGTATTCACCCGCATTCCAGAACGTGTAAGTGCCCCACACGGTGATGCCTGCCACAACGAGCGTCATCAGGCGGATAGCGATAGTGTCGCCGTGTGCGATGGTGATCATCTGGCCAGTCTTGCGCACCTTGGCCAATCCACGCACATCGTTATAGCCGGGTTCCCAGAAGTTGTTAGGGACTTTATCTTCATCTTTGATGAGCTTATAGCTCATGGTTTACCTCAATCTCAACGGCTAATGGCTTGTGCGACATATTCAGGATTGCGTCAAGCTGCTTGTGCAATAACTCAACCTCATCACACAACAGCAAAGCGAACTCGGCGGATAACTCATCCTTGACTAGAACGGTGGCGCGGGCGCGAAATTTGGCGATTTGTTCAACTGTAACCATGGAAACCTCACTGGACTGACCGATGGACTGACCGGACTGACTGCCGTAGTCGGCTGGAAAACAAGACGTTTCATGCGATTGGGGTAGGGTAGTGCTCGTCATGCGTAAGCCTCGATCATCTGGTGCAGGTGCGCGGCATCGGCGCCGGGTGACCATCGCGCGGGTGATCCCGCAGCAGCTGCTGGCGCGATGTAACCATGCGCTCGCAGAAACTCCACCGCTGCGCGGATCTCGGTCGAGGAATTGATCCCCAGCCCGTTAAACGCTGTGCGCGTTGGTTGATCACCGGCAGAAAGAATCTGCATAGCCACACGTAAAACCTTGACGCTGCAAGTCAACTCCACCCGGCCATCCTCCGAATCAACTGAAGAAGACAACAGCGTGAGCGGCTGCGCCCCGGACAAGGCGCCATTGCTATAACTGATCGGCACGTTCACCCGATTGAACCCTGGCGTAAGCATCATGGGCGCGCCGATCTGGGGTTGCTGTGCCATCGACAGGCGTCGCCAACTCGCGTCCTCGATGGCATCATCGCGCTGCGCTGGCGCCGGATTCTGTCTCACTCGCCACAAGATGGCGACGAAGACCGTAATCACCAATGCCCCGAAGATGAACATGATAAAAACGAGCGTCATGAGATCGGCAATCTTCGCGCTGGCGAGGCCGTCGAACACGCCGCCAAGGATCAGGCGCAAGCCGGCCATGAGCATGATCAGGACGCCGCCGATACCAAGGGAGATCCCGAGAACTTGTTTCATAGTCAACGCCTCCGGTAGAGATAGATGCCGAATCCGATCAGGATCGCGCAACCGAGCACGATCAAGGCCAGACCTGCGAAGATGGAGAGACTGCTCATTTTGTTAACCCCACTGCGCCGCCATCGCGCGCGCAATACCTTCGTAAGTCCTGCTACGTTCTCGCCATCGTTCTGGCGATGGTCCTAGTTTGTTCTGGCCTGACGGCGTCTGGTTGTCCCACCTGGGCAGGCCTGCTGCGTTGTAATGTGATGGCTTTACGATGTCAGTCGGTGTCAATGGTGGGAGATTCTTCAACCACAGGCATGTTTTCTTTGAGGCGCATTCGCCATACTGCCAGGGTTGAACGATCTGATCGGGCGGTCTGATCAGGGTCGAGATGATCCCGACTGGGTTTTCGATCACGATGTAGTAAACGGATGAGCTCATCAGATTGCGCACGAATTCAAGTGCTGCGTACTGCAGTTCTGTCTTCTCACGCCAGAAGCGCGCCCCGGATATCGCCAAGTGAGTGCAGGGCGGGAATGCTAAAAGCATGTCCCACCCATCATTCAGGTAATTCAGCACGTTGCCACGAATGTGCGGCCCCGGGCGTTCGGACTCAAGGAAGTCACAGGATATTGCATCGTGACCGCGCGCGATAAAGGCGTCACGAACACGACCGGAGAATTCACAGCCAACGAGGATTCTCATAGTTTGAACGTCTCAATCTTCCACTCGGCGATAAACCAAGTGGCGTCTGAGCCTGTCGCCTTCGCCGTCAGCGTGCCGGGATTCGTGGTCAGCATCAGGCCAACTTCTTTGGCGGCGCGGATGACGGCGTTTGTTTCGGTCGCGGATGGGAACGTGGTTAACCTGGCGATGCGGAATGAATGTAACGCGGCGTTGTAGCCGATGTAAAGATCACCTTTGAGCTTAATCGTTTTAGCCTCGGATGAGTGCAGCAGCGTGGCGATGATTGTGGCGAGAGGTGAAGGGGTATACATCACTTTGTGTCCTTGGGCATTCCCATCGGGAAATTCAAGCGCGAGCGTTTGATTCCGGCGGCGAGTGCGGCGCGTTCGCGCATGATAGCCGCTGTTCTGGCGGAGTCATAGTAAATTTTGTCGCGGATGACTTTTTTACCAGCCATGAAATGCCACACGTAGTAAACGCGGCTGTTCGCGCCGATGCGTTGCGCCACGCCAATGTAACCAGTGTCGGGGTTCACGAATCCCGACATGCCGGCAGAGCGTGGGCGCGTGTCAATCTCGCCAGTCGCGCCGGCTGCCCGGGCGCAGTCGATGCAGAATTCGCGGGTGGCTTCGTCGAGCGCCTCGCGGGCGTGCTTGATGAAGTCGTGCACGGGATTGTCACGGACGATAGTAGTTCCACCGCGATTCATTGGGGTATCTCCTTGCGTGCGCGGGCCGTGTTTAGCTCGTCGCGCAGATGAGTGATGATCAAGCCTGTTACTGAATGGATCTTGGTGCCGCGATTGGTGTTGTCGGCATTCCATGCGGTCTGTGTGTCGTTGTCGGCGACCTGCATGACGTGCTTAACTGCGTCTGGGTACATCATGAAACCTGTGGAGAGTTCATTCAATACGGCTTCATCGAAAATCCCCAGGCGGGTTTGTAGCGCAGTGCGCAGTTGCCAGTAGACTGGGCGGTGTTGTTCTGGGATCGAACTCATACCTCGCGCCGCGCGCGCATCATCATCATCTAATCTATTGAATGTCTTCTTCTGTAAGTCTTCTTCTGATGTTGGGGGCTTCGTGACCAACTGGCATGTCACATCGTGACTAACCGGTATGTCACATAGTGGCAAACTGGTATGGTTCAAAATGCCCAATTGCAGACATAAGTTAGACAGTTCCTCGAAGAGTGGGAGTTGCCCGTACTCGTTCGACTGGATGCGCCACCAGTGCAGTAGATAGCGCCAGTTCACGCGGTAATGCATCACGGCGGATGCGGTGTGGTTGTAGCGATTGGTCAGCCAGCGATCGAGCAGGGCGCTGTTGGCGGCCTGCGGCCATGGCGCGGAGATAGTGCGTAAAGCCTTCTCGACGGACTGCAGTGGCAAGGCCAGTTCGTCAGCCCACTCATGCATGGGTTTGTAGAACCAGCGCTGGGCGGCGTGCTGGCTGGATGAATGGCCATCACAGTGGATGGCATACGAAAGAACGAGCGCGGCGACGTGAGAATCGAGCGCCCTGGCGATGGCTGGACTGTAGCGGATCCAACCTTCCGGTTTGGTGCAGTCAGAAATCCAGTTCCAAAGAACTGATTCCGGATTCAACGGTGCGACGGACTTGGACGTTGTGGACATTGTTCGAACATCCTGTTACTTCATCATCACAACGTAGCGTTAAAAGTTGTAAAATGAAGGCATACGGGTAAACCTGTGACAACTGGGGAGCCCTGCAAATAGGCGATTGATTAAAGCTTGGCGGCGTGGATCAGTCGCTTATTTCGTTTTTCGATGTAGGATCGTCAGGGAGTTCAGAAGATAATAGTGGTAATGCACTAGACCTGGTCTTTTCTATATCCTCCTTCAGCTTCATAACTGCGCTTTTCAGCGTGTAACGGCGCTTGGTCGGGCTGATGATTACTTGGGGGAGTTCAACGCCAACCTGGCGCGATATTGCCGAAATGTCTCGGTTGAGTAACTCGGCTGCGTCTGTGAGGGTGATGATATCGGTGACATCCACATCGAGAGTCAGGTCGATTTGTTCTATTCTGGTTACTCGCTGTTGAATGTGCGCGCTTATCGTTTGTTGCATTCTTTACCTCTGGGTGAATAATATAAGCACTTGCTAGAATTTGTCAAGTAGATATAAGAATCGGGCTGAGGGTTATGAATACACACGCCGCCATCGTGAAGTATGTCGCGGATCTTTTAGGGAATCCACGCACGCATCTGTCGTATGCGCAGTCATTACAACAATTTGAGGGTTATGGAATCAAGGTGAACAATGACGTGCTCGCGGAGTTTTATAAGGCGCTGGTGGCCGATGATCGGCGCTATGCACAGGGGACGATTAACATCCGCATGGTGGTGCTGCGGGGGTTTCTGCGCTGGATCGATGTGCATGGCCTGGCGCCGAAGTCGTTTAATCGGGACGTGGCGATTGATCGCTACAAGGCGGTGCGGGTGGGGCATCAGAACGTCTATCGATATAAAACGGCTGACAGTCGCATTCCGGCCATTGTGGAATATTTCGATGGGATGACGGATGAGTGTCATCCCTGGGAATGGCTGGAGACTCTGCGTAACCGCGCGATTGTGCATGTGTTGATTTCGACAGGCATCCGGGTGTCTGAGTTGTTATCACTGACGCGCGACATGCTGGCGGATGGCGCCTGTAACGAGATCGAAATTTGTGGCAAGCGCAGCAAGATCAGGCCGATTTACCTGGACGTGGCTTCATGTAAAGCGATATCAGAATACTGCCGGGCGCGCAAGGATGGTTGTAAGGCTTTATTCGTCACGCATCGCTGGGCGGAGTGTCGTCCGCTGCAGGTGCAAGGCGTCTATTACATGATTAAAGGGGCGGCTAAAGCGTGTGGTTTGTCGAAGAATACCAGTGCGCATATGTTTCGGCATTGGCTGGCCATGGACATGGTCGAGCACGATGTGCCGATTGAATGCATCAAGGAAGTGCTGGGGCACGAGAAGATTGAAACGACCATGATTTATGCGCGCGCCAGCCGGCTGAGAGTGAGATCACAGATTATGCAATATCGGGCGAAGCGAGTTAAATGAGAAGAGGAGCGGAGGAGCAGAGGAGAAGAGGAGATGACACACACACAGAGATTGCATCGGGCGGCGCGCCGATGGTCGTATCGATATCAACGCGCCGATAAGGGCGACTTGTGGGCGAAGGTCGTGATGGCCATCAGCGTTACATTCGTGGCGCTGTGCATCCTGATCACGTTGCGCGACTGGCTGCAACTGATTGCCTACATCATGGCGGTGGTGCTGTTGATCGGGCTGGGTTACCTGGTGAAGGTTAAGACTGACGTCTAATCTCTCTTCAAGAGTCCGCCATGCATATACGCGATTACCGGTTTCGCCGTGTCACTCTCATGCATAATCGGCGCGCCGCCGGCTGACAGTTGCACGATTGCCCAATCACCTGCGTAATCTGTTACGGTTACGCGCTCGCCAGTCTTCACGCCGCCCATGATCACATCGTTCGTGCTCGGCCCCATGCGCACCCGCGCATACTCATCAGCGTACACCGTGAGCGTCATGGGCTGCGGATCGTCCCACACGATAGCGCCGCGCAATGCATCGTAGGGACGAAATGCCGCGTCGAATTCCTTGCGGTTATAGCGTTTGTGATCGCCTTCACTGCGCCGCGCCGCCCAATAGTCTGGGTCATGCACGACAACGGTCGCGTCGTCGAGCGATAGCACAACCATCCAGTGCCAGCTCTTAAAATTCACATCCTGCACGTTGCTGCGCTCGAAGCCTGAGTAGTCCACCAACGCAATGAATGGGGTTGGCGGGTAGCCGTTGCCAGTCCACACACTCGCCTTGACGCCGCGCTTGGTGAGTGCGTTCACCAGGTCGCGCTTATCCGTGCCGACATCACCATCCGGCATGGTCTCGGCGCTGATAGCGTTGATCGGCACGTGGATGCCCCGGCCATCCAGCACCATCGCGACACACGCCGGGCCGCAATCGTTGATGCGCTGAGAGCCATCGTCATCCCATTGACTTCGATATGGATAGGTCATTTGACCTCACCGTTACGTCTCATAAGGGAACTCCTTCAATGCACGTTGATCGTGTACTTCGTGCCATCGAAAGCTATCCAGCCTTCACGGGCGGCCAGTAGCAGGATTAGATTACGCGACTGCGCCAATGTCAACGCGGTGGCGTCGACGCCGTTGACTGTCTTTGCCAGTGCTACCGCGGCGCTGTAGATCGCGTCGGCTGGATCGTCGAGCGGGATGGCGGCGCCGATGGCCTGCTCGGTGTTGTGTTCACCCGTGGTCAACGTTCGGGAGTAGATCGCCGACCAGGTGGCGCGATTGGAGGGGTCGATCACGGTAACTGCTGTAACGGGCAGATTGGCGTCGGCCAATGCCTGATGTAGTCGGGTTGATATATTGCTCATTGCAGTACCCATCCTGACAGGGTCGTGAGATTTGCGCCGGAGTAACCGCTGTAAAACGTTACGAGGGCAGCGCTGATGCCGCGTTCGCACATATTGATTGCGTGATAGCCTACAGGCAGAGGCTTTGTGTAGAAAGATGTCCCCATGCCGTTATACAGATAAACCATCTGGTCGTCGGGGGTGACTGTGTCGAGGCCGATGCCGCCGAAAGCCTCGCCGCCGGATTGCATCTGCGTGAACTGGAACCATGACAGCGCATCAGGCAGACCGATGACGCATTCAACGCGATTGGCGGCGGTGGCGCGGGTCTGGCGCCATGAGGACGAGGACATTGTCCATGTCGCCGTGGAGTCCTGCTTGAACACCTGGCGCATGACGCGGTTATTGACGTTGAACAGGAATCGTTTGGTGATCGAATCCTCGCACACGTTCGCGCCGGATGCGCAGATAGAGCCCATGTAACGACGCGTCGGCGCGCCGGACTTCACCCAACGGCCATTCTGCGAAACCAAAGCGGTCGCGCGCGCGGTCGCGGATGCCCACACCAGAGATTCAAGCGTCGGGACTCCGGCGTTGCTATACATGAAAATGTCATAGACCAGACCAGAGGTAAGCGTAAGCGCCAGTGAAGGCTCACCGAACTGATACACGATCCAATCAGAAGTGCCGTCGTATAGGTCAATCAGGTCATGTGTGTAGGGCGTGTAGTAAATCGTTCCGGCTGCTGTAACGTCAGCGGTCGTAACTGGAACGCCAGTGGTCAGCGTGAGGCGTCCGCCTGGATTGGGGATGGATAAAGGCGCGAGTGTGCCATCAGAACGCTTGTGCAGGAAAGCATCACCACGGGCGTAGAGTTGCAGATAGTTGGCGGCGGGTGTGCCTAGAAAAGCCTGCTTGGTGAATTGAATCCCTGGGATATTGGGCGCTGCGGATATTTTGCTCATGTTTGAAGTCCTTATCCTTCGGTCAGAACATTGCCGTTGTCATCGGCCAACACATTTCCCGAATCGTCACACAAAATCAGGTCGATAAACCCGGTGGAAGTCAGATAATCCAGAAAGGCATTCGGGTCATGCACGGGCACGGCATTCGCGGGCGAACCGCCTTCATCGAGCGACTGTAACGCGATACGCAAGTCGGCCAGGTCAGCCTGCATCCCGGCAAGGGCTGCGCCTAACGTCTGCTCTAACATGCCCATCTGGGCGGCCAGAACGTCGATCATGTAATCACTGCGCGCCATTACTCTATATCCTCCAGTCTCGACATGCGCCGCCGGGCAGCGGGAGTTGACACCAGCTCACGCGGGCGCAAATCAGAATCAGACATCACCGCAACCAAGGCGGCTGACAGCATGTGATCATCGTGCAAGGGCTCATCCTGCAACGTGA
>Ga0209083_1004455_pt1 | contig 10710 bp, 12 predicted proteins | sample AM7aDNAmetaG_FD_184132 | JGI IMG/M metagenome (GOLD analysis project Ga0209083, IMG submission 184132) | Freshwater microbial communities from Finland to study Microbial Dark Matter (Phase II) - AM7a DNA metaG (SPAdes) (version 3) | ecosystem: Environmental > Aquatic > Freshwater > Lake ...
TTTTCGCTTTTTGAAGATCGGTTATATCTTTCGCGAATCGCAGCCACCAGTTCTTTTCGAGCCAGCTTGTTGACCGTTTTTGTCCCCATTTGCTACCTCCTGTTTTGGGTAACATTCTGATGAGGCAACAGCTAGCGGTAAGTAACAAAACTGGTGAGTCAATGCGGAGAGAAATAGTAATTGACGTCAGTCACCGGCAAACAAAATTCTACAAATCAAGATTCATTCCATTGTCGGTATCATCGACCGAGGCATTGCGGCGTTATCGAAACAAGAGAGCTAAATACGGACATAGCTGTCACGTTGCAGCGCCATTCTTTATCAATGGGAGGGGAAAACGATGCAACTGTCGTGATATTCAGTACGGATTTTGGAATATCCTCCAGCAACTTGGAATGAAAACCGCTCAGGGTAGACGCCCTAGAATTCATGATTTCCGCCATTCGTTTGCAACCGGCTGGCTTAATGAATTCTACAAGTCCGGCAAGGACCCGAACGCGTATCTTCCCATCCTCGCTACTTACCTGGGGCACAGCAATATTGCCAACACCCAGGTTTATCTTCGACCGTCTATGGAGCTTTTACAAACGGCCGGACAGAAATTTAACGACCATACTCGTAAACGGAAAGGATAAAACGACCATGAATACATTAAAGGAACTCCTGCACCACATCCAACATTTTTTCCAAGACTATCTAAGCAGAGACCGGGGGTTAAGTCCCAATACGATCTTGGCTTATCGGGACGCATTAAAGCTGTTTCTTGCATTCGCCGCAACATTCAAGAGCAAATCGGTTTCAAGATTAACTTTGGAAGATCTTGATGCGAATACCGTGTTAGCCTTTCTTAAAGAAATCGAACGTGGGCGGAAAAACTCTGCGGTAACCAGAAACTTGAGGCTCGCCGCATTGAAAGCATTTTTTTCATACATGATTCCGCAAGACACCTTGAGGGCGGGGCAATATCAGAAAATCATCTCGATCCCTCTGAAGAGAACGTCCCCGCCTCTCATGGGTTATCTGGAAGTAAAGGAAGTCCAAAATATTCTTGATGCTATCGACCGGAAAACCTCTTCAGGACAACGGGATTATGTTCTTCTTCAGCTTTTATACAACACGGGAGCCCGTGTTCAAGAAGCCTGTGACCTGTCAGTGAGCGCCTTCCAGTTGCAGGATCCACCGTGGGTCACAATCATCGGGAAAGGACGTAAGATCAGGCAAGTACCCCTTTGGCCAGAGACCGCATCTTTGTTCAGAACTTATTTCACAAATCGGGCCATCCTTGATAAGCCTGAGGCCAAAGTTTTTGTCAATTCCGGCGGAGAACAGCTGACTCGATTCGGTGTCCGCTATATAGTTCAAACAAGAGTTGAACTGGCAATTCCGAAATGCCCCAGCTTAGCGGACAAAAGGATCAGCCCGCATACTCTTCGCCATACGACGGCGATGCATCTCCTCCAGTCCGGTGTGGATTTCACGGTTATCAAAAACTGGCTCGGTCATGTCAATTTATCCACAACACATCTTTACGTGGAAATTGATCTCGAGATGAAACGCAAAGCGCTTTCTCTTTGTCACCCATTGGATAAATCCAGCGAGCTCCAGCGGATCGTTAAGCAAAATCACGATGTCATCAATTGGCTCGAATCAGTTTGAGACATATTATTATGTGAAGTAAATTTTGTTGGGAGGCTTGAAAAATAAGGGGTTAGGGAATTGACTTCACATAACGGAGTGCTTAACATAATCGTCGTTATGTGCAGCTCAACATAATATCTAAATCACGACTTTTTAGGCACATCCTCAACAGACGCTTTGGCGGGCACTTTCCGTAGAGGCAAGAAGTACAAAATGATTTCCTTTTTCCCGCGGATCTTATTGCCTTCTCGCACGATCAAACCCATTCGTGATAGCGCGTTCAAATCACGCTGGATTGTTTTTGCTGTTTTCGTCGCATATTCCCCGGCAAGGCGCGGGGTTAATTCCTTAATTTCAGAGATTTGAATCCAGTCCCGCTTCATTCCCAAATCAAGGGCGAGATGGCGCTGACGAACATCACTTTTGCTGTTCTTATGTGGGAAAAGTTCATGAACATAATTACGCCACACCACATCCCATTGCTGATCCCACACCAATTCCAGCTGCTCCCTGAGACCATCCACAAAACCCCGAACCGCGTAACGGAGAAAGGGCAGAATATCTCCTCCTGATTTACTAGCATACTCAAGCTGCCGGTAATATTCTGTCCTTGTTTGGTTGTAATGATTACTTAATAGATGCGCTGCCGGAGACGGAACTCCAGCCGAAAGCAAAATGTGAAATTCTATCAAACGGGCAGACCTGCCGTTTCCGTCGCCGAATGGATGTATCCAAGCGAGATAAATATGCGCCACTACGGCCTTCAGAATGGCATACACGGTTTCCATATTTGCAGGCGCACTAAAATCCGGGCCATTCAGCCACTCGCACAATTTGTCTAGGAGATACTGACAATCCTCTGCGGGCGCACCGCGATAGACATTTCCCACCACAACCGAATGACCGCGAATTTCTCCGGGAATAACGTTTTCTTTCTGCGGAAGTTGGTCCAAAATCTTTTTATTGTATTCCTTGATAACCGTCGGAGAAAGCACCGGCAAAACCCCCTCTGCGACTTGTTTGCCGATGGTGTTACAAGCTTCAATAATATTATCTACTTCCTGCTTGAGATATTCTTTGGAGGGTGGAACTTTAAGTGTGCCTTCAACTGCCTTAAGCACATCTGCTTCAGAAAGTGAATTTCCCTCTATTGCCGTTGTCGCAGCAACGCCTTTGGCAAGATAGAGCTGATGTAGATCTTTCGCAGTTGCCGGGCGAAGCGGAACTCGTGAAAGATGCTCGCATTTGGAAGAGGCCTCGCCAAGCTGAAACCAAAAATCGTGAGACGATGAACGCAAATCTATCTTAAAAGAAATCCACCCATGGGATTGCTCATAAGTCTTCATAAATGTCCACTCCTAAGATGCTTCATCTTATTGATGCTAATATAGTTATGAATTCATGTCAATAATTTTGTCTATAATAATGTCCAGCGAGTTTGTCCGATTAAATGCCACGAATGTCGGTATCTGCATATTCTGTGAGATTCAGGCCCGGCGGATATGTTCCCGTTATGTCGTTTATTGTCCTATTTCTTCGCCTCTTCAGCGACCCTTTCGCCCCTTAATCGCCCCTTGAGTGGCGCCCCTTTCGCCCCTTTAGCGCCCCTTACGACATAATAGGTTCCCCGCCCGGTTGTTCCGACCTTTTTAATAACCCCTATATTTTCCAGCTCCTTAAGATCATCGGAAGCTTGACGTTTTTTCAGACCAAAGTTTTCCTGGTATTCTTTGTTGGTGATTCGACCATGTTCCTTAACGAACTTTACAGCTTTCGACTGTCGATCACTAAGCCCCATGCGATTCAAAAATTGTTCCGTTAAATAATCCCTCGGCAGGATCGTCCGAAATTCCCTGTTGCGGATCAATACAAACTCCGGCTCCGGCGCGTGCTGTTCGTCCCCGATCCCGCCCGTTGGGCATAGTCTGCGAGGAAAAGGGCATTGGCGAGAAGCGGGTTGGCTGGATACGAAGTATGCGGTTTTCTCAGATCCTCGACTGTAAGTTCTGGCGGCAGACTCCCAGAATTCCATACCTCGACCCGATCCGAAAAAACCATCACTTGAACTCCTGAGGTCTTGTTATAATTTCGGTGTGCCGCCGCGTTAATAATCGCCTCCTGGACCGCAAACTCTGGGATTTCATACGGCCTTTCGAAACGGGACGATCCTGATTTCTGGATCACGGGGAATTTTATGGCATCCAAGACAAAGGCAATCGCCTTGTCGACCTGCTCAAACAGATTGCCGCTGTATACTTGGTAGTTGATAAATGGCTTGCTTACGTCAGTCCCTGAAAGCTGCAGGCATTTAACTTCCGCCTGGATAAAAAATTTGTGCGGATTTTTGCCGAAGAGAAGAACGGCCGCGTTGGTCAATTTCCCGTCTCTTAGAAGATCCAAATGTATAAAAGCGTCTTTGACCGGAGTCTCTTCCCTTAAAGGATATTTCCGTGAAGCCTTCGCCATTCTTAAAAACCACCGGACTTTTTCTTCGTCGATGTCCGAAAAACCGTCCCCATTGCAAATGCGCTCGTCAAACGCTCCCCTACCGATGATCCCTTCTTCTTTGAGAAAGTCGACCAGACTGGCATGAACCATACGGACAAGCTCCTGCAAATCGTTAAACCGCTTGCGAATAAATCCTTCTTCAGCGTCACCGATCTCTTTTATAAGACGCTGGATTTGAGGGTCACGTTTTTTGTCATTTGCGCCATTTCCGCCCTTGATATAGATCAGGATCGTCTTGTGAGCTTTCTTCGCTTCCTTAAATTCTCGTTCGACCGGGGAAAGACCGCCTTTGCCTGCCGAACCGTACTGCTGACCGAGAATGCCAATATAAATATCGCTATCGGCCACTTCGTTCAAATAGACTGTTTCGGCCGGTCTGCTTTTGGCGCAAACATCCTCAAAAATAAATACATCGAAGTATTCCGAAAGAAGGTCATCTTTGTGAAGGAAATCCTTCACCGCCCTTCGTTCAGCTTCAAGTTCCTTTTGGATACCGCTCACGAAAATTTTGTATCTTTTTAATTTTCCGTTACGCCTCTCCAGCGGCTCTTTTGAGAATGATACGGAATTATATCATGGGAACCTTGAAATATTAGGACGAGAAAAGCATCGGGGCACATTAAAAAATGAATGTCGCAAATTGGGCTTTATGTTGAGCGCTCCGTTATGTGAAGTGAGTTACGTAACCCTTTATTTTTCAAGCCTCCCGAAGAAATTCACTTCACATAATAATGAGGCTTAAACTGCTTCAAGCCAGTTGATGACATCGCGGTTTTGCTTAACGATCCGTTGGAGTTCTTTCGATTTCTCTAGCGGGTGACAAAGCGAGAGGGCTTTGCGTTTCATCTCAAGATCGATCTCCACATAAAGATGTGTTGTGGTCAGATTGACATGGCCAAGCCAGTTTTTGATAACCGTGAAATCCACGCCCGCCTGAAGGAGATGCATCGCCGTCGTATGGCGAAGAGTGTGGGGGCTGATCTTTTTGGTGGCCAAACTGGGGCATTTGGGGACGGCCCGTTTAATCCTTGTTCGAACGATATATCTGACGCCAAATCGAGTCAGTGATTCTCCCCCTGAATTGACAAAAACTTTGGCCTCGGGTTTGTCCAAGATCAGGCGATTTGTGAAATAAGTTTTCAGCAAAGATGCGGTATCCGGCCAAAGCGGGACTTGCCTGATCTTACGCCCCTTCCCAGTGATTGTGACGCACGGTGGATCCTGTAACCGGAAAGCACTCACCGTCAGATCGCATGCTTCTTGAACACGAGCACCCGTGTTGTATAGAAACTGAAGGAGCGCGTAATCCCGTTGTCCTAAGGATGTTTTCCGGTCGATAGCGTCAAGGATATGTTGGACTTCCTTTACTTCCAGATACCCCACAAGAGGTGCGGCCGTTCTCTTTTGGGGGATAGAGATAATTTTCTGATATTGTCCTGCCCTCAAGGTGTCCTGCGGAATTAAATAAGAAAAAAATGTTTTCATTGCGGCGAGCCGTAAGTTTCGGGTTACCGCAGAGTTTTTTCTCCGGAGTTCAATTTCCTTGAGAAAAGCTAACACGGTATTCGCATCGAGATCTTCCAAGGTTAATTTCGCGACCGATTTGCTCTTGAAAGTTGCTGCAAATACAAGAAGCAACTTCACGGCGTCACGATATGCCAAGATCGTATTCGGGCTTAGCCCCCGGTCTCGGCTCAGATAATCCTGGAAAAAATGTTGGACATGGTGCAAGAGTTCTTTTGATTGATTCATGGCTGTTTATCCTTTTCGTTTGTGGACATGATCGTTAAATTGCTGTCCGGCTGTTTGTAAAAGCTCCAAGGACGGTCGGAGATAAACCTGGGTATTGATGATATTGGCGTGCCCCAAGTATGTAGCAAGGATAGGAAGATACGCTGTCGGGTCCTTGCCGGACTTGTAGAATCTACTGAGCCAGCCGGTTGCAAATGAATGTCGGAAATCATGGATTCTAGGGCGTCTACCCTGCGCAGTTTTCATTCCAAGTTGCTGGACAATATGACAAAATCCATGCTGAATTCCACGACAGCGAAACCGTTTTCCTCGTTGGTTGATGAAAAAGGGGGCTTCGGGATGCTGACTGTGCCCATGCTTCTCCCTTTGATTGAGGTATCGTCGTAAAGCCTCTGTCGACGATAAGGACAACGGTATTAATCTTGATTTGTAAAATTTTGTTTGCCGGATGTGAATTACCCCGATCTCAAGGTTCACATCGCCAAGATTCAAATTCAGGACTTCACTAATTCTCATTCCCGAAACCCATAGCAACGAAAAAATCGTGGCAAAAGTATGCGGACGCAAGGATTGTGGGGGTCCAAACTGACTGGCAAGTCGTAAAATGCTTTGCAGTTCTATTTCGCTGTAAATGTGAGAACGGATTTTTGTTTTTGCCGGAGGAAGCAGATGTTTCTCTGGAATATACGTCTTCGGATTCAAATGGAAAAGAAAGCGGCAGAACTGTCGAACACAGGATAAATAACAGCATCGGGTAGTAGAAGACAAATGACGGGTTGTTTTTAAATATCCGACTACCGCATTGCGAGTTATTCGTTTTGTGTTTGGAGAACGGATCGCTAGATAATGATCAAACGCGTCCAGGACGCCCTCGGCATTCTCCAACGCAAGTCCAAATGACCGTTGAAGAGCCAAGTATCGCTTTATCACCTGACCCATGGGACCTTGGAATTGGTTTTTCATGGCTGCACCTCCGGCCACTCACGAGCAAGGAGCCTAAGATGAGGCAAATCCACTTTGGTATAAATGAAGGTGTTCCTGATTTCACGATGTCCTAACAAGTCGGCAATGGTTTTGATTGACACTTCCTGTTCCATGAGACGTGTCGCAAAAGCATGTCGGATCGAATGCCAGCCGTGAATTTTCGATTTAATGTCGTCAATTCTGCGACAGCTTTTCAGAAATGGTTTTAAATTGATGTTTACGCTCAAAGGCCGCTGAGGTCCTTTAACCGTGAGAAACAGTTGCGGAAATAGGGCGTTGCCACGATCCCTCCGAATATAACCAAGCAACGCATGGGCGACATCTTTTTGCAGCGGAAAGCATAATTGCTTGCCCCTCTTACTTGCCTGAAAGTGAATGAGTCCCTCTTCCCATTTTATGTCGGAAACTCGGAGGCGAAGAGCCTGTCCTATTCGAACTCCATAAGTAGCCAATAACTGGAGAATTGCATAATTGCGGCGTCCGCGACGTGTCCTTTTATCTGGCGCGGATAATAGTTTCTTTACCCAATCCCACGGAATACCCCGAGGGACATGCGCCAAGCGCGGGGTTTTTATTATCGGCACCGCAGGGACCAGGTCGTGAGCCAAATAACCCCTGAAATGAAGAAATCTTAGAAAGCTTCTTACCGACGAAAGCAACTGCCTACGACTGCCGCGGTTTAGAAATTTTGCAGCTTCGATAAGATAATCATGGATCGTGTTAGCCGCAAAGCCATCGATTTTTGATGGGATGGAACGCTTCTTCAACCCGCCGAGGAATGCCACAACATCTTTTCGTCGAGCTTCTATTGTGGCTGGTGCGATACACTGATAGTCCTGAAGAAAGGTAAGATATTCTCTGATCAACTCAGGAGAGAATATCCTCTGAGCTTTTTGAAGATTGGTCATAGACACCTCCTGCTTTTTAGAACAAAGCAAAAGGCATCATGCTTTCGGTGTCAATTATTATGTGAAGTGAATTTCTTCGGGAGGCTTGAAAAATAAAGGGTTACGTAACTCACTTCACATAACGGAGCGCTCAACATAAAGCCCAATTTGTGACATTCGCGGCTCATTGCCACAAAAATACCACCAAGCCTGTTGACTCTGGTCCCGACTGTGCCGAGGGAAGCTTTGACTCCCCGTGATGTGATGGCTTAATGAAGAACATCGCCCAGGTGACTGACGGCAATTACTATTTCTCGGGAATTATAATTGTCGCTGATCACCCAGGAGAGCATTTGATTGGGTGTCCGATGCTCTTCTATACTGCAACATCAGATTTATTGCGTTTTGTGGGACCAACCCCCTCAAAAAGGATACTTTTTGGATATGGGGGAGGGCAATTGAAGCAGAACTGCTAAGCTCGGAAGGACCTTCGTTGACGCGTTAATACGGCCGAGATTTGGCGTTCCAGAGGAATTACCAGAAAAACCATCTCTTAGATTTTTTTTCGGTCGGGGCAACGACCACAACACCGCTGTTCACGCCTGCTCCCGTTCCCGTCGAACTGACGGAAACAAAATCAGCGTCTCCGGTTCTCGTTCTCGGGCTGTATACGGTTGCTGTTTGCGCCTGCTCATTATTTTTACTCGTGACAGAATCCCAAGTAACATTCTTGTACGGATCTGGCTGATCGGCTGTCGCGTTGGCACTATTTTCTTCAACGCTGGCCTTGACTGGTTCGGCTGTTTTTTCTGTGGCGTTTTCGCACCAACCCGAAGAAATATTCAAAAGAAAAAAACAGATCAAGAACAAAACGCTTTTAGCGGCCATAAGGATTCTCCTGAGTCCTTGCGGTTTGCGTGGTATAGCTATCAGCCGCGCCTTGAATCGGTGCCTGGGTAGCAGCCAACACCGTTCCGACTGGATGCCCGACCGGTGAGACAGTTTCATAAGCCGTCTTTCCAGCGCATCCCGTTAAAGAGATCAAAAGCAATATTCCCAAGATTATCCGTGTCATTGGAGCGCCTCCACGAGATCCCCGGCTTGTGCCGGACTACTGAGAATAATCGCTTTGGCTTTGCTATATTTTTCGAGCGCTTCTTCAACCGTGACCGTTCCTAGTACTTTTGCCTCCTGACCGAGCTCCATGCCAGAGTCGGGATCAACAACGCTTTCACCGAGCTTTGAAAGGCGCAGCACTTGGCCTTTGGACATTCCGCTCTGCGTGCCGGCATTGACCAGAATCATGCTGTTTTCGTCTACTTTAATGACCTTTCCCTTCCAAGGGATCGCCGCCATCTGGGTCGCAATATACTCGACTGCGCGATCGATCGCCATCTGCGTTGCTTTTCCCATCGGTGTTTTCTTGAACGATTCCTGCCCGAAACCGACGCCGGCCACACTAGCCGAAAAACCAACACCGCCCGAAGAAGCGTCCCCTTCCACTCGCTGCGAAGCAAGGACCTGGGACGTAGTCGTATCGATCAACCGGATAATAATCGCGACATGGGCCGTTGCGGACTTGCTGCGGAGCGAGACCCCGTAAAGACTGAGCCCCTGACCGCCCTCTGATTTCTGCTCCTCGAATTCAGTGACTGCCCCTTGGACGATGACTTGGGCCTTTTTAATGTTCCCGGTCTGTGCGCCTGTCCCGGCTTTCGAAGCTCGGGTGCTGGCCCCGAGATTCTGTTCGGCAAGGACCGCGTTTAACGCTTGGCGTTCCAGCACAATGAACAGCCCGCTCTGAATCAAGGAATCGGTCAGCATGTCTGCCATGCCGGTACCGATCTGCCATGCGCCGGCTGCATTGGTCTTATTTTCGAAATCTGATACCGCAACCGTCTTTTTCAATACTGCCGCATGAGCCATCCCGCTAAAAAAACTTACAAAAAAGAAAACGCTGAAAAAAAGCATCATTTTTCGCATAAGACAAACTCCTTGTTGGATTGTTTGAGAATAGCGATTATAGCTTAAATCTGACCGATAGGATAAGCTATTCGAACAAGCTATTCTAACAAGCTATTCTAACGTCGCATAAATATGCAGTTTGCGAGATTCGCAGGTGGAAAGATTCTAAGCGGATGCCATTTCTGCGTTTTGAGGAACGCTCTGGGGGAGGGCGCGTAAAATATGGTTGAAATCTACCCCCTTGCGTTTATGGAAAAAACATGGTATGAATATGGTTGAAATATGGTTACGCAAATTCAAAACCTGCGAGGTTTACAATGAGCTTAGCAACGATCTTTCAGAATGTTCCCAATCAAGATTATTTCTCGCTCTTTAAAGGACATCAACCCGACTATAAAAAAGTTGCGGAGGAGCTTGATTTCAGTGTGAAAGATGTAGCGTCAGCAACAGGAGTGCCGGTCTCCTCTATTCGGTATGATCACAAGATGCCTAAGGAAGTTGCCAAAAGATTTGTCGAATGGGCAAATTTGCTTAATTTAGTTGCCCAGTATTTTGAAGGAGATATTCATAAAGCAATGCTTTGGTTCACACTTTCCAATCCATTGTTGGGCAATCTCCCCCCAAGACTTATGATTAGAGCAGGGCGTTATAATAAATTGCTTAAATTTATAAGCAATTCTCTGTCTGAAAATAAGCGATAAATCTACATGCACCATCACGAAAAATTCCCGCCAAAAAGAAGGTCTCAGCCTAATCGGTATTTGTTGGAGCACTTTTCAGCTGACAGCATCGGCAAGTCAAAGCAAGATGCAGATGCTATCTGCAAATACCATTGGAAATTTTATGGTGATTTGGTTATTCAACGATATAGAGCTTTACCGGCTATAAAAGAGGCACTTCTTTCAGCTTCGGAGAAGGATTTTCCTATAGAAAAATGGCAACGAGCAATGAAATATCGATGGGGGAATAAGCCTTT